>Ga0256845_1001883_pt1 | contig 16151 bp, 13 predicted proteins | sample RiftiametaG_FD_189101 | JGI IMG/M metagenome (GOLD analysis project Ga0256845, IMG submission 189101) | Tube worm associated microbial communities from hydrothermal vent at the East Pacific Rise, Pacific Ocean - Riftia | ecosystem: Host-associated > Annelida > Integument > Unclassified ...
GAGAAGAACACGCTCGGCCGGAGGATCTCCGTTGGCACCTTGGCGAGCAGGGCGGCGTTGGCCGGGTCCTGGATGTCGACCACCTCGTAGCCGAAGTCGGGATCGATGGTCCACACGATCCGGTCCTCGACCATGGCCTCGAGCATGGCGGAGGAGTGCCGGATCTTGACCTTGAGGGCCGCCCCCGTTTTCACGCCGGCCGCATCGCCGCCGACGTAGCCCGTGTTCATGAGCCACATGGTGGTCCCGCTGAAGGTCGCGGCGAGCTCCGAGAAGCGCTCGGCCTGGTTGCCGTGGGCGAGGGGGAAAAACGGCTGGGTGAAGGGCGAGCGGGTCTTGCCCCGGTCCTTGCCGGCCGCCGAGGTCTTGCTGGTCTCGCCGAGCATGAGGTAGCCCGCCGCCTGCTCGGGGCTGGTGAAGCGGACCAGACCCGGGGTCGCGGCCTCGTCGCCCTCGTCGCGGTTGAGGATGCCCAGCGAGTACACGGCCGGCAGGGTGTCGAGGTCGGCGGCGTCCTCCACCGAGCTCATGGGGATGATCGAGCGGCCGTTCTCGGACCACATGACGAAGTCCCAGCCGTCCTTGGGGATCCCGTCCTCGACCACGCTCTCCCGGGTCACGGCCCCGGAGATGTAGGCGTCGACGTTGGCCTCGGGTGCCCCGGTGCCGATCAGGACCTCGCGCATGCGGGCGACGTCGGCGGGCTCGAGCGTGCGCTTGAAGAAGTCGGGCTCGTCTTTGTCGTCGAGATAGACGTTCTCGACCCAGGCCTCGGGCGAGAGCGTGCCCCGATAGATCACCGGCTCGGCGGCCTCGGCCAGGCCGAAGGTCTTGGCGAAGCAGCCGTTCTCGGTCACCGAGATCTCGCCGCCGGGCCAGAGCGTGATCATGTCGTCTTGCACGGGCTTGGTGGAGTTGCCCTGCTTGCTGAAGGTGGTGGTCGTCTTGCCCGTGCCCGAGAGCCCGAGGATGCCCATGGTCAGGTGTTTGTCCCCGATGTGGATCACCTTGGCGCCGGCGTGCATGACCAGCCCGCCGTTGCGGTAGTGAAACTCCGCCAGCATCCGCAGGGCGCCCTTTTTGCTCTCCCCGAAGTAGTCGGGGCCCATGATGTAGGTGACGTAGTTGTCGAGGTCGACGACGATCGCCTGGCGCCCGGGCATGTCCACAAAATAGTCGGGTGTGTAGACCAGACGAAAGGCCGGCACGAAGGGCTGTTTGGCGGCGGCCTCGCCCTCGACCCGCGCACGCGGGAAGGACAAGATCTGCTGCATGCCCGCGATGTTCGCCCCCTCGAGCGTGTAACACCACTGCACCGGCACCGCCCGCGGGCCCAGGCCGACGTAGCCGTCGATCAACAGGAGCGTGCCCCTGTCCTCGATGTAGGCCCGCTGACCGTCGATCAGCACCTGCGCGTCGGCGGGGCTGATGGTCTTGTGCGAGTACAGCTCCGGCTCCCCGCGCCGGTCGATGATGTAGGTGAAGGCCGCCATCCGGGCCTTGTTGCGGGCGACCTTGTTGAGGCTTCCGCGCGCCGTCCGAACGCAGTGCGGCGTGTGCTCGAGGGCCAGCGCGCGCAACTCGTCTTGGCTGGGGTTGGCCAGGACCTCGACGGGATAAGGGAGGGCAGGCTGCTTGGGGAGTTCGAGGTGGCGCGTCATGGCGGCTTTCCGAACCGAGGGCGAGCCCTCGAATGGGCGAAGCGATAGCACGCCGCCCCAGCCCTGACCACCGTGTACGCCAGGCCGCGCCCGACCCACCGGGAGGCGCGCCAGTGCCCACAAGCGGTTGAAATCAAAGGGACGTGACACACCAAATCAGCGCACGTAAGTTGACCGGACATGTCCTCCGCGCGCGATGTCTTCCTGGCTCACGTCCACGCGGACACGGACGACCCGCCCGACGAGGACGTCTCTGAAGCTCGGCGCTCGCTCACGCGCGCCAAGCTCGAGGCCCTCGATCAGGCCGAGGGGCTGGACGAGGGTGGCATGCGCCTGGTCATGCCGGGCCTGTATCGACAGATCGTCGCGACCACCATCCAGATCGCGGCCCGGGTCGGCGTGGCCGTGGGGCTCGCCCTCGAGGCCGTCGACGAGGCCCGCAGCGAGGTCGCTATCGGCAGCTTCTCCAGGCCCGTGCGCGACCTGATGACCGAGACCGGCGTCGCCATGAAGCGCCGCCACGGCAGCCCGATCGCCAAGCTGGTCGCCGAGATCGACGCCCAGCGCCTGGCCTGGCGCCACAACCACGAGTTTCTCAGCTGGCTGGCCTTTCGTCGCGACGACCCCCGCTACCCGCCCGCCGATCGGCGCGCGCGCCTCGAGGCCTTCAAGATCGTCGAGCGCCTCCTGCGTAGCCGCGAGATCGTCTCGGGTCTCCTGGGCGCCCCGCTCGCGGCCGCGCTCGAGGCTCACGACCGCTTCATGCTCGCCAACCGCTGGCGCCTCGATCCGGCCGTCCCCGAGCACGCCGTCGAGGCCTTCGCCTGGCCCCTGCTCAGCTACCAATCGGGATCCATCGTCGAGCTCGAGCTCGCCCGGCATCACTTCGATGCCCTGGTCGGCGCGGGCATGGACGCCCACGGCCGAGGCGAGCGCCGCGAGGCCCTCGGGCGCCTGCTCATCGACCAGCTCGCCGACGCCCTCGCCCAGATCCCCGAGCACGCGGGCACCGGCCTGGTCTGAGTCTGGGTCTGGGTCTGGGTCTGGGTCTGGGGACGCTGCGGTACACTTGCGCCGCCCGCGGACCGGATCCATGCCCCTTCACCGACCTCACCCGCGTCGCCACTGGAGCCACCCGTGAACAAGGGGCCGATCTCCATCGTCGGCTGGCGCGAGCGCATCGACATCCCCGATCTCGGCCTGACTCAGGTCCGGGCCAAGGTCGACACGGGCGCACGAACCTCGAGCCTGCACGCCCAGGACCTCGAGCTGGTCCGGGTCTCAGGCCGGCCCCGGGTCCGCTTCAGCCTCGACCGGGACACCGACAAACCCGAGGTCTTCGATCTCAGCGTTCGGGAGATGCGCTGGGTCAAGAGCTCCAACGGCGCGCGCCAGCATCGACCGGTGATCCGCGTGCAGCTGGTCTTGGGTGGCCTGCGCTGGCGGGCCGACCTGACCCTGACCACACGGGACACCATGGGGTTCCCGATGCTCCTGGGTCGCGAGGCCCTGCGGGGGCGGTTCTTGATCGATCCGAACCGCTCGTTCTTGCAAAAGCCCCCCGAGACCAAAACGTGAGCGCGACCCAGACCCCCACCCAAACCCCCACCCAAACCCAAGCCCAGACCCAAGCCCAAGCCCGAGCCCCTTACACCCTCGCCCAGACCCGGGTCGAAGCCGGCGCCCGGGCCCTGGTCCGCCTGCCCGTCGCCCGCCTGCCCACCGGTCAGCTGCTCGACATCCCCGTCCACGTGCTCCATGGGACCCGGCCGGGCCCGACCATGTTCGTGAGCGCCGCGCTGCACGGGGACGAGCTCGGTGGGATCGCCTCGCTGCGAGCCCTGCTCCAGATCCTCGATCCCCAGACCATGTCGGGCACCCTGCTCGCGGTCTCGGTCATCAACGGATTCGGGGTCATCAACGCCTCGCGCTACCTCCCCGATCGCCGGGACCTCAACCGCTCCTTCCCCGGCTCCAAGCGCGGCTCGCTGACCGCCCGCCTCGCCAAGCTCCTGCTCGAGAGCGTGGTCGCGCGCTGCGAGTTCGGGATCGACCTGCACTCGGGCTCGGCCGGCCGCGCCAACCTCCCGCAGATCCGCTGCAACCTCGAAGACCCGCGCACCCGAGCCCTGGCCGAGGCCTTCTCCGGCCCGCTCCTGCTCCACGCCCGCGTCCGCCCGGGCACCCTGCGGGGCGCGGGCGCGAAGCGGGGCATCCCCGTGCTCCTGCACGAGGGCGGGGAGGCCCACCGCCTCAACCGTATCCCCGTGCAGGCGGCCGTCGACGGTGTGCTGAGGGTGATGAGCAGCGAGGGTCTCTGGGACGGACCGGCCCCGACCTTCGCGGGCACCTGCCGGAGCGCAGGGCGCAGCCGCTGGCTCCGGGCGACCCAGAGCGGCCTGTGTGAAGTCCTCCCCCAGCTCGGCGACGAGATCGAGAAGGGTCAGCCCCTGGCCCGGATCTACGACCCCAGCACCATGGTCCAGCGGACCGTCACCAGCGCGAGCACCGGGCTCGTGATCGGCGTCCAGCGCCAGGCCCTCGTCTACCAGGGTGACGCCCTGGTCCACGTCGCCCTCGATGACGAATGACTGACTGACAGCTTTGGGGGACTGGGCCTTCCCCTGCCGCGACGACCTGGCGACTGCTCAAACGAGTGCCCCCCAACAGCCTGAGTGCCTACTAAACAGCACGAAGAAACAAGATGAAAGACACTGTCAACTCTAGTTCTGACCTTCTCGCTACTGTTGAGCGTTGGTGCTTGCGGGGGACCCTTGCCCTGCGAGGATTGCGACGTTGCAGAGGAAGACGACGACAATGTAGAGGACTTGCCTTGCGGAGGGGCCGATCTGCAGACGGACAACAACAATTGTGGCGAGTGTGGGAACGAGTGCGCTGTTTTGTACGGGGGGACGGATTGGGAAGCCGGTGGATGTATCGAGGGCCAATGTGGGCCGCTCTGGACCGACTGCAGTTCCGGCTTTGAGACCTGTGCGAAACGATGTGAGGCGACCAGCCGAACCTGCAATGAGGGGGGCTGCGCCGGAGTGTCCGGGATCGTCATCGACGTGCCGGGCTTCGAGGTCTGTAGTGTTCTCATGCACTCCAAGACCCTGATCGCAGGATGTGACGACCCCATTCCATGGGAACCTTCCGATCCCAGCGACATCCGCGAAGCGAGCTGCTGCTGCGACTTGCCCTGAGCGTCAGGCTGGGCCGACTTCGGCCCAGCTGACGAGGTGTTTGCCGTCAGCCGAAGTTGGACCCCGAGACCCCCATAGACCCCTAAGTTTAGAGAACCGACTTTCAAATCTGGTGACAAACTCCAGCGCAACCGTCACTCGAGCGCAACGACCAGATGCGGGATCGGGGGCAGGCTGCGCCGACGATCGAGCTCCGTGACCAGCTCGCGCAGCGACTCGAGCGGGCCCAGACACAGCAGCCGGTCCCCCGCCCGCAACACCGAGTCCGCCCCCGGGTTCGGGGTCGGCCCGCCCTGGCCACGGTCGAGCGCCAGCACCTCGATGTCCTGCTCGGCCAGGCCGGCATCGGCGATCGTCCCCCCGATCACCGCCGCCTCTGCCGGGATCTGCACTTCCACCACTTCGTAGCCGGCCCGCGCGGTCAGGCGCTGGCGAATGTCGACCTCGGGCAGGCCCTGGAGCGAGGCCACGCAGTCGATCATCAGGCCGGCGATGTCGAGCCTGCTCGCGGCCTCGATCCCCTCGAGGCCCGGCGACGAGTTGACCTCCACGACCTGCGGCCCGTGCTCACCCTCGAGCATGTCGACCCCCGCGATGCGCAGGCCCATGACCTGGGCGGCCCGGATCGCCGTGTTCCGGTAGGCGTCGTCGAGCACCACGGCCTCGGTCTTGCCGCCCCGGTGCACGTTGCTGCGAAACTCGTCGCCCGCGGCGACCCGGCGCATGGCCGCGACCACCCGCGAACCGACGACGATCGCCCGCAGATCCCGGCCCCGGCTCTCGGCGACGAAGGCCTGGATCAAGACGTCCTGCTTGGCGCTGTGCAGGGTCTCGACCATGGCCTCGGCCGTGTTCTGTGTGTCCGCGAGGATCACCCCCACGCCCTGTGTGCCCTCGACCAGCTTGACGATCACCGGCGCCCCGCCGACCCGGGCGATCGCCGACGGTACATCGCGCGGATCGAGGACGAAGCTCGTGGCCGGGATCCCGATCTGGTGGCTGCTGAGCAGCTGGAGCGAGCGCAGCTTGTCGCGCGAGTTGGCCAGCCCGGTCGAGGAGTTGGCGCAGGGCACCCCCATCTGCTCGAACTGGCGGAGCACGGCCGCCCCGAAGTACGACACGGAGGCCCCGATCCGCGGGAGCACAACGTCGAAAGTCCCCAGCTCGGCGCCCCGGTAGTGGAGCCGGGGCCGGCCCGCCTCGATGTCGATGGACATCTTGAGGATGTCCAAGACCTCGACCGTGTGGCCCCTCGCCCGGGCCGCCTCGACCAGCCTCGAGGTGCTGTACGAGCTCGCGGAGCGCGACAAAATCGCGAGCTTCATGGTCCAGCTCCGCGGGGGCACGGCCAGGGTGTCGCCTGGAGGATCAGGACCTGGGTGAAGCGCTGAAACGCCGCTTTGGCGAGCGAGGCGTCGGGGGGGGATTCAGCGCGGGCTACCAGGGGATCCAACCCCAAAACGGTAGCACAGCCCGGTCACCCGACTTTGGCCCCTGTTTGTGCAGGTCGACAAATTTCTGACCAGGGCGGCGACCGGGCGACTCGAGACCGATCGCCGGTCGATTGCGAACCGAGCGCCCTCGATTGCGCGCCGTCGCGCCCGATAATTTGACCTCGCTCGCAAGTTCCAGCAGCTCTAGAGAGGGCATGTCGCACTACCCCAACGTCGAGCAGCACTACCTCCCCTTCGTCGAGATCGGGAGGGCCCGCGGACACGCAGATCTGCGTGTCCGAGCCCTGCTCTCACCCGCGGCCGGCCGCGGGGAGCTGCTGCCTTTTCTGCTCGAATTTTGTGCCCTGGGTGTACGCATGATGCGGCCGGTCCAGGGCTGGATGGAGCGCAGTGCTCGAGCCTGCGTGAGCGCCGGCTTCATCGACCTCGGCGTCGCCCTGCGGGCCGCCGCCCGGGGTGAAGACCAGCGCCACCTCCTGTTGATCGACGATCTCGTCCAGCTCGCCGAGCTGTGGCGCTCACCCGCCGACCCCGGGGCCAGACCCGGGCCCCGGCTCGACCTCGGCGCGCTCGTCCGCCGCGAGCCACCCGAATCGGTGCGCTCGCACGCCCGGATCCGCCTGGCCGCCTGCGCCCTCGAGCGTCCCTACCTCGCCGTGGGTGTCGAGCTCGAGCTCGCGGTCTTGTCTCGCTACCTGGGCCCACAGCTGATCCGGGCCTGCGAGCGCGCGCTCGGCAGCGACGTGCTTCGAGGCCTGCGCTTCATCCAGGCCCGCAGCGAACACGGGGCCCTGAGCGAGCACACCTGGCTCACCCAGCTCGAGGCCCTCCTGCGGGTGTTCCCCGAGTACGGCGAGCCGATCGCCGCGCTCGGATCGGCGGCGAGCGACGCCATGCTCGACTTCGTGGGCGACTGTTTCAGCAGCGCGAGCGTCGGTGGAGAGATCGACCGGGGCGCGGCGATCGGTCTGGCGATCGGTCTAGCTAGCTAGCTCCCGCCCTCGAGCCGATCGAGAAAGTCTCGCGGATTGGCCTTGTCTGGGATGCCGACCCAGCTGTCGTCGAACTCGAGTCCGGCCGTCACCGCGTGGCCCCGGGCCGAGTCGTAGTCGCCCAGGCGGACCTCGAGGGTCGCCGTATAAAAATAGCGCAGGCCCCTGCGGAAGGGATCGGGCTCGGCCTCGATGTCGAGCAGCAGGGCCTCCCGCGTGACCTGGACCATCTCCAGCGTGTCGGCGTTGGCGATGATCGCCAGCTCCTCCATGGCGTCCACGATCTCGAGGGCGGCGGGCTCGTCGAGCTCCTCCTCGCCCCGGGTCAAGATTCGAATCTGAGTGTTCAACACGCTCGCGGCGGCCCCTTGAGAGCGCTCCCCCAAGGCCGCGCCGGCGAGCCCGAACATGGCCCCGGCGTGGGCGGGCACCCCCTCGAGCACCCGTTTGTAGTGGGTGCGCGCGTCTGGCCAGCGCTCGGCCGCGCGCGCGATCTCGCCGCGCATGAACACACACTGCCCGCCCTGGCCCACGTCGCCCAGCGCCGTGTAGCGCTCGCCCGCGTCCTTCGCCAGCACGTCGGCCTCGTCGTAGTCGCCCTGCTCGTAGGCGACCGCGGCGAGCATGTAGGTCACCGCCGGATCATCGAAGCCGCCGTCGAGCGCCTGGAGCAGGAAGGGGCGCGCGGCCGAGCCCGAATAGGTCTGAAGCTGCACGCTCGCCCACATATAGGCGAGGTCCGGGGTCAGGTGTTCCTCGGCGGCCAAGGTCGCCAGGTCGCTGTTCATGACCGCGGCCGCCCGCCTCTCGACCTCTTCGTTGGCCGGGCACGAGACGGCGAAGCCCGCCACCCGGACCCGGGCGATCTGGGCCTGAGTGCGCAGGGTGGGCAGGGTCTTGCCAGCCGCGACTGCGTCGTCGAGGTTGGTGAGCAGGGCCTCGACCGAGAGGTCGCCAGCCTCGATCCGGGTGTCTGGACCGTAGTCGATCTCGCGCTGGAGCCCGTCTTGATTCAGGTCTTCAGGCAGGCGCCAGGCCACGCCGCGAATACATTTGCTGAAGTACAGGGCCGCGAGGTTGCCCCGGGCCACGGCGACCCAGTGCCGGCCGCCGCCGCGGTTTGCCACCGCCAAGGTCGCGTCGGCGGCCCGCGGTGCACCCTCGCGCAGCTGCTCTCCGGCCCGCTCCAAGATCGCGAAGGTCGCCTCGTCGACGTGGGCCTCGGCGAGCTCGAGCAGAGGGCTGAGGTCCTGCCATTCGGTCCAGCTGCCCATGGGCACGGCCTTGGCCGCGTCGCGCTTGCCCAGCTGGATGCAGCCCACGCTCGGGACCAGGGCGGCGCAGGTCAGCCCACCCAAGAGCGACGCGACGACCAGCGAGCGCAGCCGCGACGACAGCCCGTGGCGAGGCCGCCCGCCAGACCCGCCAGATCCACCAAACCCGGACAGGGCTCTCACGAGAGCCGCCCCCGCCAGGCCTGCGCGCGCTCGCGGACCCCAAGGTCGCGCGCGCTGTGGGCGAGCGCGAGCAGGCGCTCGGGGCCGAGCAGGGCCAGGCCCTCGACCTCGAGGCGCGCACCCACGACCTGGGCCAGGGCCCCCTCGCCCCTCGCCCAGCGAGCGAGCTGGTCGGGGTCGAGCTCGTAGAGGGTCGCGGGGATCGCCAGCCAGCGCGCGCCGACCTCGTTGAGGAGCCGCGACTCGTGGCCCATCCACACCGGCAGGAGCATGGCCAGGACCTCGGGCTCGAGCTTCGCCGCGCTCTCGGGTGTCGGCCGGCTGAGCTCGTCTTGGGTGACCGACAAGATCGTCGCCAGACCCTCGAGCAGAGCCTCTGCCTCGAGGCCGAGCTGCTCGATGGCCGCGCGCAGGCGCTGGCCCGGAGAGCGCTCGTCCTCCGACGGGCTGCCCTCGACGGTCGCATCGACATCCGTGCCTGTGTCTGAATCCGCGTCCGAGCCTGAATCTGAGCCGACCCCGAAATCCGAGCCCGCCCCGGAATCTGAGCCCGTGCCTGAATCCGAGCCCATGCCCGAGCCCGAGCCCGCCTGACCACGGGCGAGCTGGTGATCGACGAGCTCGCGCAGCCAGTCCCAGGTCCCCCGTGTCGGACCGACCCGCGCACCCTCGCGCTCACCGTAGACTGCGTAGCCCAGGGTCTCGAGAGTGCGCATGCGGGCCGAGAGCAGGCCCTCCGCCTCGCCCAGACCCAGCCAGCGCCACGACAACATCCGGCCGAGCCCGAGGGCCTCGGGGGCCCGACCGCTGCGGCTGGCGTCCTCGGCCCTCGACTCACACACGTTGTGCGCCTCCCCGAACAGCGTGGGCTTTCGGACCAGGGCCACGCGTGCGTAGCGGTCCGGACCCCGGGCGTGGGAGAGCACCAGGGTGTAGCCGCGAGTTTCGCTCCAGCGCGCCACGGGGAGAGTTGTACGCCGATTCGCCCGAGCTTGTAAGCCGGTCTCGACCGCCCGCGTTCCCCGACCGCCGGCGCCGTAGCACCCGACGCCGGGGACCTCACCATGGACAAACCCAAGGCTCCCTGCCACCAGTCGCCCAACTTCGACCGCCGCGCCGCCCTGATCCGCATGCTCCAGGTCGGAGTCGGGGTCGCCGGGGCCGCGATCTTGACCAGCGGCTCGGTCGAGGGCGAGGCCGAGGCCAAGCGTATGCCTCCGCCGATCAGCCCCCAGCGGGCGCTGGTCTCCCTCGAGGTCGAGGGCCCCGGCGGCGGCGCGTTCCCGACCTTCCTCTCGGGCCGGCAGCCCTGGCTCGCCGGCGTCGAGGGCCAGCGCTACGCCCTGCGGATCCAAAACCACAGCAACCAGCGTGTGGAGGTGGTCGTGACCGTCGACGGGCGCGACGTGATCTCGGGCCGGCTGGGCGACTACGTCAAGCAGCGCGGCTACGTCCTCGATCCCTTCGCCAGCTTGCGCATCGCGGGCTACCGCCAGTCCCTCGACAAGGTCGCCGCGTTTCGCTTCGCGGACCTCGAGGACAGTTACAGCGCGCGCCTGGGCACGCCCGAGAACACGGGCGTCATCGGGCTGGCGGCCTTCGCCGAGCGCGGCCCCCTGGTCCGGCGCCGGAACCCGCTCGCGCCCGTGGAGGGCGAGCCGTTCCCGGGTGAGCGCGCAGACGAGTCGCGCACGCCCAACTCGCTCGTCCACGGCAGCGACAAAACCCGCGGGGCCAGGTCGCGGAAGAAGGCTCCCAGCCCGACCAGTCCGACCGCCAGCCCGACCGTGGGTGGTGCCCGCGGGGAGAGCTGGGCCGCGCCCGAGCGCACTCCACAGCTCGGCACCGAGTACGGGGAGAGCACCTTCGCCCCGGTCGAGGAGGTCCGCTTCACCCGCAAACATCGCAAGAAGCCCGACCAGCTCCTGGTCCTGCGCTACGACTCCATGGCCGGGCTCCGCGCCCGGGGGATCGTCGCGCGTGAGCCCGAGCCCTGGCGCGAGCCTCGGCCGATCTCCCGACCCCGGCCCGAGCCCCGCCGCGACTTCGCCCCGCCGCCGCCGCCAAAAGATTGGTGGCGCTGAGCCCCGACAGCCGACTGTCAGCGACCCGAGAGCCGACCGTCAGCGACCCGCAGTCACCCGCGCGACCCCGTCGCGGACCTCGGCCTCGACCGCGTCGTCCCAACCGTTGACCACGGTCGAGATCTGGCCCTGGACATCGAGCACGAAGATCGTCGGGAAGGTCGCGACGGAGAGCTTGGCGGCGAGCGCCCCGGCCGGATCCCAGCCAGGGCGCAGGCCCTCGGGCAGGCTCAACAGCGCGCTGTCGTCGGGCTCGGCGGCGACCACGATCACCTCGAGCTCGGGGTAGGTCGAGGCGAGCTCCGCGAACACGGCGTGGGCCTCCTCCCAGCCGAGCTCCCAGCTCGCCGAGATCTCGAGCACCACCGGGCGACCACGGAGGCTCTCGAGCGTGAGCGACTCCCCCCCGACCAGGGGCACGGTGACGTCGAGGACCTCCCCCGCCCCACGGTTGGCCGGCAGCTCGGGGAACAGGGGCGGCTGCTCCGAGTCGCCCCCTGGATCCGCGCTCACGTCGTCCACCGGGGTCTGGGTCTGGGTCTGGGGGCAGCCGCTGGCGGCCCCCAGCAAGACGGCGAGCACCGGCAGCCCGCCCACACCCGAAACTCCGCGACCCGAGACTCCGCGACTCGAGGGCCTGTTCACAGGCCCTCGTGGACCGCGTCGACCATGGCCTTGGCGTGGGCGGGATCGGTGAACCGGGAGATCCCGTGGCCGAGGTTGAAGATGTGGGCCTTGGCCCCGGCCCCGGCCTGCAGCGTGTCGGCCACCCGGGAGCGGATCAGCGCTCGGGGCCCCAGCAACAGGCCCGGATCGAGGTTGCCCTGGACCACCCGATCACGGCCGACGACCTCGATACCCTGGTCGAGACCGATGCTCCAGTCGATGCCGAGCACATCGGCGGGGATGCTCGCCGTGTGGGCGAGCAAGTTGGCGTTGCCGCGGGCGAACAAGATCACCGGGACGGGCGGCCTGTCCTTCGGTGTGTAGGCCTGGACCCGCTCGACCAGCGCCCGGGTGTGGGGGAGGACGTGGTCCACGTAGTCGCGCGGACCGAGGGCCCCGGCCCAACTGTCGAAGATCTGGACCGCGTCGACACCCGCGTCGATCTGTCCGATCAGGTACTTGGCCAACAGCTCGCTCATATTCGCCATCAGCGACCGAAACAGGTCCGGCTCGGTGAACAGGAGCTTCTTGACCTCGAGGAAATCACGGCTGCCCCCACCCTCGATGAGGTAGCTACAGGTCGTGAACGGGGCCCCGCAAAAGCCGATCAGCGGCACCCGATCTGCGAGCGCGCGCTTGCACGCCCGGATCGCGTCCATGACATAGGCGAGCTCGCCCACCGGGTCACCCCAGCGCAGCGCCTCGACGTCGGCCCGGCAGCGCAGGGGCGAGGGCAACATGGGTCCGGGCTTGAACTCCACGGCGACATCCATGGCGTCGAAGACCACCAAGATGTCCGAGAATAAAATCGCCGCGTCCACGCCCAGGCGGTCGATGGGCTGGACCGTGACCTCGGCGGCGAGCTCGGGCGTGCGGCACAGCTCCAAGAACGAGACCTTGGCCCGGATCGCCCGGTACTCCGGGAGGTAGCGGCCGGCCTGGCGCATGAGCCAAACGGGGGTCCGGGCCGGTCGCTGGCCCCGACAAGCTTCGAGAAAACTGGTGTTTTGCAAGGTCATCGGCGGCGCGGACTTTATACCGAGGCCGAAGGTAGACCACAGACTGTAGCGATTTGTCCAAACGCACAGGGTCAATTGCGACCCCCCGCGGCCCTGAGCCCCATCGTCTCGTGTGCAACAGCAATCCGATGACGACCCCGAGGGACCAGCTCGAGTGTCCGGGCCCGCAAAGACGAGTACCATCGGGCTCCCGAGTCGCCCGCACGCGATGGATTCCACGATCCAAGAAGAGACCCTCTCTGACGAATCGCCCCTGCCTGGTCGAGGTCCTGCCCACGCGTGGCTGATCTACATCGGCTCGAGTGAGAACGACTTCGCCGACGCAGGTCGCGTGTGGTCCCTCGATTCGCTGCTCAAGGTTCGCTTCGGGCGAGCTAGCGGAGACTCGATGCGGGTCAAGCCCGACCGGGACTCGCTCGGCATCCGCATCCCCCTGGCGTGGATCAGTGGGCACCACGCCCGACTCGAGATCGAGAGGACCTCGACGGGCCTCAGCTTCGAGCTCCACGACCTCGACAGCCGCAACGGCACCTATATCGAGCGCCAGGCGATCAACGACAAGAAGAGCCCGCTCCTGCCGGGTCAGGTGTTCGAGGTCGGGCGCTCGTTTTGGATGGTCCGAGAGGTCGACCAGCCCGATCTCCCGGCCGAGCCGATGCAGGGCTTCGGAGCCTCGAGCACGGCCTGCCCGGCCCTGTGCACCATCCAGCGGACACTCCAGCGTCTGGCCGACAGCGATGTCCCGCTCTTGCTTCACGGCGAGACCGGAACCGGCAAAGAGGTCACGGCCCGGGCGGTCCACAGACTCAGCGGACGCACGGGGCCGTTTTTGGCCACCAACTTGGCGGCCCTCTCCGACGCGCGCATCGACGAGGTCCTGTTCGGCGACGCCGACCGCGATCAGCCCGGCATCTTCGAGCAGGCCGACGGCGGCACCTTGTTTTTCGACGAGCTCGGCGAGCTCTCGGCCACGGCCCAGACCAAGCTCCACGCCGGGCTGGCGACGGGCCGCGTAACCCGAGCCGGCGAGGACAAGACCCGAAAGTTCGACGTCCGGGTGATCTGCTCGACCCTCCACGACATCCGGGCCCTGGTCGACGCCGGCAGCTTTCGACCCGACCTCTACTCGCGCCTGGCCGGGTTCGCGGCGAGCTTGCCCCCCCTGCGAAGGCGCCGGGAAGACCTCGGCGTGCTCACCAGCGTGGCCTTCCAAGCTCGCGCCAACACCGAGGTCAAGATCGCTACCAGGGCCTTTCGCCGGATCCTGGGCCACAGTTGGCCGTTCAACGTCCGCGAGCTCCACCAGACCCTGGCGACCGCCGCGATCTTGGCGGGTGCCGACGGCGAGATCTCCCGGGAGCTGCTCGACGACATCCTCGCCAGCCGCCGAGACATGCCCCAAAACCCCGAGCGGGTCAGCGAGCTCCGGGCTCGGCTCATCAGCGAGCTCGTCCGCACAGGGGGAGACACGGTGAAGGTCGCCGTCGCCCTCCGGCGCGATCACAAAGAGATCCACCGGTGGATCGAGCGCTTCGAGATCGAGCCCGAGGCCTACGAGACCTCGGGCTGAGCCCAGGAACGAACCCATGATCGCGGTTCGTTCAAACAGCGACGCCCAGAGTGAACTCCGGGCGCGCGACAGATCACTGGGCGAGACCGCTCGGCGGGCTCGCCCAGTGTCGGGCCTGATCAGGTTTGAATCAGATCAGATCAGATCAGATCAGATCAGTTTTGATCCGCAGCCGCGACGCCGTAGACCCAGTCGCTGACCGAGACGTCCGTGTGACAGCCGATGCAGCCCCCGAGGTTGGGGCCGCTGTTCGCCAGCTCACCGCCTAGCAGGTCGCCCATGCCCCACCACCAGTCTCCCGAGTCGGCGTTGTAGCCCTCGGGACCCTTGTACATGACGGTGCCGCCGACGACGTTCATCTCGTCGTCGAAGTGCTCCTTCAGGATGATCGTGCCCTCGGGGAAGCTGAGCTCGGCCGGGGCTGCGGGGTCGATGGTCTTGTAGAGGTCGGCCTGGTCGGCCTGGACCCAGATGTTGACGTCGATGCCTCCGCCCATGTGGGCGCCGCTCTCGAAGGGCGCCTTGTTGATCAGCACAAAATCGGTCTGGTAGGTCGCTATCGTGTCGAGGATGGCCTGCTCATCGATGGGGTTTTCGCCGGTCTCGCCGGTCTCCCCCGTCTCGCCGGTCTCCCCCGTCTCACCCGTCTCGCCGGTGGTGTCACCGACATCGTCGTCGCCGTCGTCGTCACCTCCGTCGCAGGCGGGTGCGAGCAGGAGGAAGCAGAAGCTGGAGGCCAGAACCAGGGGGGTCGAGTACTTGAGTTTCATGATGTATCGGGGAGCGGGGGGTCGTTGAAATAGGAGAAGATCGACCGCGTAGACCCGCGGTCAGCGAGCAACGGACACCCCGACCCATATGTTTCGCGATTTTAAGCCGATCTTCCGATCATTTCGGCTTCGAACCATAAGCTGCGCCACAGGTGTGCCGCCCTCGAGCGCCGAGGTTGACTCGACGGGGCCCGAGCGCTCAATTCTCATCTGTGTCCACCCAGTCCGCAGTGTGGCGTAGGGCCCCAGACTGGGTCCCACGCTCGATCGGCCTGCTGCTGTGTGCCTCGGCCTGCAACATCGGTGCACAGCACGGCCCCCCGCCTCCGGCCAGCGAGAGTCCAAAGATCGCCCTTATCGAGCCGGCCGCCGTCAGCCCGAGCCCAGAGCCAGAGCCAGAGCCAGAGCCAGAGCTAGAGCCCGAGCCAGAGCCCGAGCCAGAGGAACCCAGCGTCACCCCCGATCCCTTCTCCGAACAGCAACACACACAGATCAGGGCGGTCGAGTCGATCGTGTCCACCGCCGCCGCTGAGTACGGTGTCGATCCGACGCTCATCAACGCCCTGATCTGGGTGGAGAGCAAGTTCGACGGGCGGGCTCGGGGTCCCGCCGGCGCCCAGGGTCTGATGCAGCTCATGCCCAAGACCGCCGGCGCCATGGCCAAGCGCCTCGGGCGGGCCCGAAAGTCCTACGACCCCGACTTCAACATCCACGCCGGTACCCTGCTCCTGTCCCGGCTGCTCGAGCGCTTCGACGGCGATATCGACCTGGCGATCGCCGCCTACAACCGGGGCTCGGGCGTGGTCTCGGGCTGGGTGCGAGACGGGGTGCCCATGCCCGAGCGCACCCGTCGCTACGTCGATCGGGTCCTGCGGGCCCAGGGGTGGTTCGAGGCCGCCGAGGTCACCCCTCCCCCCGACCCGACAGCCGACCCACCCTGAGCTACCACTCGAACTTCAGGCCCACCGAGGGCAGGATCGGCAGACCCGCGAGTACGTTGAACTGGGTGTAGTCGTAGCTGTACACACGGCCCTCGAGGTTGCGCCGGTTGTAGGTGTTTTGGATGTCCACGTAGGCGTTGAGCGAGATCAGGCGCCAGGTCCAGCGCTTGTCCACGCGCAGGTCGAGCTGGTGAAAGGCCGGGTTGCGCTCCGAGTTGCGGGGCGCCCCGAGCGGAAAGGTGTCGCCGCTGGAGGCGTCGTCGATGCTGTTGTAGGCCGGCATGTAGGGGTTCCCGCTGACCAGGCGAAAGCGGCCGCCGATGCTCCAGCCGCG
>Ga0256845_1001884_pt1 | contig 16129 bp, 18 predicted proteins | sample RiftiametaG_FD_189101 | JGI IMG/M metagenome (GOLD analysis project Ga0256845, IMG submission 189101) | Tube worm associated microbial communities from hydrothermal vent at the East Pacific Rise, Pacific Ocean - Riftia | ecosystem: Host-associated > Annelida > Integument > Unclassified ...
CGCAATGTGAAGATTTTGAGCCCATAATCAATATTCGTTTGCGTTGGTTGGCATCGTTCATTTGCCAGTTCATTTGGTATTGTTTGGCTAGTTGTGTGAAGGCTTGTTTAAAATCATCCAGTAAGTGGGTGGGGTTTGATTCGATTTCAATGCGCATAAAAAAGCGTTTGTTTTGTGCGTCAAGGTGGTGGTGGGCTTCTTTAATATTGCCGTTGTGTTCGAAGATAAACTGACTGACTTTGGCGACTAAACCGTGTGCATCGGGGCAGGAAATTAGCAGGCGATAGGTATTCATGTGCGGTATTCAGCGTTGATTTTAATATAGTCGTAGGATAAATCTGTTGTCCAAACGCTTTCGGATGTGTTGTTGTTACCAATGTCAATGGTGATGACAATTTCTTTTTTTGCCATCTCAGCGCTTCCCATTTCTTCTGTGTAATTTGTGTTTAATTCGCCGTTTTTGATCAAACATATTTCGCCTAAATAAATGCTCACAGCATCCACTTTTAAATCAGCAATATTGGCACGCCCCACTGCTGCCAAAATCCGACCCCAATTGGCATCAGAGGCAAATAGTGCGGTTTTAACTAAGGGCGAATGTGCTACGGTATAGGCCACTTCTAAGCAATCTTTGTTGGTGGTGGCGCCTTTGACGCAAATTTCAACAAATTTAGTTGCGCCTTCGCCGTCTTGAATAATTTTATGTGCTAAAGTTTGGCTGACTTCGTTAAGTGCGTTTTGAAACTCATCTACACAATCTGCCATATCCACGCCACTTGTACCTGTGGCACTAAGGGTGCAGGCATCGTTGGTTGAGGTGTCGCCATCAACGGTGATGCGATTAAATGATTGATTAACTGCTTGCGTTAGACAGTGTTGTAATTCATTTTGAGTGGCTTTAACATCGGTAAAAATAAAACTAAGCATGGTTGCCATATCGGGGCGAATCATACCTGAGCCTTTGGCAATACCAGTAATGCTAACGGTTTTTCCTTTGACTTTAAATTGTTTGGCACAGGTTTTTTCAATTAAATCTGTGGTGAGAATGGCTTGTGCTACTTGGGGTAATTTGTCGGCTGCTAGTTGATTGGAAAGTGTGGCAATGTTGCCTTCAAAACACTGCATTGGTAAAGGTTTTCCAATCACGCCAGTGGAAAACGGCAACACTTCTTCGGCTTTAATGTCTAATTTTTTTGCCACCAATTCACACACTTGGTAGGCATTGTTAAGCCCTGTACTGCCACTGCCTAAACCTGTGCCTGCATTGGCATTGCCACTGTTAATAATCAGTGCGCGTACCGAATTGTTAAGGTGGTTTTTTGCTACTACCACGGGGGCGGCGCAAAAAACATTTTGGGTAAATACTGCTGCGGTTTTGGTTTCGGGGATAAAAGATACAATTGACAAATCTAATTTTTCTTGGTCTTTTGGGTTTGAGTTTGCACTTGAATTTTGAGCATTTTTAATGCCAGCGTTAATGGCTGCAAATAACACGCCGTTAATTTTTAATGATGAATTGTCCATTGTCTGCCTTTAATTGTAAGTCTCTAGTAATCAAGGGTATTTTACTTATTTAAAGAGACCTTTGCATAAATATGAGTGATTGGTAAAATTCAATTTTTACCCACTTAAAGGGTTACTATATCGCTGACTAAATTGGTAACTTCCTTAAACTTTACACAGAGAAGGAGCGATTATAAACCCCTCCCTACAGCCCTTAATTGTTCATATTTATGCAGAAGTATCCGTGTAAAAACCTCTATTTACAATGCCGACAAGTAGATTCGGTAACAATAGGAATAATGTGGCGACTGGCTTTTTTACCTGTGCGTACCAGCATTATTACTGAGGCTGCCAAAATAGCAAACGATATGCCAATCCATAACAATGAATACCAAGGGTGCTGGGAAAAAGTACCAACCTGATAAAAAACAGTTGCCGAAAAATACGCCAAACCCGTAGCCCACAAAGCGCCCACAGTTGCCCAAGTTTTGCCAATTTCACGAATCATAGCACCAAAGGCTGCTACACAGGGAAAATACAACAAAATAAAGAGTAAATAGGCAAAAGCACCCACTTTGCCATCAAAACGCGAGACCATAGCACCAAATGTTGCGGTGGAAACTTCTTGCGAGCGTGCAGCCAATGTTTGTGAATGTGTATCATCAAGCACACCTAAGCCCAATGGGTCTGATAAATTTTGTATGGCATCGTTAAGATTGGCAGGAATGGTTGCAAATGCTTCTGATAAGCCACCTATTAAACTATATTCAGATACCTTTTCTTGAGTATTGTTTTCTTCTGCATCAATGCCAGAATACAATGAATCCAATGTGCCGACAACCACTTCTTTTGCCAAAATACCTGTTACGATACCCACTGTGGCTGGCCAATTGTCCGCCTCAATGCCCATGGGTTTAAACACAGGTGTTAGTGTTTGTGCGACTTTACTCAACAATGAATTTTTAGAATCTTGATTGCCAAAACTGCCATCAATGCCAATACTATTAACCACATTGATAATCATTACCACAAATACAATAACCTTACCTGCACCTAGCACAAAGGCCTTTAATTTGTTCCAAGTGTTGATAATAAGATTTCTAAAAGAAGGTAATTGGTAATTTGGCAATTCCATTAAAAAATCACTGGTGTCGTCACCTTTAAATGCATACTTTAAAATTAACCCTGTTAAAATCGCAAACAAAATGCCAATTACATATAGAGCAAATACAATATTTTGACCACCAACTGGGAAAAATGCAGCTGCAAACAGAGCGTACACCGCAAGTCTAGCACCACATGACATAAAGGGCGCCATCAGCACCGTGGTAACACGCTCCCGATGTGTGTCTAGCGTTCGTGCCGCCATAATGCCTGGAACATTGCAACCAAAGCCAACGATAAGAGGGATAAATGCCTTACCTGACAGCCCAATTTTGCGCATAAATTGATCCATTACAAAAGCAGCTCTTGCCATATAACCCACCTCCTCTAGCAGCGTTAAGAACAAATAAAGCGCTGCAATAATAGGAATAAAAGTTGCCACCACCTGAATACCGCCACCAATACCATCAGCAATAATAACCGTCAAAAACTCGGGCATACCAATATTCTGTAACAAGTTACCTGCACCGCCGACAAAAATAGTGCCAGCAGCAAGATCAAAGAAATCAATTAAAGCACCGCCAAAATTAATACTAACCAAAAACAATAAATACATAATCATTAAAAATATCGGCACACCGGTAAAACTGCCCAATACCAGCCTGTCCACTTTATCTGAAACGGTTTGTTTTAGACTGGTCGCATGTTGAATAACTTGGTTGGCAATCTTATTGGCATAAGTAAATCGACTTTCTGCTTTTAACAATCCAACTTGGGCTTCATTATCAGCACTTTGCGCTGCTTCAATCTCATCAATTGGGTAATCAACAACCAATTTTATGGCGGGATTAAAACTTTCTATCGCCTGAGACAATACTGAAAAATCAAGTGTTTCTTTCAGTGAAATTGGAATAACCGTACAACCCATAGATTTTTTTAACGCCTCAATATCAATTTCCATACCACGCTTACGCACAACATCCATCATATTAAGAAGTACAACAACATTTATCCCCAATTCCCTCAGTTGCGTTGTCAAATAAAGTCCACGCTCCAATGTTGATGCATCAACAATATTAAAATATAAATACTCAGAATGATTAAGCACAAACTCCCTGGCAATTTGCTCATCAATCGATGATTCTTTATCATCAATTGAATAAACACCTGGCAAATCAACGATTTTATAGGTCTTATTTGCATGGTTGAATTCACCCTCTTTACGGTCAACCGTAACACCCGGCCAATTCCCTGTGCGTTGTTTTGCACCCGTTAACAAATTAAAAAGCGTTGTTTTGCCAGCGTTTGGATTGCCAATTAATGCAATTTTTTCAAATATCATAATGTGGTTACCTTAATTAAATTGGCCATGGTTCTCCCGATACTAACCCGTGCATTGCCTAAAGCCAAAACCATATCGCCACCACGATTTCTTAAAACAAATGCTGTTAGACCCGTATGAATACCCAAGCCTAACAATTTGATTTTCTTTGAATGTGGCAAATCAATACTGTTTATTTCACACAGGCATCCGTTTTTTTGATTTGATAATAGCGTCATTCTTAAGGAACCTTTGTGTAAATAAAGTGTAAATGATACCTATTATCATTTACATTAGCAATGTATTTTTAAAAATTACCCGCCTGCCAATCATTATAATTAGTGGTCAATACATAATTTAATAATGACAGGGCTGCATATAAACAGACCTTTGTATGAATATAAATAATCATCAAAAATTGAATTTTGCTAATCACCCATGTTTATGCAAAGGTCTCAAATATTAACAACTGAATAAAATTTTCCCTTTATTCAACGCCCGCATCCAATGCAGTGGCTTCATAAATATAATAATATTTTGATATATTCACTATTTACCATTAAATAACATAAAATAACCAAATATATGAATCCACTAAATCGAAAAAAAGCCAGTCAAAAAATTACCCTTATTGGTGCAATTGTAGATTTTTTACTCTCTGTCTTTAAAATTATTGCTGGTGTACTGGGTAACTCAGGCGCATTGATTGCCGATGGAGTCCATTCGTTTTCAGATTTATTGTCCGATGCCGTGGTTTTATACGCCGTCAAACACGCCAATGAAGCAGCAGATACCGACCACCCTTATGGACATAAGCGCTTTGAAACTGTTGCAACACTAGGTTTGGCAATTATTCTGTCATTGGTGAGTATTGGCATTATTTATGATGCCTTTGGACGCCTAAACAGTCCAAGCACCCTTTCACACAGCGCTTTGCTTTTAAGTGTTGCTGCTCTGTCTATTTTCTCCAAAGAGGCTTTATATTGGTACACCATCAAAGTCGCTAAAGCGTATAAATCAGATATGCTCAAGGCCAATGCTTGGCATCACCGCTCAGATGCACTGTCATCTATTGTGGTACTGGTAGGTGTTTTTGGCAGTTTAAATGGCTATCCGTATCTTGATAGTGTGGCTGCTATTGTAGTTGGTTTAATGGTGATGATGATTGCTTGGAATTTAGGCTCAAATGCCGCTAAGGAATTGGTGGATACTGCAATTGATGTTGAGCAAGTTGATCAACTTAAAACAGCCATTGGTATGATTAGTGGCGTTAATAATGTGCATTCACTGCGCACACGCAAAATTGGACACGCCATTTCAGCCGATGTGCATGTGCAAGTTGATCCATTTTTAAGCGTAAGCGAGGGTCACATTATCAGCGTAAGCGTTGAGCGTGTAGCCAAAGAGTGCTTAGAAGATTTAGACGATGTTACCGTACACATTGACCCCGAAGACGATGAAACAGCAGCCCCTTGCGAACACCTACCTGAACGAGCAAAAGCACTTGGCATACTCAATAAAGCCCTATTCAACAACGAATGTGATGGCGAAATTGAGCGCATTCAATTACATTATTTAAGCGGAAAAATCCATGTGGACTTCTTTTTGCCACTCAATTGCTTATCGTCAAACACAGATCATAATGACATTTTGGAAAAACTCACCACAGTGGTTGGAAAACTACCTGAGTTTGGCGATATCAAGGTTTATTTTGGCTAAAAATCTTGTGTAAATATAGATGATTATAAACAATGATAAGCATGGCAAATAGCCCCCGCCAGTGCATCTGCAGCATCTTCTTGTGGTGCTTTGCTGAGTTTTAAAGATTCGCATACCATATAACTCACTTGGTCTTTAGCGGCGTGCCCTTTGCCTACCACTGTTTTTTTAATTTGATTGGGGCTGTATTCCACCATCAGAATACCACGAGACCCAACTGCTGAAATAATGGCGCCTCGTGCGTGTCCTAACTTGATGGCAGCATCTGGATTGGGGCGGTCGGGTCGCATAAATGCGCGTTCAATCACCACAACATCGGGCTGATGTTGTTCGACAATTTGACTAATGCCTTGAAAAATAGTGGTGATTCGCTCTGTTAATTCGCCCTTGGTGCGAATGCAGCCACTAGCAAGATAAGTGAGTTTGAGTTTTTCTGCTTCGATTAAACCAAAACCTGTGATGCGTGAACCGGGGTCAATACCTAAAATTTTCATAAAATGATTTTATCAGTCGAAAAGATTTGTAACGACTATAATATCATTTTATTTAAACAGAGAGAATTTATGGCAGTATTAGAACTTAATAAAAGCAATTTTGACGACACAATTCAAAAAAATGACATTGTTGTTTTGGATTTTTGGGCACCGTGGTGTGGCCCTTGTAAGCAGTTTGCACCCACTTATGATGCGGTTTCTGAGAAAATTAGCGATGTAGTTTTTGCAAAAATTAACACCGAAGACGAGCAAGAATTGGGTGCACAATTTCAAATTCGCTCCATTCCAACTTTGATGATTTTTAGAGAACAAATTGCTATTTTTTCTCAACCTGGCGCATTGTCAGGTGCTGACTTAGAGGCGGTTATTAAAAAAGCACAAGAATTGGATATGGACAAAGTGCGTGAAGAAATTGCTAAGAATCAAAAAGACGGCTAGCCTAATTTTTGATAAGTTTCTTTATCAAACCCAACACTAACGCCACTTTCTGTTACTAAAACAGGGCGTTTAATCAGTGTTGGGTTTTTTAATGTCAGGGCTAAAGTGATGTTTTGTTTTTCCTCATCACTCAGATTGCGATAAGTCGTTGAGCGTTTATTAATGACTTTTTCCCAACCAACAGCATCAATAAAACTTTGTAAAGTTTGTTCGCTAATTGGGTCTTGACGAAAATCAATAAATTCAAAATCAACGCCTTGTGCGGTTAGAAATTTTTGCGCTTTTTTAATGGTGTCACAGTTTTTAATGCCATACATTTTTATCATAAAAATCCTTTATCGTTTAAATGGAGGGTGATTAACCTTGGAACGCAACCAGTTAAGGGTTTTAAAAGTTGGCTCATGGTTAATAAATTTAAGCTCCAACTTGCGCTTACCTGGAAATTCCAATAAAAACAAACCCAACAAAATAGAAATAATACCCTGACCGGGGGTTACCAACATAATAATGCCAGCCAGCAATAACACCAAACCAACGCTTGTTTTAATAACAACAATCAGCAAGCCGCCAATCCCCTTAGTTGCGGTCTTGTGCTGCTTGTTTTGTACAAAATAATCCACAGGAATTTTACTGAGTAAAAATGGCATTGCCACAAGACTAACAACAAAAACAACCGCTGAAACAATGCCAACTATTATTAACCACTCCTCATATTCAACAAGCAAACTGTTGATAAAATCTAACATTCTAGTAGAAAAGTAACAGGGCCATCATTGGTCAGCGACACTTGCATATCAGCACCAAAAATACCGCTGGCAATCGGTGTGTGAACTTGCTTAATTTGACTCAAAAAATAATCGTATAAAATTGCTGCTGGTGCGGGCGGTTTCGCCGTAGAAAAACCAGCACGGGTGCCTGATTTGGTATCAGCTGCCAAAGTGAATTGAGAAACCACAAGCACCCCGCCGTTAATATCAGCGACCGATAAATTCATTTTGCCACCATCGTCGTAAAACACTCGGTAAGCCAATAGTTTTTTAATCATTTTATCAATTTGCGGCTTTTCGTCTGTTTTTTCAATGCCAATAAAAACTAAAATACCTTGTTTGATTGCCCCTGTTATACTGCCATTCACCTCAACTTTAGCACTACTAACGCGTTGAATGAGTGCTTTCATTATTTGGATAAATAAGTAATGTCGGCAACCGACAAGAATGCTTGCCTTGTGTCCTTAATTAACCCCAACCTTTGGTGTCTGATTTTTAAGTCTTCATCGTTAACCATAACATTATCAAAAAAATCGTCTATCACGGGTTTGAGTTTTAAAAAATCGTTTAGAATAATTACATATTCATCTTTTTCCACGGGCTCGGGTTGTAATTTAATTATACAAAATATCATCTTGTTGTCCACTTTTTTTACAGCATCATAAAGATTTTGATCGTATTGAGTGGAAAAGTTTGTATCTGTTTCTTGCAACACTTCATTTTTTAAAATATTTTTAATGCGCTTATTGACCTCTACCAAAGACTGGGCGTCTTCATCTTGCATAAACTCATTGAGTGCTTGAATGCGCAAATGCCAATCATAAACAATATGGTTTTTTGGTATTTGAATGCCATCATCGGTGGAATGTAATACTGCTCGAGCGATGTTTTTTTCGATATTTTGCTCTTGATAATAAGCGGATAAACGCTCGGCAATAAAATCACAAATTTCACGCGCCAAAACATCATCAAATTCATACAATTCAGCCGACTTATGTACCAATGTCAATAAATCTAACTGTGATTCTGATTCAATCATCATCCGCAACAAACCTAATCCAGCTCGTTTTAACGCATACGGGTCTTTTGAACCAGTTGGTTTGTGGCCAATGCCATAAATACCAACAATGGTATCAACTTTATCAGCAATTGCCACACTTAACCCCTCTTTTGTAGAGGGCAATGCGTCGCCTGCAAATCTTGGGTGATAATGCTCGCTAATTGCTGTTGCTACTGCCGAATTTTCGCCATCATTTTTAGCATAATAACCGCCCATTACGCCTTGTAAATCCGCAAATTCGCCCACCATTTCTGTGACCAAATCAGTTTTTGCCAACAATCCTGCGCGGGCACTGTGTTTTTCATTGGCACCAATGACGCTGGCAATATAAGTGGCAAGTGATTCAATGCGTTTGGCTTTGTCGCCCATTGAGCCGAGTGATTTCATGAACAAAACACTGTCTAATTTTGTAAGTCTGGCGGCTAGAGAAATGGATTTGTCTTGTTCCCAAAAAAATTCTGAATCGGTTAATCGTGGTCGAATAACACGCTCATTGCCATCAATAATCACTGATAAATCACTCGATTCAATGTTGGCTACCGAGATGAAAGCGGGCAACAATTTGCCGCTGTCATCCACCATGTGAAAATATTTTTGGTGTGCTTTCATTGCGGAAATTAACGCCTCTTCTGGCACTTGTAAAAACCGCTCATCAAACACGCCAGAGAATGCACAAGGGTATTCTACCAAAGCACAGACTTCCTCCAACAAAGCTTCGTCAATCACAGCAGTTGCGCCTTTTTTGCTGGCTTCTTGGTTGACTTGTTGGCGAATGGTTTCCTTGCGCAAATCAAAATCTACTTCAATTTGCGCTTTGTCCATTAAAGTTTTTTGGTAATCTTTGGCGCTGTCAATCGTAAATTCTTGCTCACCTGTCCAGCGTAATCCTCGAGTGCTGTTACCACTTTCAAGCCCCATAATATTTGCCTTTACTACCGTTCCTTCTAACAACATAAGCAGCCAATGCACAGGGCGTACAAAGGTAAAATCTGAATCTCCCCAGCGCATTGCTCGGGTAATTGGTATTTTTTTAATTGCAGTATCTACCACTTTTGCTAATAAATCTTGTGCTTTCAGGCCTTTTTTCTCTTGGGTGAAATAATAATAATCCGTGCCATTAAGGTCTTTTTGCGTTAAATCTTCTTTACTCACGCCACAAGATTTTGCAAATCCTGCTACTGCCTGCTCAGGTGCATTTACTGCTGGACCCTTGCGTTCAATGGTTTGATTATGTTGTTGAAGTTGCAAGTTACGCACCAAAACTGCTAAACGCCTTGGGGTGGCAAAAGTTTCTGCCTTGTCAAAAGACAAATTTAATTCAGTCAATTGTTTGGTTAGATTGTCGCTTAGTGCGTTTGACAATTGTTTTAATAACTTAGGTGGCAATTCTTCGGTGCCAAGTTCTAATAAAAAATCTTGTGTGCTCATATTATCTAATTATTTGAAATCTCAATTTTCCATCTTTTAAATCAATCATTACCGAATGCGACTGTAATTTGGCTGGCACAACATCAAACCGCTTATAAATGCCTGCAATAGAAATCAACTGCGCTTCAAATTCATTGATAAAAATCGTGGCTTTTTCATCACCATCAATACCCGCAAATACCTTACCTTGTACAACTTTGTAGGCAGAAATAGAGCCGTGTGCTATAACTTCTCCATCGGCTTTAACTGCACTCAATAACACCAAATCACTGTTTTTGGCGAATACTTGTTGTGCTGATGCAACTTCATCTTCCGTAATTTTAGGTAAACGATATTCTCTATGGGGTATGGGTTTTTCCTGCTCGCTGGGTTTGGCTTCCTCTGGTTCTTTCGATGGTATAACTGCTTTATCAAACACCGCTAAACCTGCAAACTTAGCAAAATCAATCAATTCTTGTACTGGTGAGCGAATGCCGATTGCCACCATATTATTTTGTGTCAATATCTCTATCAATACCGCCAATTCATTGACTTGAAAATACTTGTTTTCAATCTCTAAAACAACGGGCGCTTGTTGAAATTTACCTTTGCCACTTTCTGTTAAATTGGCAATTTCCTCAAACAACCCATCGGTATCTTTGCCCAATACTTTAAGTGTATAAAGCGCTTCGTTTTGAATTTTTACTTCAATTAAATCGGTCTTTTCCATTAGTCTCTCCAGCCTTGTGTACAATCTAAAAAGTGCCACACTCGTTTCATTCCTGTGTCACCACTGAGCATTAACTCTAGCGGTGCTTTGTGTTTAAATTTCTTCACTGCTCGTTTTAACCAAATTGCTGCATATTCACGATTGGTCGGATAAGTTGTACCCAAAGCTTCGTGGATACCTAAAACCATCTTGGCTCGTTCAATTAAAACTTCATCAAAATCAAACGACTTGTCGCCTCTGCGATATAAATACAAATGTCTAGGCTTTAATGACAAACCCAATAAAGTAATTTGCTCTTGGTCTGTTAATTTCCAACCTTCCATCACTTGGGTCAAGCGAAAAGTAAGTTGGTTTTGTTGCTCTTCTGTCATTAATTTACCTTAAAGTGAAATATTATTTCTCGGTCAAATACCAGTTTATCAGGTGCCTCTGGCAAGGGAGAGGCTTTTTCAACGGCTCGTATAATGGCATTCTTAAAAGATTTTTCTCTTCCCTTATTACTGACGCTACAAGATTTCAAAGTAACATTTTTCACATAGCCGTTTTTATCTTGCAAAAGAAAAACCAAACAGCCCCAATCGTCCTGTGCGCCTGTATAGCGCCAATTTTCCTTCACTCTGGCGGCAATTTGAGTGATGTATTGTGCCTTGAGTTCTTCTAGGATGCTTCTCCGTGCTTTTTGTCTTCTTTGGTCTTCTGCTAATTGTGCTTTTTTAGCCAAGTTACGATTTCTTTTTTCTAATTCAAACTTTTTGATTTCGGCTAGGCGTTTTTTGATAATTTTTTGCCTTCTCTTTTCTTCTAGTTTGGCTTTTTTTGTGGCTAATTTTGCCTTCTTTTGGGCTTTTTTTCGTTTTGCTTCTGCAATGGCTTTGGCTTTTCTCTCTTGTTTAACTTTAGCCTTGAGTTTCTTTAAGCGTTGTTGTTCTTTGTAGCGTTCTTTTTCAATGCGCTTTTCCGCTGTTTTTAATCGCTTAATGCGTGCTTTTTCTTGTTTAACTTTTTTGGTTTTTATTCTTCTTGCTTTGTCCAAAGCAGATTGAGAGATAATATATTGCTTAAGTTCTATTTTTTTCTTTTTGTTGCTGACACTCGGTACTGCACTTCGTTCTTGCTCTTGTTCTTGTGGCGCTTGCGCTGGTGCTTGCTGTTTTTTAATTTGAACGGGTATTGTAACGGTATTGACTTTTTTTATTGGCTTTTTTTCTGGCGATGCCTGCTCCCAAAATAAAGCAATCAACAATAATAAATGAATAGCCACTGAAAAGCCAAAAGCAACAGGATGTGCTTTGGCTATTTTGGGTGCCTTGTTTTTTAACCAATATAAATTCATCTGCCAATCATTCCCACGCTTTCAATATCCGTATTTTTTTGAATAAATTTTAACAACTCAACATACTTCTCAAGTTTAACGCCCTTATCGGGTCTAATTAAAACCTTTAATTTTAAGTTCGAATTTAATTCCATCTCCACCTTAATTTCTGCAACAACCTGCTCTGGAGTGGCAGGAATTTTTGATGCCCCAATATACAATACCCCATGTTTATCCATGGAAATAATCACTGGTGCAATATGGGTTAACTCCAACACATCAACATCGTCCATCAAAGCCAAATCAACCTCAATCCCCTGCTCAATAATTGGCGTGGTCATCATAAAAATCACCAACAGCACCAACATCACATCAATATACGGCACGATATTGATATTGGCATCAACATTGGCACGGCTGCGTTTAGGCAAAGTAATCATTTTTGTCTTTGGAATACAACAAACATTTTTTCAATAAAAGCACTGTATTGATTGTCAATTTCCCCGACTTGAGAAATGAGACGATTGTAAGCAATAGTCGCTGGAATAGCAGCAAATAAGCCAAAAGCAGTAGCAATTAACGCTTCGGCAATACCCGGTGCAACCACGGCAATACTCGCCTGCTTAACCGATGCCAAACCAATAAAAGAATGCATAATGCCCCACACGGTACCGAATAAACCAATATAAGGACTAGAAGAAGCAATCATTGCTAACACGCTTAATCCGCTATCCAGACGATCAATTTCATCATTTGCTGTGGTGTTCATTAGACGATAAGCACGCTCGGAATTTGCTTGATTTTTGCTTGTGGTTGAACGGGTAAATTCGCCATAGCCTGCGGTAAAAATACCTACCATTGCACCTGAATATGGCAATTGAGACTTTAATTCATCTGGGGTTTTGTTGGTTGAAAAATGCTTAAGAAATTTTTTAATATCGTCCTTGGTGTCTATTAAAATTTTCTTTTTCGACAAAATAATCGTCCAAGAATAAATACTCATGACTGCCAAAACTCCCATTACCGACTGCACCACTAAGTCAGCCTCAATGATTAAACTCAAAATACTAATACTATCGTCCATTTATCTTTCTCCAAAAAATGATTATTTTACCTTCTACTCACTGTCCATTAAACAAATCTGCCACTGAATCAGGACTCTTCAAACCCAAATGTGCATACGCTAAATGGGTTGCACTTCGCCCCCGTGGCGTACGCATAATAAAACCCTGCTGAATCAAATACGGCTCCACCATATCCTCTAAAGTGCCTCGTTCCTCTCCAATTGCCGTTGACAATGTGTCCAATCCTACTGGTCCACCACCAAATTTCTGTGTAATCATTGACAAATATTCTCGGTCTAATTGCTCCAAACCTAATTCATCTACTTTTAACTCACTCAATGCTTGTCGTGCAATCTGTTGATGGACAAACCCATCGGTCTTAACATCTGCAAAATCACGCACTCGACGCAACAAGCGATTGGCAATTCTAGGCGTGCCACGAGAGCGTTTAGCAATTTCCAACGCACCCTTATCTTCTATTTCAATACCCAAAATACCAGCAGAACGCTTAACAATCGTCTGCAAATCCCGCACTTCATAAAACTGCAATCGTTGCACAATGCCGAATCTATCCCGCAGTGGCGAAGTCAGCATACCCGCTCTCGTAGTCGCACCAATCATAGTAAATGGAGGTAAATCTAATTGCACTGAATGTGCTGCCACACCTTCTCCCACCATAATATCCAACTTAAAATCTTCCAAAGCAGGATACAAAATCTCTTCCACCACAGGGTTTAAACGATGAATCTCATCAATAAACAACACATCGTAAGGCTCAAGTTTGGTCAACATCGCCGCCAAATCCCCTGAGCGCTCTAATACAGGGCCAGAACTCTGTTTTAACCCTGCGCCCATTTGATTAGAAATCACATTCGCCAATGTCGTTTTCCCCAAACCGGGTGGCCCATAAATCAAACAATGATCCAATGCATCGCCCCGCTTCTTAGCCGCTTCAATAAATAACGCCATTTGAGATTTGACATCGCGTTGCCCAATATATTCAGACAATAACTCAGGGCGCACTGAAGTCATGACAACTTCTTCGTTTTCTTGGATTTGTCCGCTGACTAAGGAATCTTCTTCTATCATAATGGTCTCATTTTAACCGATTAACTTCTTGTAGCAGAAGTTTGATTTTCAGGTGTTTATTTGAATGGCTTAAACGAATAATTTTTGGATAGCCAATGCCATTCAATATCCGGTGTTTTTTTGTGCTAATGTGCCAGCCTTCTATTGTGTTATCGTCATACTTAAAAACGATATTTGCCAAGGCACTTATTGGAAAATACCAGCCCAATTCAAGTATCATCCACTCTTCCAAAGTTTGATAAGTAGGCTCACCATCAACCAACAAGCCTTGTGCAGTTTGTTTTACTGTTGTTTGCCCAAATCCAAACGCACCTGTTAAAGTTAGTTGGTTGTAGCCATTTTGGTGATTAAGTTTAAAATTTGCTGCTTCGCTTCCCCTCTTATTGGTAACACTAATACGCCCTATTATTGTCCATGCATTTGGTATACTGCTTGAATAAACAACTTGCTCGGGTTGTGTTGGCGTCAGTAAACACCCTGATAAAAACGAGACGAGCAATAATAATGCGGATATTTTCATAGCGGTGTATTGTAATGGCAAACAAGTCCCTTAGGGTATAATCAGGTGTTTAATTTTTTTACTCATTTCAAATGTCGTGCATTGCAATTTTAAGTGTTAATCATCAACTTGCGCCCGTTTCTGTGCGTGAAAAAGTTGCATTTGCGCCCAATGGATTGCCCGCTGCATTAACACAACTTAACAAGGTGAAAGGCATTGAAGCATGTGCCATCCTCTCTACCTGTAATCGTTCTGAAATTTATGCCATTATTGACAGTGACAATGGCAAAGAAACATTGAGTAATTATCTTGCCAATGTCCATAATATCGATAGAGTAGAAATCAACCCTTATTTGGTTTATTTTGAAGAAGATGATGCGCTACAACATATTTGTTATGTAGCAACAGGATTGGACTCTTTGGTATTAGGTGAGCCGCAAATTCTAGGGCAACTTAAAGATGCTTATCACGCTGCTAAAGAGGTGGGTACGCTGAATAAATTATTAGAAAAACTTTTTCAACATGCTTTTTCAACGGCCAAAAAAGTAAGAACCGATACAGAAATAGGCTCATCAGCCGTATCGGTGGCTTATTGTGCGGTCAAACTCAGTGAGAAAATTTTTGCCGATTTGTCCGAACAAACGGTAATGCTCATTGGTGCAGGCGAGATGATTGAGTTATGCGCCCAGCATTTGAATCAAAAAAGCGTTAAAAAAATGATTGTCGCTAATCGCACCATTGAGAATGCCAAAAAAATTGCCAATTTATATCAAGCAAAATCCATCAGCCTAAAGCAGTTTTCATCCGTTATACACGAGGCTGATATTATTATCTCCTCCACCGCTGCAAGTGTGCCAATCATCGGCAAAGGATTGATTGAAAGCGCACTCAAACTGCGCAAACACAAGCCAATATTTATGCTCGATATTGCTATCCCCAGAGACATTGAGCCAGAAGTTGCACAACTTGACGATGTATTTTTATACACCATTGACGACTTGCAACAAGTGATAGACAACAACCTTAACAACAGGCAAAAGGAAAAAGCATTGGCTGAAGAAATTGTCGTCATTCAAAACAAAAAATTTAAAGATTGGTTGAAAAAACTGCCCAATGAGCAAGTGATTCAAACTTATCGTGAAAATGCCTATAAAATGAAAGGCGTGGCTGTTGAGTCGGCACTCAAGCAGCTTAAAAAAGGTAACGATGCGGCAACCGTTATTCAACAATTGGCTGACCAACTCACCAATAAGTTACTACACGCGCCATTTAATAACATCAAACAAACAGATGCACAGCAACTGAGCCAATGCCAAGGCTGTATACCTAAAAATAAAAAATTATGAATGCTTCTATTAATGCCAAACTTGAACAACTTTCTATGCGCCTTGAAGAAATAGGGGTAATGCTGAGTGACCCCGAAGTCTGTGCCAATCAAAACAAATTTCGTGAATTGTCCATTGAGCACGCACAACTAACCCCCATTAACGAACAATTTGAACAATATTTAAGCACACAAGCAGATATTGAAGCCGCCAAAGCAATGCTGCTTGAAGATGACGACGACATACGCGCCATGGCAAAAGAAGAAATTGCCGAAGGCAAGGAAACTTTAGAACAAC
>Ga0256845_1001885_pt1 | contig 16126 bp, 14 predicted proteins | sample RiftiametaG_FD_189101 | JGI IMG/M metagenome (GOLD analysis project Ga0256845, IMG submission 189101) | Tube worm associated microbial communities from hydrothermal vent at the East Pacific Rise, Pacific Ocean - Riftia | ecosystem: Host-associated > Annelida > Integument > Unclassified ...
TCGAGGTGAAGTGTTTATGCCAAAAAAAGTGTTTGAACAGTTGAACTCAGATGCTTTAATCTCTGGAGAAAAAACGTTTGCAAATCCTAGAAATGCGGCGGCAGGTAGTTTACGGCAGTTAGATCCCAACATTACAGCAAAAAGAAAATTAGCCGTTTATTTTTATTCAATTGGTAGTGCAAACTCTGCAGCTAGTAGTGAGAAGCCTGACGGAAGAATGAGCCATATAGATAATGATGCACAAGCTTTGGTTTTAGCGAATGAACATTTTTTAAGACTCGAACAATTAAAAAGTTGGGGGCTTCCCATTTGTCCCGAAATAAAGTCATTAAATAATGTAAAAGAATGTCTTGCATACTTTAATGAAATTTTACAAGCACGCAATGAATTACCTTATGAAATTGATGGCGTAGTCTTTAAAATTAATCAAATTAACTTACAACAACAGTTAGGTTTTGTTGCCAAAGCACCACGCTGGGCGATTGCATATAAATTTCCCGCTCAAGAAGAGATGACTAAGCTGTTAGCTGTTGACTTTCAGGTTGGTAGAACTGGTGCTGTAACACCTGTTGCACGCTTAGAACCAGTCTTTGTTGGTGGAGTGAATGTAAGCAATGCTACGCTGCATAATATGGATGAAATTAACCGTTTAGATATTCGTATTGGTGACACCGTTATTATTAGGCGAGCAGGTGATGTTATTCCTCAAATTGTTTCTGTAGTTACCAGTAAACGGCCATTAAAAACTGAAGTAATAGCAACCCCAACAAGTTGTCCAGTTTGTCAGTCAGTGCTTAAAAAACAGACCGATCAAACGATATATCGATGTACAGGCGGATTATTTTGTTTAGCTCAAAGAAAGCAGTCACTGATTCATTTTTCATCAAGAAAAGCGATGGATATTGATGGTTTAGGAGATAAGTTGATTGAGTTAATGTGTGATCAAAAATTACTCAATAATATAGCCGATATATATAAATTAAACGTACAACAATTAAAGTCTTTAGATAGAATGGCAGAAAAATCGGCTAACAATATCATTGATTCTATCGAGCATAGTAAAAAGACAACATTGGCTAAATTTTTATTTGCCTTAGGTATTCGAGAAGTTGGTGAAGTGACAGCAATGAATTTAGCCAATGAACTATTGACCATTGAATCAATTATTAGCGCCGATGTAGAAAAATTGGAATCAATAAAAGATATTGGGCCTATTGCCGCAAAATACATCGCTGGTTTTTTTGCTAATACTGAAAACCTGAGGATTATTAATGAATTGCAGATGTTAGGTATTACGTGGCCTAAAATTGATAAGCCTTCAGCACAGTCATTACCTTTATTGGGTGAAATTTGGGTATTAACGGGCACTTTATCGCAATTAAAACGGCATGAAGCAAAGCAACAGTTAACGGATTTAGGTGCAAAAGTGAGTGGAAGTGTTTCCAAAAATACAACCGTCGTGGTGGCTGGAGAATCTGCAGGTTCAAAATTAAAGAAAGCGGTTGAACTTGATATTCATGTGATTGACGAATACGAGCTATTAGTTCAATTAGAGCGACACAATAGTGCTATTTAACCTCAGTTATTATCCCACGTTGAGGTTATTTAATGATGGTGAGTTATTTGAGTCGTTAGTCTAGTTTTTTGTATAAAATTTTGTAAGTAATCTCTTACAGCTTAATCCGTCGTTTGGTACATTGAACATAAGAAATATCGTCTTCAAAAAGAATTACTTTTAGCGCAAAATGGTATTCAACCTCAGTTAACAAGGTTGTTGATATGAAAACGATGAAACATCAATGGATGACTTTTAGGAAAGGTCGAATGCGTATAAATGCCTGCGCTAGTTGTGGAGAACTACAATTACCTAGCAATTTAGATAAACAGTGTCTGCATAACCAATTATTAGTGAGTCAAATTGCTAAAGCCGGTTATCGATTATATGGTGATCGTTCTGCACTTGGTTGAATTAACTGTATTAACTGAAAGATTTCCAGTCTGCAGGTTATTTCTTTTAAAATCATGACACTTAAAGCAAAAGAGATGCTCGCTTGTGTTATCTCTTTTGTGCGTTTTTTCGACAAAATTTATATCATTAACTATAATTATTCAGTATTAGTTATTATTGGGTAGTTATTTGTCGTTACAAACGATCATTATTGGTGAAATATTTTTAGTGCTATTTGCCGTGGGCGGGTATTTAGTCTTTTATACGCTCGAAAAAAACAACCAACTCAGAGAAACTAATTTTTCCCTTTCTCGCCAATTAAAAGATGCCAAAAGTCGTGCTAAAGGTCTACGCGTACAAGTTCAAGAATTAAACACTCAAATACAACAACTGGAAAAATCTCTAGCGGAAAAATCAAAAGTTGATAGTGATTTAGAGGATAAAATTGCCACTATCGAAACGGAAAAAGAAAAATTAAACGCTAAAGTCGAACAACTCAGCCAGAAAAAATCTAAAATTCAAAAACAAAATGATTCTTTAGCAAGTGATATTAAGACATTACAAACACAACTTAAGTCTGCTAGTGAAGCGCCTGCCAAAAATATTGAACCAGCCGAAAGCTATAAAGATCTATATTATGAATTAAAAAATTCCATAGCTTTCAATATGTCAGGTGGTGAGCAAGTGATTGATATGTTGAGAGATCGTTTAGTCGAAAATGGCAATATCAATGAAAGTAAACAAATGGATCAACTTAAAGAAAAATATAACTCAATAGGTTCAATGGTTGGTTTGGTTACCGATGTTGAATTATTCGATTCAAATGAGCAAGAAGAACAAACTAAAATGGAATTGCAGCAAATTGTTGACGCTGAAATGTTGGTTGATGATATGGAATTATCGTTACGTGACTTGGATGGTTTTGAAAATAAAAATACAGCTGATTTAACGCTCAGTCAAAAAGAAATGGACTTGTTAATTGAAGAAATTAATCATTTAACCGAGATCAAAAATAGTTTATCTAATGATTTAAATAAAACGTCAATCCAATTAAAAGCATTTATCGCTAAAGCGCAAATGTTTCAGGCTCAGAAAGAGCAAATTAGTTTACAAAAAGCCACTAATGCTCAAATGCACCAAAACTTAACGAAGTTAGGCTCAGATTACCGTTTGTTATCAAGACGCTTTAAAACTCTTGAATCACGTAATGATATTTTAAATACACAGTTGACTCGTGATTCTAAGGACGAGGAGTTTGTTAAAAACCTTGAAGATATGCGTGAAAAGCTTGAGAAGAAAGAAGAGTCAATGGACAGATTATTACTTGAAAAAGACATGTTAGAACAACAATTTATGTTGATGTCTGAAGAGTCAGAAATTGAATTAAAATCAAGTAAAACGTTGCAACGCTTACAATCCGAACATGAATTATTGGAAGAGCAGTTTTTAGGTTTATTGAAAGAGTTTGAAAGCAAAGACTCTTAATAGAGAAGATGCTCTACATCTAAAAAAGCTCATTGGTATTTGAATAAAAACTTCCGTAGCAAGCTTGTTCGTCAGAAAAAGTGAATTTTAAATCGAGCCTGTCCAAACCATCTAGTTCATCCAACGATTGAACTTTTTCTATTAATTTTTGCACCGTAAATGTTTTTGCAAGGTTTAATTCTTTTGCTTTTTCTATATCATAAAAACAGGCGGCAATAATGGTTAAGGATCTTAATAAGGCTTTTGCAAGCAATTTATCATCAATCGCATCATTTCTGTAAACGCTTGAGCAAAATGATTCAGATAAGCGATCGCACAATTTAGAATCGAGCATTTGAACGGCTTTGGTTTTGCCGTCACCGTCTCCAAAAAGTGATAATTTTCCTGGCAAATTAAATTGAGAAAGTCTTTGTTTTTTAATCACCTCTATAGAAATATCTTTTCCTACGATGGTACTTAATATGTTACTCAGCGCTGAAGGTGATGGAAATATTATGCCTTTTTCATTGAGCAATAAGGTATCTTGGAAGGTGCTAACGCCAGCCAGTGCAGGAATAAGGGAATCTTTAAGCTCATCCATAGTAAATGGTTTGTTGACTACAAAGATAGCTCCCGCTTCCCTAGCGGCTTTAATTGAGTGAGGATTTTTTTCAGCGGTTATTAGACCTATTTTTGTCGGTAAACCTAACTCTTTTACTTTTTCGAGAACTTGGATCCCGGTAATCTCTGGCATGTGCCAATCTAGTAAAACCATGTCGGGTTGCCAATTAACAATTTGTTTGATTGCATCACTACCATTCTCAGAAAAACGAAAATCGTGGTCGGCATAGCCAGCGCTAATTAATATGCGTTTAACGATTGTCCGCATTGCTTTACTATCGTCAACGATAAGAAATTTTAATAGCATAAAAAATAAACAACTAAGTGATTGATCTACTAGGTATAGTTTTGATTATATAAGCCAATAATGCAAGTTTACTCAAATAATAAATATTTAATCAGGAAGCTCCGCTTGAAGCATTTTGACTAAAATTTGTACGTGTTCAGCTGTTTTTAAGCCTCTATCCGTTAAGTAACCCCCGTCAGATTGGCTAATAATACCCTTATTGTGTAACCGTTGAGCTGCAGAAATTTTAGTTATAGAAGCATTTTTATGAATTTTTAGACCGCCTTGAGTGGAATCGAGATTAAAAAGATTAAGTAATTCAAGCTCTTCAAGTAATTCTGTTGTTAATGACATATTGAGTCCTTTGTATTTAAAAGCGGATAATTTGTTTCATTTTTAGTTTATGACAATAACCAAAATATATCATTATTTAGTTTGAACTACTGCAATAATTCGTTTTAATATCTTGACACTAATCAACTTAAACCTTAAAATTCGCGCCTTATTTGGGGCTATAGCTCAGCTGGGAGAGCGCTACACTGGCAGTGTAGAGGTCAGCGGTTCGATCCCGCTTAGCTCCACCAAATTTAGATTACTCCCAGAGATCTAGGATATCGCTTTAGTAGAGGCCTTCGTAGTTTTTTCCTGCTTAGCAATGGGTATATTATTTATAGGCTGATATACTCGTGTTTTTTATTTAATTATATTCTTATGCAATCCTTAGAACATCTGTTATTACGCCAATCTCATGGTAAGTTAACTCATCCAGCGCCAACTCAAAAACAAATCGAAGCAATGATGCAAGTCGCTTTAAGAGCGCCAGATCATGCAGGATTGAAACCATGGCGATATCAAATATTTACAGGCCGTTCATTGGAAACCTTAGCGGACTATTTTGTACAAGCGAGTTTAGCTGTTGATCCAACTTTAAATTCAAAGCAAGTTGAAAAAATTCGTAATAAAACTTTCCGTGCACCAATGATTGTCGTGGCAATTGCCAATATAACAGAACATAAAAAGGTTCCAAAAGTTGAACAAATTTTGTCTGTAGGGGCAAGTGTTCAAAATTTGTTAATGGCGGCGCATTTTAGTGGGGTTGGTGCAATATGGAGAAGCGGTCAACTGTGTTTTAATCCGCGTTTAATGGAATTACTGACACTCAATGAGAACCAAACAATTGTCGGTTTTATTTATTTAGGTCAAGAACAAGGAAATAAAAGATCAATGGTTAATCATGATCAAAGTGAGTATGTTGAATGGAAATAAACTTATTATGGAATAAAAAACTAAGAAGTTAGAATTCGTGGTCTAACTTCTTAGTTGAGAGTTGAGAACTAGAAATAATGTTCAGTACTAGAATTCAGCGCTGTTTGGAACTCGAGGAAACGGGATAACATCACGAATATTTTGCATACCCGTTGCATATAATACCGCTCTTTCAAAGCCTAAACCAAAGCCTGAATGAGGCACGGTCCCAAAACGTCTTAGGTCTCGATACCACCAATAATCTTCTTTTTCTAAACCCATTTGTTCAAGACGAGCATCAAAAACATTTAAACGTTCTTCACGTTGGCTACCACCAACTAATTCGCCAATGCCTGGGGCTAAAATATCCATTGCGGCAACTGTTTTTTCGTCATCATTCAAGCGCATGTAAAAAGCTTTAATATCTTTTGGATAATTCATTAAGATGATAGGGCGACCAACTTTTTCTTCGGCCAAATAACGCTCATGTTCAGACTGTAAATCAGTCCCCCAACTAACAGGGTATTCAAATTTTTTATTACAATTTTCTAAAATTTTAACCGCTTCAGTGTATTCCATACGTTCAAAATCGTTATTAACGACACTTTCAAGACGAGAGATAACCGTTTTATCAACTCGTTGATTAAAAAAATCAATGTCATCACCTCGTTCATCTAAAACAGCTTTAAAGATGTATTGCATCATTGCTTCTGCAACATTGGCGTTTTCTTGGAGATCGGCAAAAGCGATTTCTGGCTCTACCATCCAAAACTCTGCTAGGTGTCTTGTTGTATTTGAATTTTCTGCCCGAAAGGTGGGTCCAAAAGTATAAACTTTTGACATCGCTAAGCAGTAGGCTTCAACATTCAATTGACCTGAAACTGTTAAAAAAGACTCTTTACCAAAAAAATCTTTTGTATAATCAACTTGCCCATTGTCTAATAAAGGTAAATTGTTTTGATCTAACGTGCTGACTCTAAACATTTCACCAGCTCCTTCACAATCACTAGCAGTAATAATTGGTGTATGTATCCAATTAAAACCTTCGCCATGTAAAAAACGATGAGTTGCTTGAGCCAAACAATTTCTTACTCGTGTTACAGCACCAATAGCATTGGTTCTTGGACGTAAGTGAGCAACGGTTCTAAGATATTCCATGGTATGAGGTTTCGGTTGAATAGGGTAGCTTGCAGGATCTTCAACTAAACCAAGCACATCAATCTTTGTCGCTTGGATTTCAAAACTTTGTCCTTTGCCTTGAGATTTAACTAAATCACCAGTAATAACGAGGGAGGCTCCGGTTGTTGCAAGTTGAATTTCTGACGAATAGTTTTCAAGTTCAGCAGGTGCAATAATTTGAATCGGATGAAAGCATGAGCCATCATGTAAATTAATAAATGAAAAACCTGCTTTAGAGTCTTTACGAGTTCGCACCCAACCTTTAACAACAACCTGACTACCTTCGGGCGCTTTGCCATTTAACAGATCTGAAATCGACCAATGTTTGCTCATTACTTACCTCAAATTAATCCTGTGACTAAATTCGAATTGGATTTTAACCCTGAATAGACTTTACTTCCAGTTGAATTATTATGCATTAAGCCAATAGTTATTAACTTGCTTAAAAAAGTAACTTTTGTTGTTGATTTAAAGATGAAATTTTTGTTGAGTGTAGTACAATGCTTGACTAGCAAGATTCTTCGTTAGCGTAACAAGAAAAATAGAAAAATAATATTACAGATTATAAAAATAGATTAAAAAACACTTCAGTATGTAAAAGGAAATAGTATGTACGAGTCATATTACAAATTATCAGGAAAACCCTTTCAGTTAGCACCCGATCCCTTTTTCTTTTTTGGTAGTAGCACTCACAAAAGGGCTTTAGCATATTTAAAATATGGTCTTTCTCAAGGTGAAGGTTTTATTGTTGTTACTGGAGATGTTGGTACAGGAAAAAGCACGCTTGTTAGAACATTATTTGCATCATTAGAAGGTAAAAATGATGTTATTGCTGCAGAATTAATTAATACACAATTAGATTCAACTGATATTTTAAGAATGGTTGCAGCGTCTTTTGGGCTTGCTCATAAAGATAATAAAAAAACGTCATTAATAAAAAACTTAGAAAACTTTTTTAAAGCGCGTAAAAATGATGGTAAGCGTTGCATGTTGGTGGTTGACGAAGCTCAAAATTTACCTTTTGAGACTATTGAAGAGCTTAGAATGCTTTCTAATATGGTTCATGAGGGTAAGACGTTACTACAAATATTTTTATTGGGACAATCGGAATTTAGAGATAACTTACGAGCGCCAATTTTAGAACAAGTTCGTCAACGTGTGACGGCTTCTTACCATCTTGCTCATTTAGACGGTGAAGAAACTCAATCATACATAGAACATCGGTTGGGTAAAGTTGGCTGGGACAATGATCCATCATTTACCGCAGAAGCTTTTCAGCAACTTTATGAATTTAGTGAAGGTGTTCCAAGAATAATCAATACAACCTGTGACCGTTTATTACTTTACGGATTCTTGGAAGAAAAGAATAAAATTGACGGTGAAATCGTCAAATTAGTGGTTGATGAAATTATTGCTGAAAATGGCAGTGGGAAAGGTGCGGCTACAAATACTGAAATGACTTTGAAAGTTGATTCAGTGTTGCCGGAAAATGCTACTCCAATGGATGTTAGAGTTCATCAGCTTGAAAGAGAAATGGACGATTTGAAAAAACGATTTAGAAAAGAAAGAGATTTTATGCGTAAGATTGTACAGATATCGCTTAATTTTGAAGATGATTTATAGTCATTTAAATTGATCTATTTCGCGCCTTAAGGCGCATAAAAAAGGTGCTTAATTAAGCACCTTTTTTATTGGGATGGCATATCTCCATCATCTATCTTGAGTGATGATGGGTACAAATTATCGTTTGTCGATTGAATTCACGTCTCGTTGCTTTTTGCCTGTGTAAAGTTGACGTGGGCGACCAATTTTTTGTGTTGGCTCTGCAATCATTTCTTTCCAATGAGAAACCCAACCAACGGTTCTTGCAAGAGCAAAGATAACGGTGAACATATTCATCGGAATACCAATGGCATTTAAAATAATTCCTGAGTAAAAATCGACGTTGGGGTAAAGTTTTCTATCAACAAAATAAGGGTCAGATAAAGCAATTTTTTCAAGCTCCATTGCTACTTTTAAGATTGGATCGTTTTCTTTACCTGTTGCTTTTAGCACTTCATGGGCGCTTTCTCTCATGACTTTAGCTCGAGGATCAAAGTTTTTATAAACACGATGTCCAAAGCCCATTAATCTGAATGGATCATCTTTATCTTTTGCACGTTTAATGAATTCAGGAATTCTGCTGACATCACCAATTTCATTTAACATCCGTAAACAAGCTTCATTAGCGCCACCGTGAGCAGGGCCCCAAAGAGAAGCAATACCTGAAGAAATACAAGCAAATGGATTCGCGCCTGATGAACCTGCTAGTCTGACTGTTGATGTAGAGCAGTTTTGTTCGTGATCGGCATGTAGGATAAATATTCTATCCATTGCCTTTACTAAGATAGGATCGGGTTTGTCGTCTTGAGACGGCATTGAAAACATTTGATTTAGAAAGTTTTCAGCGTATGACATTTCGTTACGTGGATAAACAAAAGGTTTTCCAATGGTATAGCGGTAACACATAGCTGCAATTGTTGGCACTTTAGCTAATAATCGAAATGCACTTTTAACACGATGTGATTCATTGTTGATATCTAAAGAATCATGATAAAAGGCTGACAAAGCTCCAACTACACCAACCATAATTGCCATTGGGTGAGCATCTCTACGGAAGCCATTGAAAAAGTGAGATAATTGTTCATTTAACATGGTGTGGTTATTTATTCGCGCAACAAAGGCTTCTTTTTCTTCTTTAGTTGGTAACTCACCATTGAGTAATAAATAGCAAACTTCCATAAAATCGCAATCTTGAGCCAGTTGATCTATCGGATAACCACGATAAAGTAAGATACCTTCATTACCATCTATAAAGGTTATTTTTGATTCGCATGAAGCTGTCGACATAAAGCCAGGATCATAAGTGAAAACACCGCTTTTCACTAAGCTGGTAATATCGATGACATCATTACCAAGGGTGGGAGAGTACACATTAAGTTCTAGAGTTTCACCATTTGGTAAAGTTAGTTTGGCGGTTTTGTCCGTCATTTTGTTCGCTCCTGGCTAAAAATCATGTTTCTACTAATATATAGCGCGCTACTATAAGAGGAATAAATAATTTGTCAATTATAATAGCGCTCTTTCTTACTATAACTGGTTATAAAACAAACAAACTTAATCGTGATCAGTATTTTATGACAATTCATTTGTATTCAGTAGTTTAGCCTTATATAATTGCGCCAGATTTGAAATAGGTTTTGAGACAAAAAATTATCTAGCTCATGTTAAAAAAGGTTAAATCGAAAATAAACTACAAAAAGTTTAGCAGATTTTAAAATATTTACCTAAAATATTAACTGCGAAGCTTTCTTAAAGTCACACTCATCGAGAAGAATTGATACCGTGAAAAAAAATAGACCTGGTAACGTTACACTAGCAACGATGTTGACGCTTAAATGGCCAATAACATCGTTATCTTCAATTATACACCGTGTTTCTGGTGTACTTTTGTTCTTAGCCATTCCATTTGCGTTTTGGATATTAGAAAAAAGTTTAACATCAAAGGCTGATTTTAATCAGGTACAAAACATATTAAAAGGTGACTTTTCCTTATTTGTTTTGTGGGCTGTTTTGAGCTTGCTGAGCTACCACATTATCGCGGGAATAAGGCATTTACTCATGGATGCTGGAATTGGTGAAACTCTTGAGGGTGGTGTGTTAGGTTCTAAATTAGTGATTGTTTTAGGTGTTTTAAGTTCGATAGGGCTAGGAGTTTGGATATGGTAAAGTCAGTTACAAGTTTGGGCCGTAGTGGCTTACATGACTGGATGATTCAGCGAATTAGCGCGATTGTTCTTGCCGCATATGCGATATATTTATCGGTGTTTATTTTTTCAGCACCTCAACTAACGTTTGATGTTTGGCATTCTTTATTTGAATTAACCGCATTTAAGATCTTTTCTTTTATTGCTATTGTTTCAATCTGTTTTCATGCTTGGGTTGGATTATGGATTATTTCAACAGACTATCTTAAAGTTTTTGCTGTACGACTAATTTTCCAAGTTTTAGTAATTATCTCTTGTTTCGCGTTGCTTCTTTGGGGCGCTCAGATTTTGTGGAGTTTATAAATGACTGACTCTGTAACAGTCCCGGTTTTAACCTTTGATGCAGTGATTGTTGGCGGCGGTGGTGCGGGTATGCGCGCGTCACTCCAATTGGCACAATCAGGGCAAAAAGTGGCACTTATATCAAAAGTTTTTCCAACGCGATCTCATACTGTATCCGCGCAAGGCGGCATTACTGTTGCGTTAGGTAATACCCATGAAGATGATTGGCGTTGGCACATGTATGACACAGTAAAAGGTTCTGACTATATAGGTGATCAAGATGCGATTGAATATATGTGTCAACAGGGGCCTGATGCAGTCATTGAGCTGGATCAAATGGGATTACCTTTTTCTCGATTAGAAAATGGCAAGATTTATCAACGGCCTTTTGGTGGTCAATCACTTAATTTTGGTGGTGAACAAGCGGCCAGAACTGCAGCCGCTGCTGACAGAACAGGGCATGCGTTATTACATACATTGTATCAACAAAATTTAGCCGCAAAAACGAATTTCTTTAATGAATGGTATGCACTTGATTTAGTGATGAATGATGACGGTCAATGTTGTGGCGTAATGGCAATGTCGATTGAGACCGGTGAAGTGGTGCAATTTAAATCAAGAGCAACCGTTTTTGCCACGGGTGGGGCTGGAAGAATATTCCAATCAACCACCAATGCATTGATTAATACAGGTGATGGTGTTGGCATGGCGCTTAGAGCAGGCATTCCGGTACAAGATATTGAAATGTGGCAATTCCATCCTACAGGTATTGCTGGGGCAGGGGTGTTAGTAACGGAAGGCTGTCGTGGTGAAGGCGGTTATTTAATTAATAAAGATGGTGAACGTTTTATGGAACGTTATGCACCTAATGCAAAAGACTTAGCGAGCCGAGATGTTGTCGCACGTTCGATGACTAAGGAAATTTTAGAAGGCCGTGGTTGTGGACCAAAAGGTGACCATGTGATGCTTAAATTAGATCATTTAGGCGCTGCAACACTCAACAAACGTCTACCTGGTGTTTGTGAGTTGTCTAAAACGTTTGCACATGTTGATCCTGCTGAAGCGCCAATTCCGGTTGTTCCAACGTGTCATTATATGATGGGCGGCATCCCAACAAATAAGTTTGGCCAAGTGATTGGCAAAAAAGCAGGTCAAGAAGAACATATCGTTGATGGATTATATGCTGTTGGTGAAGTCGCCTGTGTTTCTGTACATGGTGCGAATCGTTTAGGTGGTAATTCACTGCTCGACTTAGTGGTATTTGGACGTGCGGCAGGTATTCACCTTGAAGAATCACTTGCCAACGGTTTACCTCAAAATGAGTATACTGATGCTAATCTTGAAACCTCACTAGCCAGAACCAAACGCTGGGAAGCCTCTGAATCGGGTGAAGATCCTGTAGCAATTCGTCAACAAATGCAGCAAATAATGCAAAATAACTTTGGTGTGTTTAGAAGTGGCGAATCCATGGCTAAAGGTATCATTGAGCTTGAAGCCGTTGCCGAAAAATTAAAATCTGCCGTATTGCCTGATAAGTCTAAGACCTTTAATACCATGAGAATTGAATGTTTAGAATTAGAAAACTTAATGGCAATTGCCAGAGCAACCGCTAAAGCCGCTAATTTTAGAGAAGAAAGTCGAGGCGCTCATAGTCGTGAAGATTTTCCTGAACGAGATGATGAAAACTGGTTAACTCATAGTCTTTATTATCCTGAGTCAAATGAAATGGACAGACGCCCCGTCAACATGTCGCCATTAACTGTTGAAGCTTTTCCACCTAAAGCTAGGACTTATTAATATGAAATTTTCTATTTATCGATATGATCCTGAGGTTGATAAAAAACCTTACATGAAAGATTATGAATTGGTGATTGAAGCTGGTTCAGACATGATGTTATTGGATGCACTTTTATTATTAAAAGAACAAGATCCGACCATTGGATTTAGACGTTCTTGTCGTGAAGGTGTGTGTGGATCGGATGGTGTAAACGTTAATGGAAAAAATGCATTAGCTTGCATTACCTCATTATCCTCATTAAAAGGTAATAAAATTACCGTAAGACCATTACCTGGATTACCTGTTATTCGTGATTTAGTGGTTGATATGGCTCAATTTTACAGACAATATGAGAAAATCAGGCCTTACTTAATTAACGAAGATGAACAACCTGTTCGAGAACATTTACAATCGCCAGAAGAACGAGAAAAATTAGATGGTTTATACGAGTGCATTCTTTGTGCTTGTTGTAGTACAGCCTGCCCATCTTTTTGGTGGAATCCTGACAAATTTATAGGTCCATCAGGTTTATTACAAGCTTATCGATTTATTATAGATAGTCGTGATACAGAAACTGAATCGCGTTTAGATGATCTTGATGATGCCTACAGCTTGTTTAGATGTCGTGGAATAATGAATTGTGTGAGTGTGTGCCCTAAAGGTTTAAATCCAACTAAAGCAATCGGACATATTCGATCATTGTTACTTAATCGTGGTGTTTAAAATTAAATAATTTTAATGGTTGTTGGTAATAGCCAGCAACCATTATTTTAAATCGAGCAAAAACCTTAAAATTGACTATCCTTGTCATATTAAACATTATATTTTTTCAAATTAACCTAAATATTGGACAACAATCATGAATTTACATGAATATCAGGGTAAACAACTTTTTAGAGAGTATGGATTACCTGTTTCAAACGGTATTGCCGTTGATTCTCCCAAAGCTGCTTTTGAAGCTTGTAGCCAGATCGGTGGTGATAAATGGGTTGTAAAAACTCAAGTTCATGCTGGTGGTCGTGGTAAAGCTGGCGGTGTTAAACTAATTACTAGCAAAGATGAAGCAAAAGATTTTGCAGAAAAGTGGTTAGGCAAAAACCTTATTACCTATCAAACAGATGCCAACGGACAGCCTGTATCTAAAATATTAGTTGAAGACTGTACCGATATTGCCGAAGAGCTTTATTTAGGTGCTGTTGTCGATCGTTCAACTCGACGAGTAGTGTTTATGGCATCCACAGAAGGTGGCGTCGAAATTGAAAAGGTCGCTGAAGAAACGCCTGAAAAAATTCACAAAACGGCAATTGATCCTTTAGTTGGCGCTCAACCTTATCAAGGGCGTGAATTAGCTTTTAAATTAGGTCTTGAAGGTAAGTTAGTTAAACAATTTACTCATATTTTCATGCAGTTATCCAAATTATTTAGTGATTTAGATCTTGCGTTGCTTGAAATTAATCCTTTAGTGATTACTGAAGCAGGTGACTTGCATTGCTTAGATTCTAAAATAACAATTGATGGAAACGCTGTTTATCGTCACCCAAAACTACGTGATATGCATGATCCTTCACAAGAAGATGAACGCGAAGCACATGCAGCATCTTTCGAATTAAATTATGTTGCTTTAGATGGCAATATTGGTTGTATGGTTAATGGTGCTGGTTTAGCCATGGGTACGATGGACATTGTTAACTTGCATGGTGGATCACCAGCTAACTTCCTAGATGTTGGCGGCGGCGCAACTAAAGAGCGTGTTATTGAAGCTTTTAAACTGATTTTAAGTGACGATAATGTTAAAGCCGTATTAGTTAATATTTTTGGTGGGATCGTACGCTGTGATTTAATCGCAGAAGGAATTATCGGCGCTGTTGAAGAAGTTGGTGTAGAAGTTCCTGTGGTCGTTAGGCTAGAAGGAAATAATGCGGAAAAAGGTAGTCAAGTACTAGCGGATAGTGGTTTAAATATTATCGCTGCAACAGGTTTAGCCGATGCTGCTCAAAAAGTAGTTTCAGCTGCGGAGGGCAAATAAATGAGCATTTTAATTAACAAAGACACTAAAGTAATTTGCCAAGGATTCACTGGCGCACAAGGAACATTTCATTCCGAGCAAGCGATTGAATATGGTACAAAAATGGTTGGTGGTGTTACTCCAGGTAAAGGTGGACAAACGCATTTAGGTTTACCTGTTTTTAATACGGTAAAAGAAGCCGTTGAACAAACGGGTGCTGAAGCTTCTGTTATTTATGTACCAGCAGCTTTTTGTAAAGATTCAATTTTAGAAGCGGCTAATAGTGGTATAAAACTGATAGTTTGTATCACTGAAGGTATTCCAACTCTAGACATGCTTGAAGCAAAAATAACCTGTGATCAATTAGGTGTCCAATTGATTGGACCAAACTGTCCAGGTGTTATTACTCCTGGCGAATGTAAAATTGGAATTATGCCAGGGCATATCCATAAACCAGGCAGAGTTGGTATTGTTTCACGTTCAGGCACTTTAACTTATGAAGCCGTAAAACAAACAACAGACACAGGTTTTGGGCAATCAACTTGTGTTGGCATTGGTGGAGATCCAATTCCAGGATCTAACTTTATCGATATTTTACAAATGTTCCAAGATGACCCAAAAACGGAAGCCATTGTGATGATAGGTGAAATTGGTGGAACAGCAGAAGAAGAAGCAGCGGCATTTATTAAAGCTAATGTCACTAAACCGGTTGTTTCTTACATTGCAGGTGTTACAGCGCCGGCTGGAAAACGTATGGGGCATGCCGGAGCTATTATTTCAGGTGGCAAAGGAACTGCAGATGAAAAATTTGCCGCACTAGAAGATGCTGGTGTTAAAACAGTGCGTAGTTTGGCTGACATAGGTTCTGCTTTAAAAGAGATTACTGGTTGGTAGTTTGTTAGTCTTTTTGATTTTAAAACAAGGCGCTATGAAAGCGCCTTGTTTGCTACTTCCATATCAATTACAAATTATTAATAATATAAAAACTGCTAAAATTTTCATTTATTCTTTTACCTAAAAAGAATTCTTTAATATAAACATAATCCCTTATAATTACCTTGACTCACCTAGTTGCCTTGCGTAAGATCTCATAGTTAAATAATGAAGTAGCTTAACAATTTACTTAGCAAGTAAGACTACAGCATTAAAAAGAATAAAACCACAATACGTAAGGATGCGATCACAGGGTAGTCGGTTTATGGCAACAGTTAAGTTATTTAATCATCATTTTAGAACTCCATTCATATTTTTATTGCTGTCAGAATATGCATTATTATTTTTTGCAGTTTATGTGGGTGCATTTTTTCGTTTTGAAACAATCACATGGCAACCTCTTAGTGAGAGCCTACAATTCCTTCCTTTAAAATCATCAATTTTTGCATTAGTTATGGTTTTAAGTATGTTAGCAATGGGGCAATATCAAGCACCTGGGCCTAAAGGTCAACATTTTTTCCCTTACATATTTACTCGGGTTGCAATAAGTTTAGTTTTGGGAACTTTTGCTCTATTAGTT
>Ga0256845_1001886_pt1 | contig 16122 bp, 18 predicted proteins | sample RiftiametaG_FD_189101 | JGI IMG/M metagenome (GOLD analysis project Ga0256845, IMG submission 189101) | Tube worm associated microbial communities from hydrothermal vent at the East Pacific Rise, Pacific Ocean - Riftia | ecosystem: Host-associated > Annelida > Integument > Unclassified ...
TTGTTTTTTACAATGCATATGAACACAGAGATTTTTTGTTCAATTTGATGTTGAAATCATTGGGAACACATATTTTTGCTATGGTTATTGCTTTTAAAATAAAGGATTCTCAAATAGAAAGTTACAACTTTGCCTTGTTAATCCATAAGCGATCAATGCTTGATTCTTTAACTCATGTCTATAACAGACGAGGATTTGACCTGTGGGTTCATGAAAATCTTGAAACAGAAGATAAACCAGCATCTAATATATCAATTATAATGCTAGACATTGATGACTTTAAAAAAGTAAATGATCAACATGGCCACCAAATGGGTGATTTAGTCATCCAAAATACGGCTAACACAATTAAGTCACTAGTAGATGAAACTGATTGTATTGTCAGGTTTGGTGGTGAAGAGTTTGTTGTTGTATTAAGGGATAAAACCAGTAATCAATGTTCTAAATTAGCAGAAGAAATAAGAGCAACCATAAAGAGCAGTTTCTATAAAACTGATGACAACCTAAAAATTAATATAACTGTTAGTGTGGGTTTTACTACACAAATTGATGGCCAACCAACTCTTCATCAATTAATTGGAACCGCTGATAAAAATTTATATAGGGCAAAATCTAATGGTAAAAATAGAACCATCGGCTCATAACCAATTCAATTTTTGATTTATTTAGTTCAATACTAAAAAACACATGATCCTTAATCAAAGTATAAGAATTATTTATAAACCTGCTTTCTCAAACGAAATTTAATATCTAAATAATTGCTGAATCGTTGAATGACTAATCTTACAAGACAAGTTTCTACGGCAGGTTTTCCAGATTGCTACATTAATATTTTATACACAGTTCAATCACTCTTATTGATCATATTCCATAAGCTCCACAGGAGCACCATTCACCTCTATAAAAGCAACTCTTAGTCCTTTACTTGGAGAGTTAGGCTCAATAATTATCTTTTGCCCAAGTAACTCAGCATCTAAATCCTCCACCACAAATGCAACATGGGGAATAGATTTAACCAATTCAGGATAGGGTGCATCTTGCCAATAACGCTGCCACTGTATCCCATATTTATTATTTTCGTGGTCTGAAACAGTCATTTTAAGGTGAGGAAGATCAATTTCTCCTTCAAAACTACCTGTCACAGGAATTCCAACATGATTAAATTTCATAAATTATATTTTTCTCTAATAGCTGAGCAGATAACATAAAATAACGTATTATAATTATGTTCTATATCAGAATTATAAAGTACCTAACAACACATTAAAACAGAAAATATCTAATTAGAATGTTTTAAACAGGATTTTAAGGTGTAGGTTTTAAGAATGCTCCATTTGTGAAACACGTCTAATTGCTTCAGCTGGTCTTGCCAGTTCATAAATGAGATACTTTTTAAATTCTTCATCATAATCTTGGTGTTTTAGGGCTTCATTCATGCAAAACAACCAAGCATCACGTTCTTCTTCGCCAATGACTAAGTGCTTGTGCACCATTGGTATCGACATCTGTCCAAATTTTTTGGCATAATTACGTGGGCCGCCCAGCCAACCGATTAAAAATACTGACAATTTATCTTTGATGACATCTAATTTATCAGTGTGCATCGTCCGGATGTGTTTGCCCTGTTTTAAGGTTTCCATTTGATGATAAAATTCATCAACCAATTTTCGTATACCTGCATCGCAGCCTGCTGCTTGATAGGATGCATCCATTACGCCATATTTTTGCATGTTTAATTCTCTTCGATTTACTATGGTGTTAAAATATGCGGTCAAATTTAAATTTAACAATCAATGTCAGAACTATTTTTCATATTTATCAGTGCCGTTTTTATCAACAATTTTGTATTGGTAAAGTTTTTAGGCCTTTGTCCATTTATGGGTGTATCTAATAAATATGAATCAGCTCTGGGCATGGGACTTGCCACGACTTTTGTGTTAACTTTATCATCGATTGTTAGTTATTTTATTCATACCTACTTACTGGTTCCACTGGAACTTGAATATTTAAAAACATTGAGCTTTATTTTAGTTATTGCTGTCACGGTACAGGTTACTGAATTAATTTTACACAAAACCTCACCACTATTATACCAAGTATTAGGTATATTTTTACCTTTAATAACAACAAATTGTGCTGTTTTGGGCGTGGCTTTGTTAAATATTCAACATCAAAACAACTTGATTGAGTCGGCTATATTTGGATTTGCTGCTTCAGTTGGATTTACCTTGGTGTTGGTTTTGTTTTCAGCTATTCGTGAACGCATCGAAATGGCTGATGTGCCAGAATCCTTTAAAGGCGTGCCCATAGCTTTGGTGACAACAGGCATTATGTCCTTGGTGTTTATGGGTTTTGGCGGAATGGTCAGATAAGGTGGCGAAATAACATGCACCCTTTAATCGGCTTGGTTATTATCTCTGTATTATCATTGTTGTTTGGTTTGATAGTCATGTGGGTATCAAAGAAATTTAAAGTTCAAGGAAACCCCATAGTAGAACAAATCAATGCCATTTTACCACAAACACAATGCGGACAATGTGACTATCCTGGCTGCAAGCCTTATGCTACAGCCATTGCCAATGGCGAAGCATTGATTAATCAATGCCCTCCTGGTGGCGAGGAAGGCATTAAAAAACTAGCAGAATTATTGGATCTTGAGGTTCTGGAACTCAACCCTGATAACGGCGAAGAAGCTACTATCGATACCGTGGTTGAGGTGGTTGAAGAAGATTGTATCGGTTGTACAAAGTGTATTCAAGTCTGTCCAGTTGATGCCATAATTGGAGCGGCCAAACAAATGCACACTATTATTTTGGATGTTTGTACCGGTTGCGATTTATGTATTCCGGCTTGCCCTGTTGATTGTATTATCGTCATCCCTACTCCAATACCAAAATCTATTGCTCGATTGCATAAACCCAATATTTTTACCACCATTGCTGAGTCACAACAATGGTAAGTCACATCAACCAAAATAATTTACATTCTTTTAAGGGCGGCTTAAAACTTAAACACCATAAAAATGAATCATTGAAAAATGGTTTATCAAGAATATCTATTGCGGAAAAATTATTTATTTCACTGCGTATTAACCGTGGAAATATTGCCAAACCCATTGTAAAACTGGGTGACAAGGTGCTTAAAGGCCAAATAATTGCAGAACCCGATACCACCAATGGTTCATATATTCATGCTTCAAGCTCAGGAACAATCACTGCCATCAATGAAAAAAACACAGCTAGCCCCGATTCTGATGTTTCTATGGTTATTGAGATAACTACCGATGGCAAGGATGAGTGGATTGAAATCATTAATCGTGGGGCTATGACCCAAGAAAAAATTGACGGTTGTATTGCCATTAATATCATTGATGCCATCCATAATGGTGGTCTTGTTGGTCTGGGTGGTGCTGGATTTCCTACACATTTAAAATACAGAACCAAAGATAACAATGTACACACAGGAATTGATACTTTAATCATTAATGGGGCCGAATGTGAACCTTATATCACTTGTGATGAACAATTAATGCTGGATTTCCCTACTGATTTAATTGATGGCACATTATTGCTAATGAAAGCCTGCGGTGCCACTCAATCGGTATTTGCAATAGAAGATCAAGTCGGTGGTATTAAGAGTAACTTAGAAAAAATACTCTCACAAAGACAAATCACAAACATCACTGTCGTTAAAGTGCCTACGATTTATCCTGCAGGTGGAGAAAAACAATTAATCAAAGTACTCACAGGCCTTGAAGTACCTTCTGCTGGATTGCCGTTAGACCTTGGCATCATCGTTCAAAATGTCGGCACCATTAAAGCCTTGAGTGATTTTATTGGACACAGTAAACCTTTGGTCGACAGAATCATTACTGTAGCTGGTGATTGTATCGAAAAAGCACAAAATTTTGTTGCTCCCATTGGTACACCTTTTCAACATTTATTAGAACAATCAGGTTGTCAATTTGCATCACTAGATCGTTTGATTATCGGTGGTCCAATGATGGGATATGCCATGGGTGATGCGGATATTGGCATAGATAAAACCAGTAATTGTATATTAGCATTAACTAAAAAAAGCACCCAACACTCTGGTCAGACCATGCCGTGTATTCGCTGTGGAGAATGTGTAAATGTTTGTCCAGCTGAATTGTTACCACAACAACTCCATTGGTATATCAATGGTGGAAATTTAGAAAAAGCACGTGAACACAATCTTTTTGACTGCATAGAATGCGGCGCTTGTGCATGGGTTTGCCCCAGTCAAATCAAATTGGTTGATTATTATCGCTTCGCAAAATCTGAGCTAAAGTATTTGGATTATAAACGTGAAAAATCTGATCAGGCACAAATTAGACACGAGCAACGTGAAGCACGGTTGTTGCGATTAAAGCAGGAAAGAATGGACAAAAGGAAACGCTCAACTCGAAGGACTAAAGACCCTGATAAAATGAAAAAAGATTTACAAGCGGTTATGGATCGTGTGAAATTGAAAAAAGACAATAATGAAACCACAGATGCAGGCAATACAGATGAGTGATATACAGTCAACATACTCTACCCAAAGCGCTCCACATATTCCCAACACAAATACAGTTGCAAAAGTGATGCTCACTGTCTGGTTGGCATTGATTCCGGCCATGCTGGCCCATGTGTACTTTTTTGGCACAGGCATTATTATTCAACTAACATTGAGTATTGTTTTTGCCTTATTATTTGAAGCCATTAGTTTAAAATTATTAAACAAACCCATCAAATTGTTTCTATCTGACTATTCAGTCTTTGTCACTGGTTTGTTGTTTGCCCTTTGTATTTCACCTGTTGCACCGTGGTGGATAAGTTTTATTGGTATGTTTTTTGCCATAGTTGTGGCCAAACATTTATTTGGAGGATTGGGACAAAATATTTTCAATCCAGCGATGGTCGGATTTGCCGTGGTGCTTATTTCGTTTCCACAGTCCATGTCCATTTGGCTGGCACCTGAGGCGATTAGTCCATATGCTTTATCTTTTGTCGAAAATTTACAAGCGATATTTCTAAACCAATTTCCATCTGGTATAGAGTTTGACACATTGACCCAAGCCACGCCTTTGGACAGTTTAAAAACAGGTATAAAACAAGAGTTTTCTATCAGTGAAATTACGGCCCAACCTTTATTTGGTAATTTTGGAGGGCTGGGCTGGGAATGGATTGCCAACTTCTATTTCCTTGGCGGTGTGTTTCTTGTCTATAAACGTATTATCACATGGAGAGTCCCAACGGCAGTAATACTGACTACCATTGCTTTTTCATTGCCATTTAACCTTTATGATGCTGATCATTTTATTGGACCTCTACAGCATTTATTTTCAGGTGGCTTAATGCTTGCTGCTTTTTTTATTGCCACCGATCCAACCACAGGCTGTTCGAGTCACAAAGGCCAGATATACTTTGGAGCAGGTGTGGCTATCATGACAATATTGGTGCGTGAGTTTGGCAATTTTCCTGATGGTGTTGCTTTTGGTATATTGTTGATGAATATGTCTGCTCCATTGATTGACAGACTCACGATTCCGAAACCTTTTGGTAAAAAGACCGATGTCTAATTTTATCAAAATACCCTTGATTTTGGCATTTGTGACCATGCTAACAAGTGGTTTACTGATGCTCAGTGAGGAATTAACCCATGAAAAAATTGCAGAACAAAAAAGGATTTTATTGCTTAATGGCCTAAAGCAACTGATTCCCGATAAATTACATGATAATGATTTAATTCAATCAACATTAGAGCTCAATCAGCCTGAGTTATTGGGGCACAGACAATCACAATTGGCCTATATTGGCAAACTTAAAGGGAACCTCTCAGTTGTTGCCATTCCTGTGACTTCCAGAACTGGTTACTCAGGTGACATTGATATTATGGTGGGCATTAAAGCTAATGGCGAAGTGACCACGGTAAAAATACTTGAGCAACACGAAACTCCAGGATTGGGTGATATTATTGAAGCACATAAAAGCGATTGGCTGTTACAGTTTCCACATAAATCATTAAATAATCCTATTAAAAGCAACTGGTTGGTCAAACGTGATGGTGGAAAATTTGACCAAATAACAGGCGCAACCATTACCCCAAGAGCCGTAGTAAATGCCGTAAAACAAGCACTCGAATATTTTAAATATCACAGACATGAATTTGATATTAAGACAAAAAACACAAAGAAACAGCCATGAGTGGTTTTATTCGCAAAAGATTAATCGACAACAATGCGGCCTTAGTACAGCTGTTGGGCTTATGCCCTCTGCTTGCAGTTTCCAACTCTGCCGTTAATGCTTTGGGATTAGGCATTGCCACCATATTCACCCTGACAATTACCAATGCACTGGTCTCTATTATTCGTCCTTTGACCAGCAAGGAAATACGCATATCGTTATTCGTGCTGCTTATCGCCAGTGTGGTCACTGCATTAGAAATGTTTATGAATGCCTATTTTCACGAATTGTATCTTATCCTTGGTATATTTATTCCTTTAATCGTGACCAATTGTATCATCATGGCCAGAGCCGAAAGCTTTGCCTCCAAAAATGATTTGTGGTTATCGATTAAAGATGGTTTTTTTACTGGTTTGGGATTTGCATTGGTATTATTTGTCATTGGTGTAATCAGAGAAATCATCGGTCAAGGCAGCATATTTGCCCAAGCACATTTACTTTTTGGTGACTTTGGTTATTATTTACACTGGCAAATATTTGAAGATTATCAAGGTTTTTTGATTGCCATTTTGCCACCTGGTGCTTTTTTTGTTTTAGCGGTTTTAATAGCGATTAAAAATAAAGTTTCTGATAAATAGAAACATCACTATGATGGTTTTTTAATTTTTCAAGAATTGGTATTCTGATAACGACTAAAACCAATTTCCCCAATTGATTTCTGGAAATAATAAATTATCTATTTCAAGTTGCTCCATTTCATTTTTAATTTGTGCATACTTTATCATCTTATTCATATCAGGTTGTTTCCCTTTGTTTAACATCTCAGAATAACCTACCATAAAATCCATAAATTTTAATTTTAGCTCCTTATATCTGGGTATTTGCATCAACTTAACTATATTTTCATTGGCCTTTAAATATATTTCATTCAATTGTTTAAATAAAACCACAATTTCACTTTCAGATTTTTTCTTAGTATATGGCATAATGTAATGATAATCTTTATCTATTTTTGGTTGCCATTGTTCATAGAGTCGTAAAGCAGCAACTAATATCTCTTTATTGTGAATGAGTTTTAGTTTAATTTTGTGATTGTATGCGACTAAATCAACATTTTTATCTCGCTTTTTCAATGATTTAAAAGATTTGTTTTTTCTCAGTGGTTTTAATCGCGCATCTATTTTAGCCCAAGTTTTTCTTAGCTTCTTTTCTTCACTAGATGTTAAGGGAGAGTCATACTCAAAACTTTTTTGGCTCAATCCACTGATCATTGGTCTCGCAATGTAATAAAATCCAGCAATAGTCCATTCATTAACTTGTGAGGCAACATATGCAGCTTGCTGCATTTCGAGTGAATTTAATGATTGATTTTGATCTGCATATTTGTCTAATAACTGCTTAACTTCTGGAGCAAGTTTAAATTTGAAGTTTTTGAGTTGGCTGGATAAACTTTCAGAAGACAATCCTACTGTTACATTTATTAACAATAATATGGCAATTATTTTTTTTAACATTACAATTCCTATTTTTTTATTAATACGGTGATACAGTCATTTGATTACTTTCAAGGGCATACAAATGGTGCTGAAATCCAATAAAAGTCTCTCGAATGCTTTTTAAATCACCCAATTGCCTTTTGGCATCGGCGATGGCGCGGTATTTTAGTTCTAACAATCTGGGTAATTTATCATCATCCAACTCATAAACACCTTGTTCGATATATTGTTTTAAGACAAATTCTAAAAAATCCTGTTGTGACGAACTGTATTCTGATAAATACTTTTTGACGTTTTCTGCTCTGGTTATTCTTGGCAACAAATCCTTATTATAAGCAACAAAGCTTAACACATCATATAAATCACTGTCCTTGCCATGGACTAATTTTCGTAATTCTTCTAATTGAGAATAGGAATAGCCCATCTCACTTAATGTTTCCAGCAATTGTTTTCGGGTACTAGGAATACTCCAGATTTTTCGTAATTCACTTTCGTTTTCAAACAATTTTGGAATATCACCAAATAATTGTTTTACAAATTCTGGTGAAGATATGGGTTTACCTGATGGACTCCAAAAGGAGGTTTTTATCATCGAATCTAATTGACGGACATTATTCGCTGATAACGTTACCTTTATCATATGCCTTGCTGGTCTTTCGCAAACACACGGGTCATTACCACATTCGGTACATAATATGGGCTCTTTTACAATTGAATCACTATTATCAATGATGTCATTTGGGTATTCAAATACAGGTTCAGATTCTTGTGGTTCACCATCCCATTCGGGATCAGAAAACTTACCACTGTTATCAAAAAAGTCATACACCGTAAAATAATCCTTGCCATCAAACAAACGTGTACCTCTGCCAACAATTTGCTTAAACTCAACCATGGATTTAACAGTACGCATCAACACAATATTACGAATTTCTAGAGCATCAACGCCCGTACTTAATTTTTGTGAAGTGGTCAATATTGTAGGAATACTCTTTTCGTTGTCCTGAAAATCACGCAAATGTTGCTCACCCATTTTACCATCATCAGCGGTCACTCGATGACAATAGTTGGGGTTTTTACTTAACGAACATTGGTTGACCAAATCTCTAATGGCAGCTGCATGAATTTGCGTAGCGCAAAAGATTAATGTTTTCTGTTTTTGGTTAATGTGTTGTAACAACAGTTGAATGCGGTATCTTTCAATATCCATAATTTCAATGATGCGGTTTTGTTCTTGTTTGCTGTATTCTCTTCCTTCTTCAATTTCGCCCTCTATCACCTCATCTTCAGTGGTAAAAATATATTTATCACCAGTAGTCGCGATTTCAGTAAACTTAAAAGGAGTAAGAAAACCATCATTTATGCCCTCTTTTAAGGAATAAATATAAACAGGGTCGTTGAAATAGTCATAAGTATCGGCATTAATGTCTCGTTTGGGAGTAGCCGTCAATCCCAATTGTGCAGCTGGTGAGAAATAATCCATAATATCTCGCCACGAACTTTCATCGTTTGCTCCACCGCGATGACACTCGTCAATAATGATTAAATCAAAAAAATCTTGAGGGTATTCACCAAAATATGGTTTATCACCTGTGCCTGACATAAAGGTTTGAAAAATGGTAAAGAATAAATTACCATTTTTAGGCACTTTACCTTTTTTGCGGATACTGTGAATTGTGCCTTTCTTTAATTGATCCAATTCTTTTTGTGTTGGCAATTCCCCAGGATAGATACGCACCAAGGCATCTTCTTCAAAGGCATTAAATGAATTAAAAGCCTGATCTGCCAAAATATTTCTATCGGCTAAAAATAAAATACGCGGACTGCGCGTTCCATCGCGGTGTAAATTCCACTTGGTATGAAACAACTTCCAGGCAATTTGAAAGGCAATGGCAGTTTTGCCTGTACCCGTTGCCAAAGTTAATAGTATTCTATTCTCTTTATTCGCGATGGCTGCCAGTGTTTTGGTGACGGCATTATCTTGGTAATATCTAGGTGTCCATGTACCTCCACGGTCTTCAAATGGTACCGATGCAAAGCGTTGTCTCCATGATTCCTTTTCTTCTGCATCACTATCAACGGGTTTGGGAAATGTCATTTCCCACAATTCATCAGGAGTTGGATAATTAGCAATGTCAACCTCTATGCCCTTATCCATATCGATGGCATATATTTGTAATCCATTGGTGGCATAAGTAAATCGAATATTTAAGCGTTCAGCATAATCTTTGGCTTGTCCAGCACCACTGGTATAATATTTATCCCGTGCCTTGGCTTCAATGACCGCAATGCGTTCATTTTTGTATTCCAACACATAATCTGCTTTGAGTGGTTGTGCTCGCCTGCCTTGCCCAATTAAACGCCCTTGAGAAATGGGGAATTCCAAACGAATACGACTGCCCGCCACCACACCCCAACCAGCCTTACGTAAAGCTGGGTCAATCAGGTCATGTTTGGTTTGGGCTTCGTTCATTGGTCTTTATTGGCTCTTTATGATAGGTAGTGGGACTATAAATTATCAAACTAAAATTTCCTCATCTATCATAGACTCACTAAATTCCACATCAATCCATCGCAACATAAGCAAATGGCGTATGGATGAAGCAATGGCTTCTTTTTTCTCAGATGTATCCCAAGACTTTTTCCATTGAAGAATATAATCCAATAAATCATTTTCAGAAATTTTTGGTTGGTCTTGTTTTAGTTGTCTTATGGCATAAAACACTGTGACAACTTCTTCAGCTTGTTTGGTATTTTGTATGCGGCTAAACAAATCAACAGTCTTAGCTATTTTTTTCTCAACAGTAGATAGGTAGGCATGGTATTTACTTTTAACCTTGTCATATTCAGAACCAAGTTTTAATTGTGTCATGCGACCTAATTGTACCTCTGATGCTAAATTAGCATTCGCAAATACAGAAAGTGCTTGTTTTACATCTTCAGAAAATGGTCCGTAACTGCCTTGTTTAAATTTAAATCCCGTATCAATTTTTTGTTCTGTCATCACATAACAGATTTTTTGAAAAATGACTCGTCCAATTGGCATAGCGTAAGATTCATTAATCAAACGATTTAGCACTTCTAGCAAAGCCATCCATTCTTTTTTAAGTTTTTGTTTGTTCTGACCTTTAATATTGCTAACTATGGCTACTTCTTGACTTAAAAATTCATCTGTAAGTTGAGAAACCTTAGTGCCATATGGCGCATACATTTCTACATCAATATCTAAATCAGATAATTTTTGATACATCACCCTACCGACAATTTCCCAGTCCAACCCACCATTACCACAACCCAAAGGAGGAAAAGCAATTGATTCAATGCCCCATGATTTATAGTTCTCTACAAAAAAATCCAGACCATTAACCACATCTTCTAGACGTGAAACAGCACGCCAATGATTTTTAGTGGGGAAATTTAAAATAGATTGAGCAAACATATCCTTGTAAATATAAGGTTGACCTGGTTTAACGAGCTTGGCATCACATTTTGCTTTGTAATCTTTCATCATGTCAGGAAAGCGTTTTTTAAATTCCAGAGCAATCCCTTTGCCCATAACACCCACGCAATTTACCGTATTAACAATGGTTTTGACCTTGCTTTCAAAAATATCACCTATCAAAACTTTAATCATCATTAACCCCTTACCTAAAGAACATATGTAAGTTTACACTAATTGGCAAAGTAAATCCCTGCTTTAGCAAATTTTCTTGAGAATTCCTATTCACAACATAAGCTCCTGTAATATACTTTGCATCCACAAAATAAGGGATAAGAATTTCAGCACATTTCACCGAGCTTTTTTGCCACTTTACTATTTGATCCGCATCATTCCAGTCATCTGCAAATACCCAATTAAAGTTTATATTTTGTTTAATCTCATTTCCCGATAAAAATTTAACATATCTACTGGCAGCATTTTGATCGGTATAAACCACACCTGATTGTTTTGTTACTTCCAAAGAAACTTGTAAAACACACAAATCTTCAACACCTGTTTGGCGTTTATACATCATTGGATTTCTGGCAGAAAAATACAGATTGGCATAATCATGTAACTTCAAACCATTAGGAACTTCTTTAACTTTACGTTTATCCTGCACTTGAGTTGATGAAATATCTGCATGTTCAAACTTTTGGCATTTATTGTGAGAAAGAATGCCATGCACCATAACTGATGCCATATTGGCAATTGGCATAATGGAATGTAGTTCTTTAACTCTTGTGGGCATGTTTTTTACCAATCAATTATTGCTAATTCCTGCCTGTGCCAATAAATCCTTAAATGCATTAGGATGATGTAAACAAGTACGGATCAACTTATCCATAGATTTACTTTGTGAAACTTCAGCTCTCTCGTATTTTGAAAAAGCATTTTTACCACCACCAAATACTAAAGAAGCTTGTTCTTGAGTGAGGTTTAGTTTATCACGAGCTTGTTTGATTTCTGTTGATGTTAAAAGACCATCAATGGATTTTTTTACATCTCTGACAGCTGCTTCATTTTTAAGTATTTGTTGTTTAACAATATACTCACGTTGACAGTTATCACACAAGGTGAATACAACAGGGATTTGAACTGTTTTATCTTTATAAGTAAACTCTTCAGTTTCTGTTAAAACCTTTAGTGAATCAGATTTACAATATATACAATTTTTCATAAGTTTTCTCACACCTTTTATTGAGACAAATGGAACGAAACCAGCTCAATAACTAAATTACCATCGACTAAACAAAATTTAATGTACAATTCATCAAGAGGAAAATCCTCTTGATTTTTATTCATTTTTCTATATCGAATCACATAATCATCCATAGACAGAGAATCAGCATAACGATGTGTTTTTCTAAAATCAGATTCTTGTAATCGTGATAAACAATCAGACAAATCTTTTAGTTCGTAACCTAAGTTTCTAACATCTCTTGCAACGGTTGACCGTCTCGGATATACAATATTTTGTTTTCTCGCTGCGACTATCACATCCTTTAAATTATATTCTGCCATATGCCCTCCTTCTAACCATTATGGTTGCTTTTATGTATTTTCCTATGGTTTTGGTTGATTATTTTGATATTTTTACTAAAAAACAAGCAAAAGTGAAGATCAAGATCAAAAACAGTACTCGCACGGCGGCGCAGCGGACACAGAGAAGATCAAGATCAAAAGCGGAACGCAAAGCGCGCAAAGAAGGCGCAAAGACACTCATAGTTAATAAAAAAACACCGTCGTTGCGAGGAGCTTTAGTGACATGGCAATCTCATTGGGTATCGTGATTTCCAACAAAACCCCCTCGGAAGTGAAGCTTTAGCTTCGCCAAAATAATGAAATTATTTTACTTGTAAGGTGCGGCTTGCCCACCATTTTAGTACTGGTTGATTATCGAGGTTGCTTAAACACTGCTGGTGGGAAAGTTCGTTTTCGGGTTATATATTCATTTTTCAGTATCAGTTGATACAAAATTTTCAGTCAATTCTATTTTGTTAATTAAGTGTGACAAACTTAAATCCGAATAATTATTTTGAGAAATAAAAGATATGTTTCTAACTAAACCATCAATCAATTGTTCCTTTTCTAACCCAGACTTAAATTGTAACTCGCCATCAGAGTTCAATAACCATTCAATATAACTATCACGAGGTGTGTTTTTATTATAGTAATTTCGATAAAAACTTAATAAACAGGATTCTGTGAATAAGAAAAAATACAAGTCATTATCGGTCTGTTTAAAATCTATATTTTTTTCAATTTTTGCAGCCAACTCATTAATAGTAAGTTTTTTATCAATAATATTTTTATAGAAATCTTCTTCCGAAAATTTAAGATACAATAAATAAATGTAAACACCAGGAAAAGTATACTCACTTTCCTTAAATAAATTCATAGCAATTCTGGCTCGGAAAAATATTTTCTCTAACAACCTTAATGTCAGCTTGTTTTTACTAAAAAATGAAGAAGCAAAATTAATAAAATGATTTTTTTCTTTTGATAATTCAGATACCATTCTTTTTTCTGATGCTAAAAACTCATCAAATTTGAAATAATCATAGAGATAAGCACAATAATCTTTGTATTCTGGATCAGGTATCGAATATTCTAAATCAATAAACCTTCTTAAGTATTCATCTGCATTGATTTTATCACTTCCGTAGACTCCTCTTACAGCATGACCTAATTGCTCTTTATCAATTGCCAGCACAAACACAATTCCATCAATAGCAAAAAAGTGTTTGATTTGCTCCAAAACAGCTACGGCATAATCAGGTCGGCAACGATCTAGTTCATCAATAATAAACACTATTGGTTTATCACTTGATGCTTTTCCAACAAGGTTTTTTAATGCAGTCCTAAAGTCATCAATATCGCTTTCTACCTCAAGCTGTTTTTTCATTCTTTTCTCTAAATCATCAGCCGTTATTTCTGCTCCTACTTTAATCAAATTTAGAAGTTCTGAATCATCAATGTGCTTTTTTGCCAATCCTTTTAATAAACCAGGACCCAGTTTCTTGATAAAGATGACACTCTTTTCTAGAAATCCTTTATAAACTTTATCGACTTTTGATTTTTTTAACATGCCTAACTGAGAGATTAATGCAATAAAAGGGTTTGAAGAAAAATCAGTTTTCCAAGCATTAAAATGTAGAGTTGTAAACTTTTCATTTTTTAAATGCTGTTCCCACATTTTAATAAAAGTGGTTTTGCCTGTTCCCCATTCATTGTTAATTGCTAAAACAAAACCATCACTGTAGTTTTGAACAATACTGGTTAACACTTGTGCATATTTTTCTCTGCCAAGTTTACAGTTTTTGAATGGATTGCCTTTATCAATTTCAATGGCATTCTTTTTTGATTTGGGTACTTGATTGGCCATAATATATTTCCTAATTAGTGGTTTATTTGTAAGGTGGGCTTGCCCACCACTTTAGAACTGGTTGATTATCGAGGTCGCTTAAACACTGTTGGTGGGCAAGCCCACCTTACGGATTTATTTGTTATAATTATATCTATAAATAATAGCAATCTCAATCCACTCAGCAATGTTGGTGTATATTTGAGAGTACCAAAGTTTACTGTTTGTACTATAAGAATTTGGCTCATGCAGGTGAACGATATTTGACATACGTTGGATATATAGTGGATTGCCAATATTTACATATTGAAAAGGATTATGTCCAACTGGTGACTGGTTGCCATAACGATCTTTTAGAAAATTAATGTTAATGCCTAAAACTCCCATGCCTTTATTCCATGCAGCTTGTATTTCATAATTTATCCATTTCCTATTGGCTGTATTTGCACCTACCAAAACGATTAAACATGATTTGCCTTGTAAGTTTGAATCAATCCAGTTCTTAATAGCCAAATCTCCTTGTCTTTGAATAGTTTCCCAGTTATTTGGTGTAGCTAATACATTACCCTCAACTGAACCGATATTTCTAACTTGTTGTGTTCTCCAGTAATCTTCCTTAAAATGAAAACTATAAAATACACTTCTTTTCATATTTATTTCAACCAATGTTCAACTATAAAAAGAACAATAACTCCCATAAAAGGAATACCATAAAAAACTCTTAAAGTTATTGAGAACATAACTCTAAATATCGAATCAACTTTGTCATCAAATCTAGTAGGGTTTAAATCATATAAAAACTTGTCTTTTTGTTTGTCACTTTTAAGGCGGTTTTTGAGAACCCATTGGTAAAGATGCCTGTATTTCTTTTCAGTTTGCAAAAAGAAAGCATCTAAAAACCAAAAACATATAATTGGAAAAATTAATGCTAATGCAATTAAATCAATTTTAATATCTTCAGCCAGTAAAGCTACAACTAATGCAATAATTGATAAAAGCCATCCTTTAATCAAGAATGAATTGTTAGCCATTCTTCCAATACAGTTTTGGATTAAATCTATTTCTTTATGTAATTTTTCATCTTGTGTAATCATTTTATTTCTCCAACCATTTATTTAGAAATTCATAGTTTTCACTATTGGGTTCTTGAACAACAAATCTAAGATCCTCAGTTAGGAAAAAGTCTCTCTCAACAATATATGGATAAATCCCAAGATATTCACTGCCAGTAAAATCTTTATCATTTTGTTTAATTGGAAAAATCGCAATTTTATCTTCTAAATATTTTTCTGAGTCCCCAAAACCAAGTTCCCAATTACACCATTTTGAAGCAATTGCATCTTCTGTGGCTAACAAAATAAACTTATCGCATTTTTTAATCTTATTTTTTATTTGTATTGCAGTATAGTCATTAGTGCTTTTGGGCATTGTAGAATCCATCCAATCAACATAAACATCTACTCCAAGATTATTTAACAAAGCAATTGCATCCTCAACATGCTGTTTGTCACTATGTTTATGCGACAAGAAAACTACAATTTCATAAGATTTGCTTTTACGTTCAGTAGAACGAACTGCCTCGGTTAGCCA
>Ga0256845_1001887_pt1 | contig 16117 bp, 16 predicted proteins | sample RiftiametaG_FD_189101 | JGI IMG/M metagenome (GOLD analysis project Ga0256845, IMG submission 189101) | Tube worm associated microbial communities from hydrothermal vent at the East Pacific Rise, Pacific Ocean - Riftia | ecosystem: Host-associated > Annelida > Integument > Unclassified ...
TTCCTTTAAAGCAAAAGGTAATACTACTCTTTTTTTCTTCTTTTTATCCATTACAACTATAATTTAGTTGTATAGCTATTTCAGGACAAGACAATTAATCGCTTCTATATTATTTAAATTTTTCATAGAAACAGAACCAAAAGAATTATGACTAATTTGTTCAGATTTTTCATACGTTTTCACATTAAAACTTAACCACCCATCTTCACCTTCTTCTAAAACATTACTACTTGCAGAAGTTCCTATTATTCCACTACTCCATGAATCAGCTGAAATTGAATTAGCTGAATTCGCACCCTGAAATGAAGAATAGTTCATATTATTTAAATAATTCCAATGAACCGTATTTCCAGCTCGAAATTGAAACACTTCCGAATAAATCGCACTACCACCAATTAATTGCCATGAAATTGTCACCACATAAACACCTTCACCAACAGATACAGCTCCAAAAGCTCCTAATCCAGAAAAAGAAACACCAGTACCTATCTCAACACCATTTACCGTGATTGAATTTGGATTAACATTATAATATGAAAATAAATTCCAATGAAATCTTCCTTCATTTGTTCCACACGAAATTTCACTATTATAATTATGTCTTATTGGTTTTGGAGGATATTTGATATACCTCTCAATTTTCAAAGCTATTAAATATGTACCTTTAACGAAAGTAAGCTCAGTCTTTAAGTCATTATAAAAACTATTTGATATATTTTCCTTATGCTTCAAATTATCTCCTTCAAAAACTGAAAAATTAGAACCATTTTTTTTAAGTGTTATTTCATCACCTACTCTAATTAAAAAATTTTTAACTATCACCCCTCTTTTATAAATATCTATACTTCCTGTAGAATTAATCTTCGCACAAAATATATAATCGTCAATAATTAAAGCCGTTGTATCATCTAATTTACTAAAACCTATTAAAGCATCTCCAAGGGCTTCAATAGTTAAAGTTACACTCCCTCCTTTATCTTTTGGTAAGTATCCGTCAAGAACAATTCTTCCATCATAATTAGAATTTGGATCTAAACTAACTACATCTTCAACATTTAAAATATTATCAGATATGCGTAGAAATTCTAATTGAGTGGTCACAATTGTTGATTCTTCTAATATTTGATTACCAGTATTATCAAAAACTGCAACATAATACTTTTCAGCTTCTAACTCATCAAAAGTATGAGATTTAGAATTTTCTTTTCCTCTAAAGAAAAGTGTACTGTCAATATTAATTGAATCCTTAATTCCATTCCATATTGTTTCTAAATCGGGAATCGGTGCATAACTTATCAAATAAGTATAAGGCAATTCCCCTTCTGGCGCATCAACTACAATTGTTCCTTTATTTGAAGCTTCATCAAATGTGGGCGTTAATCTTGATTTTACTGTATAACTAAATCTAAAATAACTTCCGTTTCCAATTTTTCTATGTGCTCTAAACGCAGCACTTACATATTCATTATTAGTTAATGAAATTTCAAATCCGTGATTAGGATTAGTTTGCCAATATTTCATTAGTGGAATAATACTAAACGTTTCCATTCCATTGTAATGCCCATTAGGATTAGGAGAAGGTGGCATAACCAGTTTATGGTTATCATCTATTATTGGTCTACTATTCCAAGTTACATCATACTGATTCCAATCACTAGTAATTGGACTGTACTTTACTTCATTTGAATTGGAAGTAAGCTGAAGATAGTAATGTGCCTTAACATGTAAATCCGCTTTTATAATATCTAAACCTGAATCTACATATAGATTAAAGTCCAACAAACCAGAAGTGTGATACGCATTTGAACCTCCATAAGAATAAGTTCCCGTTGTTCCTACAAATAAAGCTGAAGTCCCAGGACCATGTGCCGTATTTGCATAATCATTTGTTGATGCGCTTGCACCTAAATTGATATTTATCTTTGTTTGATCAACATATGCAGAATGTGATATAATTCCATCTGTAGTTTCTCCTTCTCTACCAACCATAAAATGTAAATATTTATACCCTGAATAATCAGGGTTTGACACTCTAATCATATATAAACTTGGCTCCAGGTTTTCTACAGATATTAAATTACCTGATATAGTTCCACTCGACACACGAGCACTAACTTGTTGCGCGAGAACTTCAGGGTTTTCATACATTCGATATAGCCCGTAATTACTATAATTACCTGACCCTCCATTTATCGTAATATCTACAGTACCATCATCATTCCCTGGTGTACAGTGAGAAACTTCTACATCAATTTCTATGGGTAAAACATAGCTAATACTTAATTTAGGACGTTTACTCGCATCAGTATAATTTGAAGAGTAAAAACTAACTCCGTAATCTCCCACTAACGTTTCATTATCTAATGAGATTTTCCACCCATGATTATTATACGGATAATTGACCATATTCTGAACATGTTTATCAACATTAATTGAATGTGTAAGTGTACTTGATGAATTAGGACTTTCTATTCTTATTCCATCTGAAATGAATTCGTCATTTTGAATCCTCCAATTTATAGTCCCTTCTAACCAAATTGAATCTACCCTTCTGACATTATAATTAAAACTTTGTTCATTAGATATAAACATTGGTGTTAAAACTAATTCTGCACTAATTATAATTGCATTAGTAGGAATATGAGTTAGATCAAATTGAACAAATGACCTAGCAATTATAGGTGTTACATCTTGATCATGATAAACGTTCAAATATGGTTCTGTCCCAAAATTAACATCTAATAATCCTGAACTACCAACCATTGCATCCTGTCCACTCGCATTCTCACTCAAAATAATAACCTCAGATGTGATTTGAGAAAAAAGAGAAAATGATAAGAAAATTGAAACAATCAAAAACTTGATTCTAAATATATTCATACTAATAAGGTTATTGAATTACTAATAAGATTTTGAAATACTCGAACTAAAAACTCCAGCATAATTTGATTTCATAATGGTCACATTATAAAACTGAGAACTTTCAAACTTTCCAAAATTAATACCAAACAACCAATTTGAATCTATCAAATTATCAGTTATTAATTCTGCATGTGTAAAAGTTTTCTTAAATAAAACTTGATTATTTGTTCCTGAAAGCTCTATATGTAGTGAACCAAAATTTACAGTATCTGAGATTGTAAATTCCAATTCATAATTTTCATAATCACCATTTCCAAAAATTAGGGAATCTAATTCATTTTCTAATATAGGAGGAGACGTAAATAAAGTTAAATCTGTTGAGTCAGTTTGTGAATACGAAACCACACTTACCAACACTATAAGTGTCATCAAAATTCTTTTCATAGCTACTTTTTTTTACAAATATAGAACAATTCGCTATATACTAACAAAGAATTGTTAAAAAAATAAAGCTCAACAATTTTCTATTAAAAACTCATATTTTTCTAGATAAAGACTTCAAACGACTTTAGAGGTAGATGCACCTAAAATTACATTGATTCTTAATTATGGAGGTAAAAAACTTAAATATTTTCCTAACCCTTTAGAATCTGAAATTGACCTATATAAATCTCTATTTCCAGCATCTAAAACACTTGGCATTTCATTGTGTGACCTTATCACATGTAAAAGTACAAAAGCACTTTATTACCTTAGTTAAAAAACAAAATAAAGATTAAGGTACCTAATTATAGTCATCCAATTTACCAAAACAACTTTAAAACGGAGTTACAAAATCTTCGAATTTGAGTCAAATAGTAAATATTTGAATTATACAAAGTCAGTAAACACCGAAAATACGTTTATGAACTCACGATTCATAACCCAGAGATCCCGAGTTCAAGTCTCGATTTGGTTACTAAAAACTTAAATTTTATAATTTGATTTTTTTTTGGCTTATACTTTTCGAACTATTTTTAAACCTTACTTTTCTAAACAGAATTTAGATTATAAATATAATGTTAAATAGATTTTTTATTTTAAGGTTCGTCTGTACTATCAGCATAAAAAAAAGACTTCAATAAAAAATCCTTTTGTGTTGGAGTATAGCTCTGAATTGTAATATATTTAGTCCACCTATTCTTTTCACCTCAATGGAGTTTCAAAATTTATTTTAAGCCTCTCCCTAATTATTACTTCTGTTTCGCCTATGAATTTATCTAATCCATTTTCAAACTTCACAGTCTTAATAAAATGAATTGTATAATTAGTTCTCTTAAAATAATCTAGTCTTTAACAATTGTCTTCACTTCTCCTTGAAAAACAACTCTAATTGAGTCTTTAAAAATAGATTTCAATATTACTTCATTATGTATTGAGCCCAAGAACATTTTTGAAGTATGACTATTGATTTGAACAAGGCAAGCTTGTTTCCCTTTTGTTCTATTTTTAACATAACCGAAATAAGCAATATTAGGCCACTTTTTTATTTTCAATATCGAAGGGGCTTTCAATTGCGGTTGCAGATTGGGCTTTAAGTTTGAGTTAGTCTTAGTTATAAAACGCTTACCCCCTAAGAAAGGATCTTTTGCCACTAATTTTAACTTAAATGTATCCTTATCATACGGCTTAGCTGAATGTATATTAGTTCCAACAAAAGAAGTATCAATAAGTTCTTCTGTTTCAAATAATCCAAATTTTGATTTTACAAGATATCCCCATACTAATGCAACTGCAATTAATGCCATTACATTTTTTATATTCAATGAACCTTTCATTATGGAATAGTTATTTTTCTCTTAGAGGAATAATTTTCACTCTCATTCCCTGCTTCATCCATTGCTATAACTCTCCACCAATATTCATCATTATTTGTCGAAAAATCAACTTCTAAACTATCTAAATATATAAGATTCGATTGATTATAAAATGTAGTAAACATAGAATCAGTTGAAATTTCAATCTTTGTTGAAACCGTTGACTGCGCTATACCAGTATCCACGCCTGAATCCCATTTGAACACAACTACTGAAGAAGTAGTCGTAACATCATCTAACGGTGTCACTAGTGTAACATCATTTGGTTTAGTTAAATCAACAACCATATTTCTAGATGAAAATTCTGAAGATGAATTTTGATTATATGCTTTAATCCCCCATGAATACTTTCCTTCTTGTAAATAACTTACAGGAATAGTATATGCACTACCAACTATATCAGGAACAAAAAGCAATATATTAGTAGAAGTAAAGCCTGTATCTGATCTTAATTGAAACTCATATTTATTAGCAGCATAATGAGAATCCCAATTACAGGTGATAGTATTTAAATTTGTATAATAATTTGCTGTTGGAGAATTTAATTTAATTATTTGATTTGATAAATCAGAAATACTATCAACAGTAATTGAATATGGACCTGTATAAAGTGATTGGTAGGCAGAATTTTCTCCTCTTATTTTAAATTGATACTCGCCAGGACTTAGAATATATGAATAATTATTACCTGAAACTAAACTATCCAAAACAAAATTTTGAAGAGTTGCAAAAGTAGGAGAAACAATTTCTATTCGATAATTTGTGGCACCTTCTAATTCTTGCCATTTAAAATTAACTTGATTAGTCGCAAGAACTTGTCCATCAATTGGTAAAATCAAGTTCACTTTCTTCTTTGTAATGTCATTTTCAAAAATAGCATTACATGAACTCATGGATAAAATCAAACCAATTATTAAACTATATTTGGTGATAATGTTGAAATAATATTTTAGCATATAATTTTGTTTTTTTTGTACTTAATATTTTCTTTTTATAAAATTCTACATTTATTAATCTAGCATAGTCAAAATTTAACTCTAAATCATAAATCATTTTAGTTAAATTGTTAAATCGGCCTTCTAAAACCACCTCATTTGACAAGATTGAAAAATCTACATTTTTGTAGGTATGAGTTTCTTCAATAGACTCAAGACTTACATTATATTTTTTTGAGTGCCTAGCTAATGCATTTAATATTTCTTGCTGAATTTTATCTGGTTTCAAATTTGATTTACCTATCGTTCTATCTAAAACTGAAATTGAATATAATAAGTGTTGAAGATTAATTTCAGAGTCCTTGACGCGTGATAAATTAAATTCCTGTTGGTTAATTTCTTCATTCGCAATAATAGACAATACAAACGAACGTTTATAGGACGCAAACGCTAGCAATATGAATATTACTAACAGTGCTCTGTTTTTTTGCTTAAAAGAGTATTTATCAAACATTAATTATCTCTATTTTTAATTCAAACTCACCAACTCCTTTACTATAAACGTAATTTAATATATCTATTTTACCTATCCAACTTTTTTGTTTGATCTCTATAATCCATTCTGATAATATGTTACTCGTTGGCGTCTCTCCTAAAACATAAATTATATTTTCATTAATTTCTATTTTAAAATTATTTTTAATCTCATTAACAAATGGTCTAATTGAAATTCTATCAAAATTAATTTCACTAGGTGTTGAATTTGAGAGCTCTTTTAGGAAGAATGCTAAAAATTGTTTATTCATCAATCCTGAAGAACGTAACATCTTTGTTTTTCTATTTTCTTCTTCTGAAAGTGTCCCTACTCTTTGTAATGTTTGTTCAGACAGAGCTAATTCTTGAGAATTGATTTGTATTGTTTTATTCAACTTATTTAAATAAATCATATTTCCCAATAGAATTATAATGAAAAATATAATCATAAATGCGCCAAATCGAATAAAAATATTTTTTTGCTCTGTTTCTAATTTTGCTTCAGATAAACTACTGTCTATAGGTAAAATATATCTATCATTTGGCATAAAAAAAAGAGTTCCATGACTTACAGCAGGAACTAAATTCTGATTAATCTGTTTACCATCTAAATCATAGTTTTTACGCCTGTTCTCTTTTAATTTTTCAAATCCGACAACATCTTGCTCATTATATGTTAGCTCATATTCATTACTAAGTAGTGTATTAAAAGGTAATTGTGATTTTATAATTTGAGCTATAAAAGGACCTGAACAAACACTTAAAACATGATTCAATTTAGGATTAAATAAATTGACAACTTCTTGGGCAACGCTTTTTCTAATAACAGACGTGAAAATTGAATCCTTTGATTCTACATCTGTAAAATAGAAATCGTCTAAATTGGCATTCATAAAAATTTTAGACCTATAATTGGGAGTGTTTTCAACTTTTTTGTTCAATATCCCTTTCCCTGAAAAGTGTAAAATAAAACTACAATACTTACCTGTAATTTTTAATAGGTCTTTCACAGAATCAATATTATTACCTTGACTAGTGATTTGTAATAACCCTTTTTTCTTTTTTATAACCACAACATTAAACAGGTAACTGTCATCTTTTAAGATAACATTCACTGAAGCGATTGAATTAATATGTCCTAAGTTTAAGTTCACTATTTAATATGTAACTGTTGGCTTAATAAATATATGTAATTTTGATTTCTCTTTTTCTTTTTCTCGGCTACTAAAAAACCATTTTATTACGGGTATTCTTGAAAGAATTGGTGTTCCAGTACCAGAATCACTCATTTTTTTCTTGTCTAATCCTCCAATCAATATCATCTCACCATTCTTCACTCTAATCATAGATTCGAAACTTTCAGTAGATTTACCAGGAGGTGCATCTTCAGATACCCTACCTAAAAAATCACTTTGCTCAACTTTTACTTCTAGTGTGACATGCTCATCAGCAGACACAAATGGCTTCACAGAAATAGATAAATTGGCTTCAGTTGGGATGAATACTTTAGATTGTGCAATGTTATTCCCTGAATTTGTATTTGTAATAGAAACTTGTGCTTGCTCATAGTAAGCTGTAGTTCCTATGACTAAAGTTGCTTCATGCCCATTTAATGTAGAAATTTTTGGCGTAGATGATTTCTCTAAAATGCCATTAGATTCTAAAGCTTTAATCGACATATAAAAGTTTGGTGTTACCAATCCCAAATTTAAAAACCCAAACCCGTTAAAAGCATTTATTAATCCATTTATAGTTTGTGCACCAACAGTCATGTCCAAACCAGGGAATACATCTCCTGATGTCGCGGTAGGCGTATTATTCAGTCCAGTTTTTATACCTGTACTTAATGCACTAGTCTTTGCAGTAAGTACAATAATAATATCTATTTGAACCATTGGTACTACAATATCAATTGCTTTTAAAAATCCTTTTAATTCTTGAATTTGAACGTAAGAACCAGATACCATAAATCCATTTAACTCTAAATATTCTTTAGATTCTAAGCCTTTTAGTAAATCAGCAGGAATTAAATCTTTTACTGTCTCAATGGATCTGTTTTCCAATTGAATCAACTCATAAGTTCTTAACCCTTCAGTATTTCTATTTCCAATCACAAAATAATTGTCTTCTTTCTTAAAGGTAAATTCTGTCCCTTTTAATATATTTGTTAACAGAGTTTCATAGGTAATATTCTCTATAGATAAAGATGTATTACCGTCTGGAATATCATACATAAAAAAATGCTCACCGGTTAGCTCTGATGCTTGATTTATAATGTCATTAATTGAAATATCACTTGCTTCAATATCAATTTTGTCATTACCATTGAGTTCTAATTTAAACTCGGTAGGTTTTTTACCATTTTGCCTACCAGAACTATTCGATCGATTATTTTTAGTTGAACTATTTACCTGAGGTACGATACTCTTAGATAGATAATACACATCATCCATATCTTTTTCAACAAGCAAACCATTAGATTTCGCCATCATTTCAATTGCATTTGGAAATGGTCTGTTTTCTATATAAACGGATACTAATTTATCTTTAATATCTGGAGAAAGAATTACATTATTTCCAGATACTCTTGTAATCGCTTCAACGACTTTAGACAAAGAATCATGTTTCAAATTCATACTTAAGAATGTATTTTCCACTTTATACGTAACATCAATCAGTTTTGGTTGAAAGACTACAGGTTTTTCCAGTTCTAATGGAGTAGATTTAAATGCTATTATGGTTCCAGTAAATTCTACCGTTAAATTATATTTCTTTATCAGAAAAATAAATATATCTTTTACTAAAGCATCATAAAAATTAGAAACTATCACATTTTTCAGATCGTTGTCTACACTTACATTCAAATTATGTTCAGATGCTATTGTAGTAATAAAACTTGACAATGGGATACCTGAAATACTTACCTCTACCTTCTCTGACAAGCCCAATTGAGTTTTAGATAGTTCTTCCAATTTTGAAGCGACCTCTTCAACAGTTAGTTGACCAAAACTTGTTAGTGAATTAATACCTAATAAAAGTAATAAAATATAATGTTTCATAGTATCACAGGGTGGTTAGTAAAGCGTATACTTCTTCTAAAGAGGTTATCCCATCTTCCAAAAGATTGTATGCTTTTTCATTAATTTTTTTAATTCCTTTTTTGGCTAATAATTCATCTACTTTTAATTCGCCTTCTTTTATTTTATCTGACAGCTCATTATCTATTGTAATAACTTCATAAATAGCTTTACGCCCCTTATATCCGCTATAATTGCAATCTTCACACCCCACAGGTGTAAAATGTATAGTCAATTTTCTATCTCTAAATTGTTTTGGTAAATCTAATGCCGTTAATACCTCTTCTTTTTTACAAGATGGACATAATACCTTAACTAACCTTTGGGCAACTGATGTATTAATTGTTGCTGCTAATAAGTAAGGAGGTACATCCATATCTATTAACCTTGCTATAGTTCCCCAAGCAGAATTTGTGTGAATAGTGGATAGAACTAAATGCCCAGTTTGAGCAGCCCTAATAGCCATTTGAGCAGTTTCAGCATCTCTAATCTCACCAAGCATTATAATATCGGGATCTTGTCTTAAAAACGATTTTAGGGCAGACGAAAATGTTAAGCCTATATTTTCTTTTAGTTGTACTTGATTAATTCCTTTCAAAGTATATTCAATAGGATCTTCTACAGTTAAAATATTAGTTTTTTCTTTATTCAATAATTTAAGTGTAGCATACAAAGTCGTTGTTTTACCAGACCCTGTAGGTCCACTTATTAATACAATTCCATTTGGTCTGTTAACACCATCTAAATATAATTTTTTCTCTTCTTCTAAAAATCCTAAGTAATCTAAATTAATCTGTGACGCATCTCTTGATAAAATTCTTAATACAATCTTTTCACCGTGTAAAGTAGGCAATATAGATACTCTGACATCAAATTTTTCAAAACTTATTCGACCATCTTGTGGTAATCTTTTTTCAGTAATATTTAAATTTGATTTGATTTTAATTTTATTCACCAATTCAGGATAATCAGCTAAATCAATTGTATACTTTTCTTGTAAAGATCCATCAATTCTTATTCTTATTCTAGCTTCCTCCTCATAAATTTCAATGTGAATATCTGATGAACCAGCTGACTTTGCTTCATTAATAATTCGAATTAAAAAATCTGAAGATTCTTTTCCTAAACTAAAATTGTCTTTTTCTATTTGTCCAGATTTACGGTAATACTTACCTAATAATTGTTTAATTTCAAGTTCTATAGTTGGAACAATTTCCACTTTCCAAGGCGTCAATATTTCAAGTTCTTCAATTATTTCTGATAAATTAGAATTTTCAACACCTAAAAATTTAACGGTATTATCTTTTTTATCAATTGGTACAATTAAGTATTGCCAAGCAATATCAGACGTTATTAACTGCTGAATTTCAGTCGTAATATTCGTATTCGAAACTAATTCTTTCATAATAAGTCCGTTTTTAAAAATGAATAATTAGAACTTATAAATGAATACGATAATATTGAAATTAAAAAAAGTGATAAATAACCAGCCAATGGAATGGTTAACTGCTTTTGAAACGTATTAAAAAGAAGATGAAGTATCATACTCACTATCATTCCTGTAATAAAAAATAGAATAAAATTCCTAACGGAGAACAAAGGTATGATGGCTATAAAAAACAAAACATCACCTAGACCTAAATGCGATTGAAATATATTTATTATTCTTTTATTTTTAACACTGGTATATAAGAATAGTACACTGATGTTTACTATTAAAAATAGTAGTGCATATACCGAATCAATCCAATCATTAGTCAACTCATAATTAATTAAGCCCGTAGCAATAAAAATGACTACAAACCATAATACATGAATCGTACGGTCTTTTATGTCTTGATAAACACACGCAAAAAGACCTAGAAGTACTATTATATGTAAAACACTATAACTCACTAATCTTTTATTGTTTCTTTTAACAGTTTACTCTCATTTATTTGCCAAACATTTAATTGACCATCTGCATCAAAATCCACCACAGCTTCTGCTTTCAGCGTAAAAGAAGAGGTACTTGCATTTTCTACAACAATTTTATAATTTGCAGTTCCACCTTCGGTCACTAACAACGCTTGTTCAAATCCAATATCTTCTAAATCCGTTGAGTATTTTGAATACATAAAAAAATGATTTTTTTCTAACATGTATACATGGTTCAACATGCTTTGAGCTTCTAAAGCTTTTGCTTTTGCAACATTGGATGCTTGATTAGGTAAAACCAACATAAACATAATTCCAATTAATGCAAATGTGATAAGGACTTCAAAAAGTGTAATGGCTTTTACTCTGTATGTATTACTTTTCATAGGTTATATAATATTACTTAAGTTAAATAATGGTAAGTAGATGGCAATCAATATTACGCCTACAAACCCGCCAATTAGCAAAAGCATTAGGGGTTCCATAATTTTACTAATAATTTTTGATTGGTGCTCTAATTCTTCATAGTATTGTGTAGATAATTTTGAGAGCATGGTATCTAATTCATTAGTCTCCTCACCTACTTTTACCAAAGATATAAATCTTCTCGGAAAGAATGGATATTTTTTCAAAACTTCATTCAAATTACTCCCTTTTGTCACTTGACTGATCACATCATCCAAGATAGAATCTAACGGGTAAAATGAATTCATTTTTTTTGTAATATCTAATGAGCGTATTAATGGCGTATTAGCTGATAATAACAACTGTAAAGAACTTGTAAATCGTGTAATGTGTACCTTTTTTAAATAACTGCCCAAAACTGGAATTTTTAACGCTATTTGCGAAGTGATCTTTCTAAACCAAATTTTGGACTTTTGTGTGTATACAAAAATCACAATTCCAAGAATAGTTGCTAAACCAACTCCTACAAAATATAAAATATTTTCTGACACATATACTATTGTTTTAGTTAAGGCAGGTAGTTCACTGTCAAACTGCTTGTATATTTTTGAAAATATTGGTACTAATGATGTTAACAAAAAGTAAACAATACCAATTGTAGCTATAAAAACAAATATAGGATAAGATAATACAGATGTTATTTGTTTTTTTAAATCAGTTTTCTTTTTAAAAAATAGTCTTAATTCACTTAATATTTCAACTAACAAATTTGATTCCTCACCAATAACAATACTATAATATTCATACTCTGAAAATTTACCAGATGCTTTTAAGGAATCGGCTAAAGATTTACCTGATAGAATATCTTCATAAATTCCTCTATAAAAGTCTTCCTCTTTTTGCCCCTCTTGTTCTTCCAATATTATTTCAAACGACTTTTTTAAATCTACACCTGCTTTTATTAGCGTTTGTAAATCAGAATAAAATGCTTCCTTTTTCTTGTCCGAAAATGAATTAAACAGTTGAATATCTCTATCTAGAAAGCTTTTTTTTGATTTGCTTTCGGTCTTTTTTACATTTTGATATTGATTAGCTACCTTACTCATTTATTAAACTTAAATTTAATTCACTTTGTAAATCTTTAATAGGGTAAATATAGAACCTAAATTCTTGTTTGCCAAGTAAAAAATCAATTGTTATTGCTGTAATAATTTCTTTATTATCTTCAAAATCAATCTCTATACTTTTAATAGTTTCAAAAATAATTAATTCATCTCCGTTTCTTTTTTTTATTAGTTGATTATTTTTCACAAAATAATAGATATCATTATTAATTTGTTCCAAACTAAATCCATTTGGATAAGGTAATAGTTTGGTTGCTTTCTCTAACTCTCTTTTTAAATCTGCTTTAGCAATATTATACTCATTTATTGTGGTGTGATTGGCTTGATAACCGTATGTAATTTGGTTTAAGTTAGTATAAATAGAATACACAAACCCGATCATTAAACCAGATATAACCATACCGACTAGTACGCTCATTAGCGTAAATGATTTTATATTTGAATTAATTTTCCCCATTTAGTAATATATGCTGTTCTGTATGCGTAATTTTTGAATTAACATAAACCTTGAATGTAATTAAAAACAGTGCTTTATTTCCTTTATATGGTTCTACAATTTGCTCAATTTTGTAGGTCTCAAATTCTAAAGTTTTATTAAAATAGGACTTAGATTGATTTAATTCATGTATTAATTTTGTAATTTCAGTTTGTGCTTTTAAATTAGCCATAGGCTTATCTGACTCGATTAAATAACCATAAGACAACGACAGTGTACTTACAATTATAGCCGTAATTGTCACGGCAATTAAACTATCAAATAACGTAAATGCTTTTAATTTAACCATTTCAATTGTCTAATTTTAGTAGATTGTTCTAACAAAGGAATTGAGACAAACTCTATAGGTAAGTTATTGGATAGTTTAGCATTTAATAAATGGTTATGGTAAGCTGAAGATGCAGTTTTTAAATAAAAACTAGTTGTATACAATGATCCATTTATTTCTCCTTTTAATTGAGTCTGGCCATCACAATAAGCAAAACCGTTCAGCACTGAGTTTTCATCAATTGTCAATTTTATGGGTTTTCTAAAATTAGGAGCCTCACTTACCAAAAAGACGCTCCCTACAATTTGAACATTCTTAGCTATTTTAATCATTGAAGTTTCAACAGGTGTTTTTGTTTCTACTAATCCTAAAACGGAAGGATATTCTAGAACGACATGTGATTTAATTTCAATTTTTTTTGAAGCTAAACATTGAAAATTACCTCTAAAGTATTCTTCTACTCTAATTTTAGGACTTTTTAAAATAACATCTTTCAAAGTAGCAGTGGACGATACAATAATTGAATCACTAGATTCTATTAATATATGTCCTTTTAACGTTTGGTTTTGAATATAAATAGGACCATTTGAAACTAGATGAATAGCCAAAGAATCAAAAGAATTAATTAGTTCAACTTGATTAGGGTCCCATTCTTTTTTTTGACCATTACTTAAATTTAAATTCAAAATCAACTCTTTATTTATAGCTGGTAATTGCTTACCTGAATTAATTTTAGACCCATAAATTAATTTTGTTCCTATATAATTCTCTCCTGCAATGTAAGCTCGTTTAACGCCTGTTTTTGGCAACGCACACTTCCCTTCTAATCTCGTTTCTCCGCACAACGATAAAGGACGCCCTTGATCTGCTAAATATAAATTTGGCAATGGTGTCGTATTTTCATTGCCAACCATACTAATTTTTGTAAATGATTTGTTATGATGAACCGCTTTACTTTTAATAATATAATACCCACCCCAATTTTGTTTTGAAATAATAACAGAATCTATTCCTTTGTCAAATAAACGAATTGTAGTTTTAGAGTTTGATGGCAGTTCATTAAAATAACTTTGAGCATAAGCTAAACCTGATTTTGAATTATTGACTAAAATAGTTTCTAATTCTAATTTAAACTCTAACTGATGATTTAAAGACGACAATTGAAATAAACCTGCAATTATTATGGAGACAATAGATAATAAAAACAAAGCATAAAACATGGCAGATGCTTTAGCTCGATAAACCAATACTTTCATAATTTATCTATTAGATTTATTCTCTTTTTTAGTTTCCGATTTTGACTTTTTTTCTTTTTTTGTGAAAATTCGTTTAAAAAACGATTCATTTTTCTCTTCTGTAGAATTCTCTACTTCTTTAGATTCATTATTTTTCTTCCCTGATTTTGAAAACCTTTTCTTCTTTTCTTCTTCATCAGTTGATTCAAATTCTTTTTCTTTCTTTTTGAAAACTCTACTAAATAATGATCCTTTATTTTCTTCTAATGGTTCATCCACTTTTTCAGGCTTCACTGATTTCACCTTTAATTGACCTTTTTTATAGTTTTCAATCTTTGATAATTTACCTTTGGTATACCCATAATTTTTGCCATGTAATTGCCCTAAATTATAATTTGAAATGGTGATAAGAAACCCATCCTTATCCCATGTTTTCCATTCTCCAACCTTTACTCCTTTTTTGTAATTACCAAATTCAGATAATTGCCCTGATAAAAAATATTTTTTATATGAACCGTTCAAAATATCGCCACTTGAAGCGCCTTGTGTAAACATTACCTTTTTTGACTTATACCAGGCATAAAACACAGTGTCTTTATGCTTAATTTTTTTATGATCAATTGACACATAAAAATCTACTCTAAAACTGTCATTTTGGATGTGACGCAGCTCAGAATAGTCTTGACTATATACTAAATTAATAGTTAATGTAAATAAGAGTAAAGCTATATGTTTCATAGGTAGCGATAAAGGTAATAATTTTATTGCTTTTATATCCAAAATTATCAAAATCGTTTCATTTACCAATTATTCCAATAAAATAGCTTCAACTATTTTCAATAATTTTCTAAACTACTCAAATAATTAATCTATAGCTATCAGCTATAATTATATATTAGAACGCCAAGGGTTCTCGCACTAGCTTAATTTTTTTCTTCTTGCGGGAGCAACTCCTCTGGTTTAACTTTATTGATACTTATTAAAATTAAACAAGTTTTATTTAGTTTTAGCTTTAGTAATTACTCACGCAAAAGGGTTCGCGCGGTAGCGGGGATTATTTAGTATTGATTTAATAATAGTTTTACTCGTAAATCTTTTAAAGTTTCCTAAAAGTACTTCTGGCTTTGTATCATTCATACTTCTAAAAACTAAATGAACATGATTAGTCATAATACACCAAGCATAAATTTACATGCCTTGCTTTTGATAGAAATGTAAATTATCAATTAATATATCTTTGTATTCATTTCTAGTAAAAACATCTAACCACTCCACCACTGCAAAACTCACAAAATAAGCAGCAGTAGGATTATGAAATTTATAATTCCTACTCATACTTCAAATATAACAAAATAGTTTTGAATTTAGTTTATTACACACGCGAAAGGGTTCGCGCGGTAGCGGGGGG
>Ga0256845_1001888_pt1 | contig 16115 bp, 8 predicted proteins | sample RiftiametaG_FD_189101 | JGI IMG/M metagenome (GOLD analysis project Ga0256845, IMG submission 189101) | Tube worm associated microbial communities from hydrothermal vent at the East Pacific Rise, Pacific Ocean - Riftia | ecosystem: Host-associated > Annelida > Integument > Unclassified ...
GTCTTCGTGAAAATATAAAAAAACCACTAAATGAGCGCTTACCAACTTTAACAGTGGTACGTGATGCTTCTATAGAAATAAGAAGTTCAATTATTATTGCAACGCTCATCATTATTGTGTCTTTTATTCCATTATTCTTTTTAAGCGGTATGGAAGGTCGATTATTGCAACCTTTAGGTATCGCATTTGTAACTTCGGTTTTAACGTCTTTAATTGTGGCAGTAACCGTAACACCAATTCTGTGCTCTTATTTATTAAATAATGAAAAGCTTTTAAACAAGCAGGCAGATGGTACAAAAGTGGAACGTTGGTTACAAAAACACTATAGCAGTATTTTACAACGCACTACAAAAAGGCCTAAAACAGTAATTGGTGTGACGGTAGTGTCTTTTTTAATCAGTCTTTTAGTATTAACCCAATTAGGTAGAAGTTTTTTACCCGAATTTAATGAAGGTTCATTGGTAATTAGTGTGGTTGGCCCACCAGGAATGTCTTTGGAAGAAAGTAATAAAACAGGAAAATGGATAGAAAATATTTTATTGGATTTACCTGAAGTTGATGTCGTTACCCGAAGACAAGGAAGAGCAGAGTTAGACGAACACGCGCAAGGCGTAAATGCTTCAGAAATTGATGTACCATTTATTCTCACGGATAAAACCAAAGAAGAATTCTTTGAAGAAGTCCGAAATAAATTAAGCATAGCGCCTGGAGTAAATATTACGTTGGGGCAACCCATTGCACATCGTATCGATCATATGCTTTCAGGTACACGTGCTAATATCGCGATAAAGGTCTTTGGTTCTGATTTACACCGTTTGTTTGAAGTCGGAAAGAGCATAGAGCAAAATATCAAGGATATAGAAGGGCTAAAAGATGTAGCTGTTGACCAGCAAATAGAAGTACCACAAATACGCATCAAACCAAAACGCCAAATTTTAGCGGCCTATGGGATGACAGTTAGTGATTTAATGGAGCAAGTAGATATTGCCTTTGCAGGCGAAGAAGCAGGCGAGATTTATGAAGGGCAACAATACTTCGATTTGATAGTTCGTTACGAAAAACAGTTTAGAGATAATATCGAAAACATCGATAATACCCTAATAAGTCTGCCCAATGGCGGACAAACAACCTTAGGTGAACTGGCAACAATAGCATCGGTTAGTAGCCCGAACACCATTAACAGGGAAGATGTGCAACGTAAAATTGTGATTGCTGCGAATGTACAGGGTCGGGATTTACGCAGTGCGGTAAACGAAATAAAAGAAGTTATAGCAAATAAGGTATCGATTCCTGAAGGTTATCGCGTACAATATGGTGGTCAGTTTGAAAGCGAATCAAAAGCATCACAGTTGCTTTTGACCTCTGCAATCATTGCTATAGGTATTATTTTCTTATTGCTGTACTATGAATTTAAAGATGTGAAATTGGCCTTTGTAGTATTAATTAATCTACCATTAGCGTTAATTGGTGGTATCTTGATTGTATATTTTACATCAGGAATTATTAGTATTGCAGCAACGATAGGATTTATTAGTTTATTTGGAATTGCAACACGTAATGGAATATTATTGGTTTCCAGATACGAAGATTTAAGAAAGAAAGGGTTAAGTGGTTTTCATCTCATTAAAAAGGGAGCCTTAGACCGTTTAAATCCAATCTTAATGACAGCCTTTACAACCGGTTTAGCATTGATACCATTAGCCTTAAAAGGAGGAGAGCCTGGGAGTGAAATACAAAGTCCAATGGCGGTAGTTATTTTGGGAGGTTTATTATCCGCTACTATTTTAAATTTAGTTGTTATACCATGTGTATATCAATTGGTAATTCAAAAAGGCAAAATAAATAGTGTTGAGTAAAGAGTATATAAATTATTAGCATTTAAAAAAGTTCACTTTTTATAAAGTGGACTTTTTTTATTGGATGTACTTATAGGCTTTGAATAAAAAGGCGAATAAATTCTCTAAGACTTATGCTACATTTCAAATGATCAGTGCTTGGTTTTGTAATTGTGTTGGTGGTGGGTTTTTGCATAGAAATGCACACAAATGCATATATTTGCATTGCTGTTTTTTTCTTGTAAGAGATAGAAAACTCAATAAAACCAGTATTTACAAGTAACGGGGATGTAGCTCAGCTGGCTAGAGCGTTTGACTGGCAGTCAAGAGGTCGTGGGTTCGACTCCCATCTTCTCCACAAACACAAAAACGGATGCTTAAGCATCCGTTTTTGTGTTTTATCTAGCAGTGTAATAAGGAGATCATAATTAACTTATTGTAAAATAATCATTTAATATTTTGTCAATGTTAGATTTTAATTCATTAATATTTACATCTTTTTTTCTGAAAATAGTAATATTCTCTTCGACTCTATTTCTTGCTAAACTTTCTTGAATTTCAATATTGTTAACTCCATCAAGTGTTTTTAGTAATTTTTTGATAGACTTATCCAAAGCAACATCCATTAAATAAATTTTGATAGTTTGTTGATTCGGTGTGTTTCTAATTTCAGTTCTAAAAGCTAGCATAAACTGTAATTTTAAAAGTAAATAAATATATAAGGTGTGTTGCCTCAAGATACTAAAATGTGACGATAAAAGCAAATTTTTGTATTATTCATCAACAACCCAAGTATTCAATGTGTTTTTTGATGATTTAAGAACTATTTTATAAAATTTAGTTTGATTTTTACTGATATTTATAACCGCTTTTTCATCATTGGTTTTCACTTTTAAAACTTGAATGTAAGAGTCTTTACCGCCATTTTTAAAATTATTAGTAGTTGTAATATGAATAGTTGCTTTATCACTTTTTCCGTATGATTTCCACTTAAGATTTATTTTAGAGCCTTTTTTTATTGCTGTTAAGTTGCTAATTAAAATAGGTTTAATAAATGAAGTACCATCAACTTCGTTAACAAGATGTTTTGGTAATGGTATTTTTAGATGGCGCAAAATTGACGGCATAATATCTACTATTCCGGGTGTATTGTTGAAATATAAATTTGTGTTTTTATGATTGGTTACAATCCATGTTAAACGCTCTCTATCTGATTGTCCACCATGATTTTTTCCAGTTTCTTTATTTCTACCATGATCTGTTGTAATTACAATCATCCAATCTTCATCATATTTTTGTGTTCTTTCTTTTATGGCATTCCAAATGCGTCCGATTTGATTATCTGCTAATTTTACAGTATCGATAAATTCAGGACTGTCTCCATATTTATGCCCCATATCATCCGTAAATTCTAAATAAACCCAGGTTAAATCTGGTCCATTGTTTTTGATATAACTCTGTGCTTTGGTTGTAACATGTTCATCAATTTTTGAGATGTATGTTTTTTCTTTATCATGAGGAAACTTGATAGTATCCAATTCAAAACCATCAAAGGAATAATCTAATTGAATGTTTCCTGCAGTAGTTAATTCTTCACCAATAAGTTTGGTACGGTTGTCTAACCATGTAGAAAAAATGGCTGTTTTTAATGAAGGGTTATGCTTTTCTATAATCCGAAATAGGTTCCAATAGTTATAATTTGGGTTTTTAATAGAATTTCCCCAAACATTGTGTTTGTTTGCCCATACGCCCGTAATTAAACTATTGTATCCAACTGCCGAAATAGTTGGAGTTTCTGAGTACGTGCCTACCGCGCCTCCAACATAGGCTCTTGTGTATCCGCCAACAGTACTAATTTCATCTAGGTTAGGTGTTGCGGTGGTTTCTATAATATCTGCTGAAATACCATCTAAAATAATAAAGATTGCTTTTTTATCATTTACAGTTTGTTGCGCCGAAACATTATTGCTGCAAATAAATAGTACACTACAAATGGGAAGAAAGTATTTAGTCATTTTTGTTGAATTTTTAATGTAGAGTTTTACAATTCTCAAGTTTTATTAATTGTGATGTTAAGATTGAGTAGTAGGGGTTTAAAAGTATGTGTTTTCATAAGGCTTCTTATGATATTCATTAAATATCTGTCGTTTGTCGAAGAAAACACACGTTCTGTCTTTATAGTTTGATTATTATCTAATTAATTTAGAATATTGTTGTAGATAATTCATGTATCGAAAAACATATGTTTTTTTTAGGCTAATTGCGAGAAAGCCTTTCCATAATGAATTTGTTTTTATAATTTTTGAGTGAAGAAGTTTTTTCATAGGTTTATGGAGAAACTTTTTTATTTACTGAATGTTTATTTATCCCAACCATCCTTCTCTATCTAAACTTCTATATTGAATAGCTTCTGCAATGTGATCTGGATTAATTGATTCAGATGTTTCTAAGTCGGCAATAGTACGAGCAACTTTTAATATTCGATCATAGGCTCTTGCCGATAAATTTAGACGTTCCATTGCGTTTTTTAAAAGTGATTTTGATTCATCATTTAATGCGCAAAATTTTCTAATTTGTTTAACATTCATTTGAGCATTATAATGTACGCTTTCAAATTCCTCAAAGCGTTCGGATTGATATTCGCGTGCTTTGGTTACACGTTCCCTTATTTTAGAACTTGGCTCGCCACGACGTTCTTCAGTTAGTTTTTCGAACGGAACTGGCTGTACTTCAATATGAATATCAATTCGATCGAGTAGTGGCCCAGAAATTTTACTCAAATAACGTTGCATTTCATAAGTTGAGGTTGAAGAGGCTTGTTCGTCATCAGGAAAATAACCACTTGGTGATGGATTCATACTTGCAACCAACATAAAACTACAGGGGTAGGTTACTGTGAATTTTGCGCGAGAAATAGTAACTTCTCTATCTTCTAGCGGTTGCCGCATTACTTCAAGCACGTCTCTTTTAAATTCGGGCAACTCATCTAAAAATAATACGCCATTGTGTGATAATGAAATTTCTCCAGGCTGTGGATAACTTCCTCCTCCAACTAAAGCAACATTTGAAATGGTGTGATGGGGGCTTCTAAACGGACGTTGATTCATTAATCCGCTATGTTCTTTAATTCTCCCAACTACTGAATGAATTTTGGTGGTTTCTAAAGCTTCTGTTAAAGTCATTGGCGGTAGAATAGTGGGTAATCGTTTTGCTAACATGGTCTTTCCACTTCCAGGAGGACCAATTAAAATAACATTATGTCCGCCAGCGGCTGCAATTTCCATACATCTTTTGATAGATTCTTGTCCTCTAACATCAGCAAAATCAAATTCAGGATTTTCAAAGCTTTGGTGAAATTCTTTTCTGGTATCAATAACAAGAGGGTTTAAGTTTGTTTTTCCTTCAAAAAAGTCAATAACTTCTTTTATGTTTTCAACGCCATAAACATCCAATCCATCAACAATTGCAGCTTCTTTTGCATTCTGTTTAGGAAGGATGAATCCCTTAAAGCCTTCTTCTCTTGCTTTTATGGCTATGGGTAATGCTGCTTTTATGGGCTGTAAACTACCATCCAAAGAGAGTTCACCCATAATTAGATAGTCTTTTAAATTAGAAGTTTTTATTTGTTCTGAAGCCGATAGTATGCCAATTGCAAGGGGTAAATCATAAGCGCTTCCTTCTTTTCGAAGGTCGGCTGGAGCCATATTTATCGTTATTTTTTTTCCAGGAAGTTTATAACTGTTATTATTCAATGCCGCAGAAATCCGATATGAACTTTCTTTTATTGCATTATCTGGAAGACCCACAAGATGATATCCAATTCCTTTGTCAATATTAACTTCAATGGTAATAGTGGTTGCTTCAATGCCAAAAACGGCAGAACCATAAACTTTAACTAGCATATTTTTATTTTTTTATAAATGTATAAAAAATAAAAATAGAGTTAAAATTGCAATTTGGTTTATTCGATATATTGAAAAAAGCGATTCATTTAATTGAATCGCTTTTCTTTGATAATTTTAAGTTTTTTCTGATTAATCTAAAGACCAACCTTTTCTATACGCTCTTTTTACAAATTGATTTGCAGCATCATGGTTTGTTACTTTAAGATTTTCACTATCCCAAAGTAACCGTTTTCTACCATTGAATTTTTTTCCAGTTTTTTGCATATAACTTCTTATTGCAAGATTACCAATTAATAATGATTCCGTTAAAGGACCTGCATAGTCAAAAGATGAAGTTAATGCTTTGTGTTCTGCACTTCCAAACCCAGCTTTACAGGCTTCAACCCAATGAATTTGATGCCCGCTCTCGGGTAATGAATTGTTGAAATCAGCTTTGTTCATTTCTATTAATTCGCCGCTGTTCAAATAAACTTTTGGGGTTTGACCATAAGTTCCACAGGTCATAATTCCTTTTTCTCCCATCATCATAACGCCATTTGCGCTATTTCTATCTCCAATAGGATGATCTGGTGGAATTAAAGCGGGATGAAATGGGCGCAATCCACCATCAGTCCAAGTTAATTTTATATCAACAGGATTTTTATCAGTTGCTTTAAATTTTAATTGAGTTCTTGAAGATGGAGGGCAAGAATCTGGTAAATAATCTGGTGTCCAGTCTTTAGAAAACATTGCTCCAACACTACTTTCAACTTCGCTAGGATGTTTTAATCCTAAAACTCTAAATGGAGGGTCTATTAAATGGCAGCCCATATCACCCAATGCTCCAGTACCAAAATTCCACCAACCTCTCCATTTAAAAGGATGGTATAGTGGATGATAATCAACCATTTCGGCTGGACCAACCCAAACGTCCCAAGCCAATCCATCCATCATTTTAGGAAAGTTGGTAGGGGTTTTTATGCCTTGTGGCCATACAGGTCTATTTGTCCAAACTTCAACCTCATTTACATTGCCAATTAGCCCAGCATCAAACCATTTAATTAATTGTTTTGTTCCGTCACTTGATGCGCCTTGGTTACCCATTTGAGAAACGGATTTATATCTATTGGCAGCATTGGTTAAAACACGCGCCTCATGAATATTGTGAGTCAATGGTTTTTGAACATATACATGTTTGCCCAATTGCATGGCTGTAAGTGTTATGACGGCATGTGTATGATCGGGCGTAGAGACTGTAACAGCATCAATATCTTTTATTTCGTCAAATAATTTTCTGTAATCTTTATACTTTGCTGCTTTTGGAAATTTATCCATTAATTTTTTAGACATGTTCCAATCTACATCACAAATAGCAGTTATGTTTGAAGTGCCGTTATTCCAAGCATTAATTGCATCGCTATGACCTTTACCACCACCACCTATTACGGCAATATTTAATTTGTCACTAGGTGCAATAAATCCCTTACCTATAACATGACGAGGTATTATTGATATTCCAGCGGCTATTGCTGCTGTTTTTTTTATAAAGGTTCTACGACTATTTTGTTTTGATTTCATACTTGGTGTTAAGGTTAAAAGTTATCGGATGTTTTATAGGTATTTATCACTGCGAGTTCTCCTTCTTCCCCGCTGCATACCTAATATTCCTTGAAAATTTCGGAAGTAAATATACTTAAAAATATTTGATAATTGATTTGTGTTTGAGTAGAACGAGTTTTATTCCATTATCTTCAAAAGTGGTAACTCCTTGATTGGTAGCATTCAAATTCTTAATAATGATGTTGTTGCGGTTTCCTTTTTAATGAATGACCTTGCTATTTCATAATATTATTTAGTTATGTTGATGTTTTATAAACACTCTGAATGCATATTTATAAACTTTAGATTGATTTGTTCAAATATATAAAAACTTCTTACTAGTTATTAATGCATATTTATAATAGATCTTAAAAATAAGATGGAATTTAATAATTAAGAAACTGTTTTATTAAAGAGATTAATGCATTATGTTAATGTCAAGGTTTATCTTGTTTCTTTAGATAAAGAGTAATGTTATTCCGTTTTTATTTAAATTTTTTAGAAGAAATTCTTTTTTTGCTATGAATATTATTGATAATAAAGCATGTTAATGTGAAGTTTTGATTAAAAAAATGTTGTTTGTCGAAGTTTTTGACACTTTTGTCGGAACATTTAGTTCGTATTTATATATATAGATACATTGCCTTCTAAGAATTGGTTGGCTGTGTTTTTATTTTGGTCAATCGGTTTTCGAAAACTAAAAAATTAATTAAAATTAACAAGTATGAAGAACAATTTACTAAAAAGAATGTTTTTTGTGGCAATTATGCTCGCTAGTAGTGTTATTTTTGCTCAAATAACAGTTACTGGTACTGTTTCGGACTCTAGCGGTCCGCTTCCAGGAGCAACTGTTATGGTCAAGGGGACTACTAATGGTGTAGATACCGGTTTTGATGGGGATTACACATTGAACAGTGTGCCGTCTGATGCGGTTTTGGTCGTAAGTTTTGTTGGGTATGTTACTCAAGAAATAAATGTTGCTGGTAGAACAACTATTAATGTAACTCTTGAAATTTCATCAGAGGCTCTTGACGAGGTTGTAGTAACAGCTTTGGGTATTAAGCGTCAAAAACGATCTATTGGGTATGCTGCACAAGGAATTAAATCTACAGAGATTATTCAAGCTACTCCTGTGGATTTAGCCCAGGGACTTCAAGGTAAAATAGCGGGTTTAAATATTAGCACGTCAAATGGGGTTGCAAACTCTTCTTCTCGTATTGTAATTAGAGGAAATAATAGTTTGTTTGGTAACAATCAACCGTTGATCGTAATTGATGGTGCTATTGTAGATAATACTGAATTGACTCAAGGAAATGTTGGTAGTAATCAAGATGGATATACAGACTGGGGTAACTATATGAGTTATATGGATATGAGTACTGTAGAAAACGTTACTGTTTTAAAAGGAGCCAGTGCTGCCGCTTTGTATGGTGCTAGGGGTGGAAATGGAGTTATATTAATAACATCTAAAAAAGGTGTTAAAAGAAAAGGGCTTGGAATACAATATAGCAGTTCGTTGAATGTAACGGAAGTTACTAAATTTCAAGATGTACAGAATGAATATGGTGGTGGATTTAGATCCGCATTATTTACTGCACATCCAGAATTACCAAAAACAGCTTCTGGTGAAAGTTTTCCAGCGATTCTTTACCCTCAAGCGTGGAGTGGTAACCCTTACCCTGGGTCTTCAGGGATAGATTCATATCATGGATCAATTCCAGGAGGTTATAATACTTGGGATGTATTTAGCTGGTTTTCTGCTAGTGCCTCATGGGGACCTAAAATGAATGGTCAAAATGCACTTTGGTACGACGGAAAAACAAGAGCATATTCACCACAACCGAACAATAGAGAATATATGTTTAGAAAAGGAACAGAGCAGGTGCACAATTTCTCATTTGCAAATTCTAGTGATTTAGGTAGTATTCGTGTAGGTTTGAATCTAAAATCGGGTGATGCCATTGTAGAGAATACAGATTATGAAAGCACGGCTTACTCATTAGGTTCTCATGTAAATATTTCTAAAGTATTTAGTGCAGATATAAATGCTGCATATAATCAAAATTCAAGATTAAATTCACCAGTAATTGGTGGTGGTGATAATGTTTCTTGGGCTAAGTTTAATATCTACGGAATGTCTAGGGAATATAGAGGCTTAGAGAAAGACACCTATTTTGGTGAAGATGATTTTGATGGGTATAAACATATATATCCAGGAAGTTATCCGCAGGCAGGATATAGTAAAGATTTATTTTGGAATACATACCAAAATAATAGTAGATTAAATAGAGATGAATTTATAGGTACGATTAAATTGAATGCTGAAATTACACCTTGGTTAAATGCTTTTGTGAGAACTTCGGTTGATTTTATTGGTACTCATTTTGAATCTATTAATAACACCAGTAAACCAGATGGTGTAAATGGTGGACGTTTTGATAAAACAGTAAGTAAAGATAAGACCTTTAATACTGATATAATGGCTACTTTTCATAAAGAGAATGTGCTTACAGAAGGTTTTAATGCATCACTTACGTTAGGTTATAACCAGTACAAAGCAAGTTCTGTGGGTGTTAAAGGAATTAATAGAAGTACATTTAAAGTACCTAATATTTATTCTTTAGATAATCATTTAGATTTAACAGATCAAGAAGTTATTAGAGATCTATCTTCTGAATCTAGATATGATGTAGAATCATATTCATATATAGGTTTAATGGATTTGTCGTACAAGAATTATTTATTCCTTCAAGTTACTGGTAGGCAAGATACAAACTCAACACTTCCAGAAAAGGATAATACAACATTTTATCCTTCAGTTAACACCTCTTTTGTGTTTTCAGATGCCTTTGATTTAGGATCTGTTGCAGATGTTTTGTCTTATGGTTCTATAAGAGCAACTTGGGGTAAAAGTGCAAATGCTACAGCTCCTTATCAATTAGATAATACATATAAGACAGGATCTTTTGGTGGGGTAACTACTATAAAGAGACCGGATGAAATTCCACCAAATGATTTAACGTTTCAAACTTCAGAAACGATAGAATTAGGGTTTTCATTAGGGTTTTTTAATAATAGGTTAAATGCAGATTTCACTTTTTATGATATGAAGTCTGAAAATCAAATTATGACATCAGCAATTTCTTTAGCCTCAGGAGCGTCTAAAGTAACTTTTAATTCAGGAGAGTTAACGAATAAAGGAATTGAATTTATAATTAACGCTACGGTAATGGAAAGGGAAAACTTTTCTTGGAATTTAAGTTTAAATGGTGCTAAGAATACAAATAAAGTTGTTGCATTGGCCCCAGGTATTGAAGAACAACAAATAGCGACTATTTTTGGTAGTTTAGGAGCTTTCATGAAAGCATCTCCAGGAGAAAGTTATGGTACAATATATGGAACTGACTTTGAGTTAGATGATCAAGGTAGAAAGCAAGTGATGAATGTGTATGATAAAAGTGACCCTACTGTTGTTATTGGTACACAATATAAAATATCAAGAGATGTCCAAAAAATTGGTAATGCGGCTCCAAAGTTAACAGGAGGATTAGGAAATACTTTTAGATATAAAAATTTCCGTCTATCTGCATTAATTGACTTTAAATATGGAGGTGATATTTATTCTGTTGATCATGCTACAGCAATGGGTGCAGGATTGTCTCCAGCAACGCTTAAAGAAAGAAACGGTGGAGGTCTACCTTATACATTCCCTGATGGAACTACAGATAATGTAGGTATGATTATGGAAGGTTACAATGTAGATGACGCTAAAGCAAATGATAGAGTAATTGCACCAGCATTTTATTATGGAGTTACGTATGCAGGTTGGTCACATTTAAATAGAGCTAGAAGCTTATCAGTATTTGAAAATTCTTGGGTGAAATTAAGAGAGGTTACATTAACGTATGATCTTCCTAAAGAATTACTTGAAAAAACAAATGTTTTTCAAAACTTGTCACTGTCACTTGTAGGGAGAAACTTGTTTTACATTTATACTAGTTTACCTGATAATCTTAATCCAGAAGGTATTAATGGTACAGGTAATGGTCAAGGATTGCAATGGTCTCAATTCCCTCAAATGAGAACAATTGGTTTGAATGTGAAAGTTGGATTTTAATTAAAAAATTAAGTATGATGAAAATTTATAAAATAAAAAATACAGGAAGGCTATATATTAGTCTCATGTTAGTAAGCTTAATGACCATTACATCCTGTGATCAGGATTTTGGAACTATTAACGATAGTTATAAAGCAAATTTGTATGAAGCAGACATGCCGGGATTAGTTAACGGAATTATTGCTAAAATGGTTAAATCAGGAACTCTTAATAGAATTACAACATCTTGGCTTTATCAATGGAATCAGTCTGCAGCAATGTACTCTGCTTCTGGATATCGTTTAGATGATTCGACAACAGGTGCTTGGAAACAATATTATGAAGCGTTAGCAAATTCTATAGATGTTATAAAGATGATTGAAGAGGATGAGAACTCTGCAAATATGACAAATATATCTGCAACAGTTAAAGTGTTAATGGCAGAAAAAGCTTTGGAAACAACATTACTTTATGGAGATATTCCTTACTCAGAAGCAGGTAGAGGGTTTTATAGTTCAGATGGCTATAGACCAGTATACGAGACTCAGGAATCGGTTATGAAGGCGGCTATAGATGATTTATCTTGGGCTGTTGATAATTTTTCAACAAGTGGAAACCAAGTTTCTTTAGGATCAGGTGATACACTTTTTCATAATGACATTGCTATGTGGATTAAATATGCTAATTCATTGCGATTGAGGTATGCTATGACTATGAGAGATAAAGATAGTGGATATGCGGATGCGGTAATTACAAGTGCATTAAGTAAGCCTTTATTAGCTGCTGATGAAAATGTTTTATTAGGCTCTGCTACAATTCCAGGTTTATCAATTAGTAGAGATGGATATTATAGAGGAAATTCATATACCAGAATGGGCTCTACAATGTTTGATGCTATGTCGAGTACAAATGCTGTTGATGGTTCAGGAATTTATGATTTAAGATGTAGTATTTTATTTGAATCTAATGAAGATGATGAGTGGGTTCCTTATCCTCAGGTTCCAGGTAATAATACAGCAACTGTTACAGGTAATCCATATTCTCGAAATAGAACAAAAGATGCTGGTAGATGGGCTAATGATAGATCTAATTTCGCTGCAATTAATACGTATTATGTTAATGAAAGATCGATTCCTCAAATTGTAATTTCTGGTTCTGAAATAAGTTTTATAAAAGCAGAATTGTATAACAGGGGTATTGCTGTTGGTGTAAATCAGGCTATGGCCGAATCTTTTTACCTTGAAGGTATTACAGCCTCTGTAAATTACTGGCATGCGTTGGCTAACTCAATTTCTGTTTGGGTTGTAAATAAGCCTGATGCAGTTCCAGACCCTGCAGATTTGACAGCGATGTTAACTGATGTAAATGTAGCGTATGCTGCAGATGCAACAGTGGCATTAAATCAAATTTATAAGCAAAGTTGGATATCATTATTTCATCAACCATTTAAATCTTGGGATTTACAAAGAAGAACGGGTGCTACACCTGGTGTTTCTTTGCCTAGTAATGGTTTAGTTGTTGATTTTAATAGTTTAACATACCCTCCTTCTGAGCGTGAAACCAATAGAGTTAATTGGACTGCTATTACAGGAGGTAATGATTCAGAAAAGGATAAAATTTGGATTCATAAATAATTTATAACCTATTTATAAATCTTAATAACTTAAAGAGGTCGTCTAAAAAGATAATTTTTAGACGATTTTTTTATTTATAATATTAGTCAAAAACTGAAAATTTAAAGATGTTAAAGTTAGATTAATACTGTACTTCTTTAAATTTTGTATTACGATTGAGGATTCTCTTGTTCTGAACAAATACCTAAATTGAAATCAAATATAATAAAATTGAGTTATACGCTTAAGCGACATAGTTTTATTTATTTTAAAACTGATTTTGAGTAAGTTAAAAAAAGGTATGTTAAATATTGGATATTTCAATAAATATGTTTGCACATTTTTAAACTATAACTGAATCTAACACATTGAGTATCATTAATTAAATTAACGGCAACCAACTGACTAACTCAATAATAAAATATGATATTTTTGCAAGTTTGGGTATAGAAGAAGTATATGGCAAAGAAAACTTGGATGAGACATTGCACTATGAAACCCAAACTTTCGCTTCGGTATATATGAAAATTTAGACAATGGTAAGTTAAAATTAACAAATTTACCCGTTGAGGCTCAACTCTCAAGAGTTAATGACTTTTTGGTTAAAGATATTAATACTGATGGGAATTTAGATGTCATCATGATAGGTAATCTGTTTGGATCGGAAATAGAAACAACAAGAAATGATGCTGGAATAGGTGTAGTTCTTTTAGGTGATAGAGCAAATAATTTTAAAAGAAATGAGTGATCAAGATTTTAGAGTTTATTTAACTGATAAAATTCAACAGAAAAAAAGACCGAGTTTTGAAGAGGTTTCTAGTAGGTTAGCGTCTAACAAGTTGAGTAATTATATTTTTAAGAACAATAAAGATTACACATTTTCAAATGTCGTAAAAGAATGGGGTCTTGATAAAAAATCTCAATCTAATGGGGTTGCTTATGCCGATTTAGACAATGATGGAGACTTAGATTTAATTGTAAATAATATCAATGATATAGCACATGTGTATAGAAACAACAGTACAAATAATTTTATTCAAATACAATTAATTGGGGGTTCTAAAAATAAATTAGCAATAGGTTCAAAGGTCTCAATTAGTGTAAACGGAAATAAGCAATATCAAGAATTGTATTTAAGTAGAGGGTTTTTATCTTCTGTTCAAAATACGTTGAACTTTGGTGTAGGAATAGCAAAAAAATAGAGGAAATTATTATTGAATGGCCAAATCAAGAAATAACAACGATTAATAATATTGATTCAAATCAAATAATCTTAGTTAAACAGAAGAATTCTGAGGTGTCAATAATTGAGGTTGAAGAAAGCAGAGTGCAAATGCTTAAAGAAACTAAACCTTTAAAAATGGGAATATCATTTAGGCATAAAGAAAAGAAATTTGATAATTTTAAAAATCAAGTGCTTTTACCACATAGTCAATCTAATAATGGTCCATTTATAAGTAAAGCCGATGTAAATAATGATGGGTTAGAAGATTTTTTTGTTGGAGGTGCGTCAGGTCAAGCAGGTGAATTATATATTCAATCTAAAATGGGACTTTTTAGAAAACAACAAACAGATACTTGGATTGATGATATGGATTATGAAGATCTAGGTGTATTATTTTTTGATGCAGATAATGATCAGGATTTATATATAGTTAGTGGAAGCAGTGAATTTGAAGAACAAAGTGATTTGTTTCAAGATAGATTATATATTAACGACGGAGAAGGAAACTTTATAAGAAGTGTAGATGCTTTGCCTTTAATTAATTCAAGTGGGCAATGTATTAAGGCTTCGGATATAGATAATGATGGAGATTTAGATTTATTTGTTGGAGGTAGGGTTATTCCAGATAAATACCCTTATGCTCCAGAATCATATATTCTTATAAATGAAAACGGTAAGTTTGTTAATAAAACAAAGATTATAGCTCCATTATTGAAAAATGTGGGAATGGTTACTGATGCTGTATTTTCAGATTATGATAATGATGGTGATGAAGATTTGATTGTCGTTGGTGAATGGATGCCAATTACTATTTTTGAAAATGTAGATGGAGTACTTCTACAGAAAAAAGTTAAATCAATAAACAAAACAGAAGGTCTTTGGTTTAGTATAGAAAGTAAGGATATTGATAATGATGGTGATATGGATTATTTTATTGGGAATTTGGGATTGAATTCTAAGTATAAAGCAAATTCGAAAAAGGAATTTCATATTTTTTGTGATGATTTTGATTATTCAGGAACATACGATATTATACTCTCAAATAAATATAATGGAGTCTTAGTTCCATCGAGAGGAAGAGAATGTACACTTCAGCAAATGCCTTTTGTAAAAGATAAGTTCCCTAGTTTTCAACTGTTTGCTGAAGTAAGTTTGGTTGATGTATATGGAGAAGATGAATTGGAAGGTGCACTTCATTATGAAGCAAAAATGTTGGAAAGTATATTTCTTGAAAATTTGGGAAATGGAGAATTCAAAATACAAAAGTTGCCTAATTTAGTTCAAATGTCTCCAATAATGGATTTTGAATTTATTGATGTAGATAAAAACGGACAGGACGAAATTATATGTGTTGGAAATATGTACAATCCCGAAGTTGAAACCGTTCGGTATGATGCTTCATTTGGCGCTATTTTGAATTATTCTGAACAAAATTTTACTGTTTTGAAACAGTCAATAACTGGTTTTGAAAATAATGGAGATGCAAAAAGTATTGAAAAGTTAAATGTTAAAAACAAGAAATTAATTATTGTGACAAATAATAATGGTGAACTAAATATTCATGAATTATAAAATTGTACATAAGTTACAGAGAACAAGTTCGTTGTTGTTTTGTCGTAGTGAAAGGTAGTCGTTTTTTAGGTTTAGTTCATAACACTATAGTTTCATAAAAAAATGCTCTTTATCGATGTTTTTGGCCTTTTTGTCGGAATATTTAGTTTCTATTTATATATATGGATACATTGCCTTCTAAGAATTGGTTGGCTGTGTTTTTATTTTGGTCAATCGGTTTTCGAAAACTAAAAAATTAATTAAAATTAACAAGTATGAAGAACAATTTACTAAAAAGAATGTTTTTTGTGG
>Ga0256845_1001889_pt1 | contig 16088 bp, 14 predicted proteins | sample RiftiametaG_FD_189101 | JGI IMG/M metagenome (GOLD analysis project Ga0256845, IMG submission 189101) | Tube worm associated microbial communities from hydrothermal vent at the East Pacific Rise, Pacific Ocean - Riftia | ecosystem: Host-associated > Annelida > Integument > Unclassified ...
AAATATGAAAATGATTCGTCATAATGCAATACGTTAAAACCTTTACTCCCATAAATCGCTCTAACTTACGCATTGTAGCTCTAAAAAATTCCTTCTCCTGATCACCCAAAAGAAAATCACCACTAACTACTCTCGACATCAAGTGATAATAGTTTGTTTTGCTTCGTCCTAATATACGTGCTCTTCTCATACAAATCTTTTTGCCATGATTTTATTTTATTAGCAATGTTTTTTTTAAATTACTTGGGTCTGTCCCTAGATTTAAATAGATATAAATTTTATAGGAATATAAAAAAGGGTGCTCATTATAAGCACCCTTTTTAGGATTAAGATCCCTTATTTAGACGGTTTCCTCTGCAGTGAGTGGGTCGTCTTCGGGAACTTCGGGTGGAAGTTCTTTTCCAAGCATGACGGGTTTAATGTCTTTGTACATGGGGAAACCAGTTCCTGCAGGAATGAGGCGACCCATAATTACATTTTCTTTGAAGCCACGAAGTTGATCGACCATGCCTAGTGTAGCGGCTTTGGTCAAAACACGAGTGGTGTCTTGGAAGGAAGCAGCGGAGATGAAACTTTCGGTTTCTAGCGCGGCTTTTGTGATTCCCAATAGGACAGGGGAGGCTTCCGCCGGGCGGCGACCTTCTTGTACGGCCATTTGGTTTACTTCTTGGAAGGTTCGTTTTTCGACTTGTTCTCCCCAGAGGAATTCGGTGTCGCCTGGGTCGGTGATTTTAACTTTACGTAACATCTGGCAGACAATAACCTCGATGTGTTTGTCGTTAATTTCAACTCCTTGAAGACGATAAACGGCTTGAACTTCGTTCACTAAATATTCTTGTAGGTCTTGAGGTCCACAGACTTCGAGGAGTTCTTGTGGGACAATTGGACCTTCGGTGATTTGTTGTCCTTTGTGGACAAAGTCGCCGGGGAATACAATGACGTGTTTGTTCATGGGAACGAGTTGCTCTTCTTCGGCACCTGTAACGGGGTCGCGAATGATGAGCTTGCGCTTACCTTTTGCGATTCCGCCGAGCTCGACGATTCCTTCGATTTTTGCAATTTCGGCGGATTCTTTTGGTGTACGAGCTTCAACTAATTCGGCTACTCGTGGTAGACCGCCTGTAATATCTTTGGTTCGGACGGTTTTTCGTGGAGTACGAGCTAGGGTGAATCCTGCGGTTACTTTTCCGCCTTCGTCAATCATGACTTGTGCACCGGCTGGAATGGAATAGAATCCTTTCTTTTCTGGATCTTTAGGATCGATGATTACGATTTGAGGATGGAGGTCTTCTTTGTGTTCCATGACCATAAGGCCTTCTACACCTGTGGCTTCGTCGACACCTTTTTGAACGGTAACGCCTTCGATGAAGTCGTGGAATTCAACTTTACCTGCGTGTTCGGAAAGAATCGGCACGGAGTAGGGGTCCCATTGAACGAAGGTGTCTTTTGCTTTTACTGTATCACCATCGTTGATAGAAATAATGGCACCAATGACAAGTGCGTAGCGTTCGAGTTCTCGATCGTCTTCGCCCATGACTAAGATGCTACCGTTTTTGTTGAGGACTACATTTCCGTCGTCTACTTTGGCCCATCGGATATTTTCATATTTGATGGTTCCGTTGGATTTTGCAGAGATTTTGGGTTGTTTGAAGACCGAACTTGCGGTACCACCAATGTGGAATGTACGCATGGTGAGCTGTGTTCCTGGCTCACCAATGGATTGTGCTGCAATGATTCCGACGGGTTGACCTAGTTCGGCTTTTTTGCCGGTTGCTAGATTTTTTCCGTAGCAGTTTGCGCAGATTCCTCGGCGGGATTCGCAGGTTAATACACTGCGGATGATGACTTTTTCAACGCCTGCACTTTCTACTTTTTGTGCGGAATATTTGTCGATCAATTCGCCTGCTGCCACGATTACTTCTTCGAGGGTGTGGGGGTTGCAAATATCTTCTGCTGCGGTACGTCCAATGATTCGTTGAGAGAGTGGGACGAGTTCGTCGTCGCCTTCAACAATGGCGCTTACTTCGATACCGTTGAGGGTATGGCAGTCTTCTTCGGTTACGATGATATCGTGCGACACGTCTACCAATTTACGGGTTAAGTATCCTGAGTCCGCTGTTTTTAATGCGGTATCGGCAAGACCTTTACGAGCACCGTGGGTACTAATAAAGTATTCCAATACGGAGAGTCCTTCTCGGAAGTTTGATAAAATTGGGCGTTCGATAATTTCACCAGATGGTTTAGCCATCAAACCACGCATTCCGGCCAATTGACGAATCTGTTGGCGACTACCTCGTGCACCCGAATCGACCATTACGTAAACAGGGTTGAGTTCGTCAACGGATTGTTTATTAAATTTGTCGTTATTGATTTCGAGGGCATCGAAGAGGCGGTTTGTGAGGCGGTCGTTGGTATCGGTCCAGATATCAATGATCATGTTGTATCGTTCGCCTTCGGTAATGAGACCTTTTTTGTATTTGGCTTCAACTCCTTCGATGTCTTTTCGTGCTGTGGCGACCATTTCGCCTTTTTCTGGCGGGATAATCATATCGGAAAGGGCGATGGACATACCGGAAGTGGTTGCATATTCGTATCCGAGATTTTTAAGTTTGTCTAATACCTTAACGGTTTCGTTGTGTCCTGAGATTTCGTAACATTGTTCGATCATGTTTCCGATTACACTTTTTGAAGCTGTTTTGTTCATGAAACCAAGGCTTGCCGGCCAGACTTCGTTGAAGAAGACGCGGCCAACGGTGGTTGTGATGATGGCAGAATCTTTATCGCCAAATCGGGTTTCACGTTGATAATCGGGATTTCGATATCGGATACGGTTGTGTACTTTTAAGACGCCTTCGTCGTAGGCGGTGTGGACTTCGTTGATATCACCAAGGATGGGTAATCTTTTTCCGTCTTTCTTTTTACCTTTTTTAAGTTGCATTAAGTAGGGTTGAGAATCGGAGGTGATGTAGTAACAACCCAGGGCCATATCTTGTGTAGGTGTGGTGACTGGTTTTCCGCTCGATGGAGAGAAAATATTGTTGGTGGCTAACATTAATGTTTTAGATTCCACTTGTGCTTCGATAGAAAGGGGTACGTGTACCGCCATTTGGTCTCCGTCGAAGTCCGCATTGTATGCGGTACAAACAAGGGGATGTAATTGAATGGCTTCGCCTTCGATCAAGATGGGTTCGAATGATTGAATGGAAAGACGGTGTAAGGTGGGTGCTCGGTTAAGCATTACGGTGTGACCGCTAATGACTTCGTCGAGGATATCCCAAACGACATCGACTTCGCGTTCGATCATTTTTTTCGCGCTACGAACGGTGTGCACAATGCCTCGATCTTTTAGTTTGCGAATAATGAATGGTTCGAAGAGTACGAGGGCCATTTTTTTAGGCAAACCACATTGGTTTAATGTTAAATTTGGACCTACTACAATTACAGAACGACCCGAATAGTCTACCCGTTTTCCGAGTAAGTTTTGACGGAATCGACCTTGTTTTCCTTTTAGCATATCGCTGAGGGATTTGAGAGGTCGGTTTCCTGGGCCTGTAACGGCACGCCCGTGACGACCGTTGTCGAATAGGGCATCTACGGATTGTTGAAGCATTCGTTTTTCGTTTCGAATAATGACTTCAGGTGTTTTTAAAGCGAGTAGCGTTTTTAAACGGTTGTTTCTGTTGATGACGCGCCGATAGAGATCGTTTAAGTCGGAGGTGGCAAATCGTCCGCCTTCGAGGGGAACTAATGGGCGCAAATCTGGAGGAATGACGGGCAGCACTTCCATGACAATCCATTCTGGACGGGAGTTGCTTTTGATAAATCCTTCCATGACCTTCATTTGATTCACGAGTTTTTTACGGGTCTGTTTTGACCGCGTATTCATCATCGCTTCTTCTAATTTTTGGAGGGTTTCGAGGAGGTCAATTCGAACGAGCAATTCGCGAATTGCTTCTGCACCAATTTTGGCTTCAAAGTTTTCGTCGCCGTAGTTTAAAATGGCTTCACGATACTCTTCTTCGGAAAGCAATTGCTTTTCTTTTAGCGGGGTATCGCCTGGATCGATTACGATGTAGTTATCGTAGTAGAGCACGCGTTCGAGATTCCGCATGGTCATATCCAAAATCAGACCCATTCGACTTGGGGTGGCTTTAAAGAACCAAATGTGCGAGACGGGCACGGCTAACTCGATGTGTGCTAGACGTTCGCGACGAACACGTGAAAGGGTTACTTCTACTCCGCAACGGTCGCAGATTACCCCTTTGTGTTTGATGCGCTTATATTTTCCGCACGAACATTCCCAGTCCTTGATTGGGCCAAAAATTCGTTCACAAAACAGTCCACCTTTTTCGGGTTTGAATGTTCGATAGTTAATGGTTTCTGGGTTTCGGACTTCTCCGTGACTCCATGATCGAATGGCTTCGGGTGATGCCAGCGTGATGCTCGCATAATCCTGTAAATCATTCCGTTTCATTTCAAAAACATTAGCGACTTTTTTTGATTTTTTTTCCACCAGGTTCCTCCTGCAATCTAAATGGTATGTTGAACAATATGGGATCTAGAACATTTTAATGGCTTCGCCATCTTCGTTCTTTACTTGGAAGTTTAATCCGAGCCCTTGAAGTTCTTTAATGAGTACGTTAAACGACTCGGGATATCCTGAATCCAGCACATTGGTTCCCTTTACGATCGCTTCGTACATACGGGTACGTCCGGCAATGTCATCACTCTTTACGGTTAGAATTTCTTGAAGAGTATGAGCGGCGCCATAGGCTTCCAGTGCCCAGACTTCCATCTCTCCGAAACGTTGGCCACCGTATTGCGCTTTACCACCCAGCGGTTGCTGTGTGACGAGTGAATAAGGGCCTACCGCTCGAGCGTGGATTTTTTCGCTGACCAAGTGGTGTAATTTAAGCATATAGATCACGCCGACCATTACACGTTGTTCTAGTTGTTCACCCGTACGGCCATCGTACAACACGGTTTTTCCGTCATCTTCAAAACCGGATTCAACCAACAAATCACGGATTTGTTTTTCGGAGATTCCGTCGAAAATGGGAGTAGCTGCGTGCATTCCAAGATGTTTACAAGCCCAACCTAAGTGGGTTTCTAAAACCTGACCTACGTTCATCCGCGAAGGTACACCTAAGGGATTTAGAACAATATCAACTGGGGTTCCATCGGGGAGGAAGGGCATATCTTCTTCGGCCACGATTCGGGAAATAACCCCTTTGTTTCCGTGACGACCCGCCATTTTGTCTCCCACCGAAAGTTTTTTCTTTTCGGCGATGTAGACCTTAACCGATTTCACGATACCTGCGTCGAGTTCTTCGCCGCTTCCTGCACGAGCAAATGAACGATCTTTATCTGCGCGTGCTTCGTTGAATTTTTTACGGTAGGCATCGATGATGGTCATGATTTTGATACGAATTGGGCTTGGCTCGATATCGACTTCTTGATAATTGGCCGCCAATTTACGGAGTAAGGTTTTTGTAATTTTTCGATTCGCAGGGATAATAATATCCTTTGAGTCTGTATTGATTACGTTGAGCGGAATCTTTTCACCTAACAAAATATTAGAGAGTGCATTGGTGAGCTCTTCGGTTAGTTGAGCGACCACATTTTCATGACGTTCTAAGATTTCGTTTTGCGCTTTTTTGGTATTTGCTGGAGTATCGGCTGCTGGTTTGGTGTTGGTTTCTTTTGAGGAAACTTTCACATCCATCACAATACCGTGCGTACCTGAAGGCGCTTTTAAAGATGTATCGCGTACATCGGCGGCTTTTTCTCCAAAAATAGCCCGCAAGAGGCGTTCTTCAGGCGCCAATTCTGTTTCGCTTTTTGGTGTAATTTTTCCCACCAAAATATCGCCAGGATGTACTTCTGCACCAATTTGAATAATTCCGTCGTGGGAAAGATTTTTTAGTGCTTCTTCGCCTACGTTAGGAATATCGCGGGTGATCTCTTCTGGACCCAATTTAGTGTCCCGAGCACCACACTCAAAATCTTCAATATGAATGGAGGTATAGACATCTTCGCGCACCAATTTTTGATTAATCAAAATGGCATCCTCGAAGTTGTACCCGCCCCAAGGCATAAAGGCCACAACCACGTTACGTCCAAGAGCGAGTTCGCCTTGGTCGGTTCCTGCTCCGTCGGCTAGAACGTCGCCTTGAGCAACTTTTTGTCCCTTTTGAACAATGGGAGTTTGGTTCAGGCATGTTCCAGCATTTGATCGTGCAAATTTACGTAATTCATAGACTTGGGCATCGCCAGTACCTTTCTTTTCAGGCATGGATCCGTCTTTGGTCACAACGATTTCTTCTGCCGAAACGTATGCAACTTTACCGGGTTCTGAGGCGATAATTAAAACACGTGAGTCACGCGCCAATCGACCTTCGATACCTGTTCCCACATAAGGGCGTTCCGCATTCATAAGAGGAACGGCTTGACGTTGCATGTTCGAGCCCATCAAGGCACGGTTGGCATCGTCGTGTTCCAAGAATGGAATTAGACCTGCTGTAATGGAGACCATTTGTTTTGGAGAAACGTCCATATATTGAACGTCTGAAGGAGGTACCTCGCGGAAGTCTCCTTGAATACGAACCATGATTCGGTCGTTAGTAAAGGCTCGTTTTTCGTTGATCTCGGCGTTGGCCTGAGCAATCACGTAGCGCTCTTCTTCGTCGGCGGTTAGCCAATCGTAGTCTTTTGCAACCACTCCTTTTTCTACTTTCAAATAGGGCGTAACAATGAAGCCATATTTGTTAATTTTGGCAAAAGTAGAAAGTGAGGAAATCAAACCAATGTTGGGTCCCTCAGGTGTTTCAATTGGGCAGATACGTCCGTAGTGCGAACTATGTACGTCCCGCACTTCAAATCCTGCTCGGTCGCGATTAAGTCCACCGGGTCCAAGAGCCGAAAGGCGACGTTTGTGCGTCAATTCGGAAAGTGGATTGGTTTGGTCCATAAATTGCGAGAGCTGGCTGCGACCAAAGAAATCTTTGATTACGGCAGAGAGCGCTTTTGGATTAATGAGTTTTTGAGAAGAGAGGGTATCGACGGTGGTGTCGAAGATGGTCATTCGCTCTTTTACCAAACGTTGGATACGCGCTAGTCCTACTCGACATTGTGTTTCGAGCAATTCACCTACGGTACGAATACGTCGGCTACCTAAGTGATCGATATCATCAATGCTGCCTTCACCCATGCGTACTTTTAGTAAGTAACGAACGGCTTCGACTACATCTTCCACTTCAAGTGTTAAACAAGAACTTTTGATTCCTAGTTTTTGTTGAATTTTATAACGACCCACGGTGCTTAGATTAAAACGGGCTTCATCAAAGAAGAGTCGTTTTAACATTTGGCGAGCCGAAGCGGTGCTGGGGGGATCCCCTGGGCGCATTTTTTGATAGAGATCTTCTAGTGCTTCGTCGACGGTTCTTGTGGTGTCGGCTTGAACACTTTTAAGGAAGACGCCTTGATCCCAAGAAACGTCCACGATGGCAACTTTTTTGTAGCCGGCCATTTTCATGCGGTCAATCATGTCGACGGTTAAGTTGTCGTATCGACGACCGATTACGGATTCGGAGTCGGAGTCGATAATATCGTCGCTTAAAACGAGATGTTCTAGCTCTTCTTCGGTGTATTTTTTCTTGGCGAGCGAGAAGGTGGTATATTTGTAATATAAACCTAAGATTTGTTCATCCTTTTCGTATCCGAGGGCCCGAAGGAATGTGGATGCCAAGAATTTACGACGCCGGCGTTTTCGGTCGAGGTAAATATAAATCAGGTCGCTGGTATCGAATTGTGCTTCAATCCAGGAGCCGTGGTCAGGAATAACCCGGAAGGAGTAGAGCATGGTTCCGTTTGCGTGTTTTGTTTTTTCAAAACAGATACCCGGGGAGCGGTGTAGTTGACTTACAATAACCCGTTCTGCACCATTAATCACGAAGCTACCGCTTTCGGTCATGAGGGGGATTTCGCCCATAAAGAGGGTGTCTTCACGAAGGTTTTCGCCTTCGCGCAGTTTAAAGGTCACATAGAGTGGCGCCGAAAAGGTCTCGCCTTCGCGCAACGATTCTAAATGAGAGAGTTTGGGTTTTTTGATTTCATAACTAACAAAATCAAGCGCAATTTGTCCGTCATAACTTTCGATGGGGAATGCTTCGTCAAGTACTGACTGCAATCCGATCTTTTTACGACGAGAAGGAGCGACCTTTTTTTGAAGGAAGTCCTTATAGGAGTTGAGTTGGATTTCAATTAAATCCGGCGCTTCGAGCGCATCTGTAAGCTTACCAAAGTTTTTTCTTTCGGCCATTGTGCACCTTCAGGTTTATATTGAAGAACATTTGTGTTCCTAATCGGAAATGAAAAGGAACAAGTACGTGCCGCCCTAGGGCGGCATTATCGATTAAACAAACAATCCAGCGGATTACTTGAGTTCTACCGTTGCTCCAACACCTTCCAGTTTTTCTTTCATTGCTTCTGCATCTTCTTTAGAAAGACCAGCTTTAACGGATGTAGGTGCATCGTCAACAACAGCTTTGGCTTCTTTAAGCCCTAAACCAGTTAGTGCGCGAATTTCCTTAATCACTTGGATCTTCTGACCACCAGCGGCGGTAAGCATGACTTCAAATTCGGATTGTTCGGCAGCTCCGCCAGCGTCACCACCAGCTGGTGCAGCCGCAACAGCAGCAGCCGGAGCGGCAGCGGTTACGCCTAAACGATTTTCAAGAGCTTTAACCAATTCGGATAGTTCGAGTACAGAGATGGTCTCTACCCAATCCACAAATTCAGCCATTTTACCTTCGAGTTTCACTTCTTCTTTTACTGCTTCTTCGGACATTTTCGTTCCTCCTTAATTCCAATTTAATAAATAATTATGCTTCTTGTTCTTTTTTTGTTCGCGCTGCATCCAACACATATACGATGGATGAAACTTTTTGACTTAATACGCCGACGAGTTGTGTGCATGGAGCTTGTAATGTACCGAGCAACATCGCACGCAAAATATCTTTCGAAGGCAGTTTAGATAATTCAATGACCTCGTTTCCGCTGATCATTTTGCCTTCAAGAAATCCGCCTTTAATCACTGGTTTCTTATTTTTATCACTAAAAATTCGAATGATTTTTGCGGCTTCAACCATATCGCCTGAACCATAGATGAGTGCGGTTTGCCCTTTGAGCAATTCTTCTCCGACCTCTTCTTTAAATGCGCGTCTGAGCATTCGGTTTTTAACCACATTAAAGGAGGCCTCGTTTTCACGTAGTCCCTTCTTTAGCTCATCGGTTTGCGGCATATCCATGCCGGTATAATCCGCAAGAATCAGGTATTGTGCATCGTTGATGCGTGTATCTAACTCTGCGGCCATTGCTTGTTTTTCTGGCCTTATGCCTTTGCTTGCTGGCTTCATGATATTTAAATCCTTTTATTCAGAGATTTCCTTGAGGGAAACCCGAAGACCGGGACCCATGGTGGATGAAATGGTGCAACGTTTAACGTACGTTCCCTTTGCACTTGCAGGTCTCGCACTGTGGAGAGCATCCACAATTGATTGTGCGTTTTCTAATAGTGCTTCGGTTGTGAAAGAACGTTTCCCGAAAGGAACCATTACATTGGCGTTTCGATCCATTCGAAATTCAACTCGACCTGCTTTCAACTGTTTCACAGCAGAGGCGGTGTCGTCGGTAACCGTTCCTGTTTTTGGGTTGGGCATTAAACCACGAGGTCCCAAAACACGGGCCGCTTTACGCACTTCTTTCATTGCGTCGGGCGTAGCCACGGCCGCATCAAAATCGGTCCAGCCGCCTTGAACTTTCTTTACCAAATCTTCGAAACCAACTTCGGTGGCTCCTGCTTCACGCGCTGCTTCAGCAGCATCGCCTGTGGCAAAGACAATAATTTTTACGTCTTTACCTGTTCCGTGTGGCAATGCCACGGTGGAACGGATTGATTGGTCGGATTTACTGGGATCTACTCCCATCCGGAAAGCAATTTCCATTGTTTCATCAAAATTTGCGGTTGGATTTTCTTGCAGAAATTTAACTGCATCGGCAACGCTATAGTTGGCGTCGTGCTTTACCTTCTCCGCTACACTTCTATATTTTTTTCCGTGTATAGCCATTTTATTCTACCTCAATTCCCATGCTACGTGCTGTGCCCGCAATAATACGAACCGCCGCATCCATGTCGTTAGCATTCAGATCATCTTTTTTGGTTTCAACGATCTCTTCAAGCTGAGCGCGTGTTACCTTTCCAACCTTGTCTCGATTCGGCACCCCAGATCCTTTTGCAATCGATGCTGCTTTTTTGAGCAGAACCGCTGCGGGCGGACTTTTGGTGATGAATGAAAAGCTTCGGTCGCTATAGACGGTGATTACGACGGGAATAACTAATCCCGCCTTGTCCTGTGTTGCGGCATTATATGCCTTACAGAACTCCATAATGTTCACCCCGTGTTGACCCAAAGCGGGGCCCACTGGTGGTGCAGGATTTGCCTGCCCAGCCGGGATTTGTAATTTAATATAACCTGTTATTTCTTTAGCCATAACTATCCTTTATCAAAAATTTATTCGGTGCTGCGTTCTACTTGCCAATACTCGAGTTCTACGGGAGCTGAGCGCCCAAAAATAGAAACCGAAATCTTTAATTTTCCGCGTTCAGGATCCACTTCTTCGATTACGCCATTAAAGTTTAAGAAGGGGCCATCGGTAATCTTGACGGTTTCACCTGGCTCAAACATAACTTTTGGTGCAATGGTCTCTTTTTTCTCTTCAATTTGATTAACGATACTATTCACTTCGTCTTCGCTTAATGGAACGGGATGTTCTCCGCCCAGAAAACCGATCACACTGGGTGTGTTCTGGATAAAGTGCCAAGCGCGTCCGTTAAAGGTATTTCCTTCGTCGAACAATTGAATATGAACCAAGAGGTATCCTGGGAAGAATTTACGGTTTACCGTACGCTTTTTCCCTTCTTTCACTTCGGAGACTTTTTCCTGCGGAATGAGTACTTCGCCGATGATGTCTTCCATGCCTTCTTGTAAGACACGGGTGAGAATATTGCGCTGAACTTTTAATTCATGCCCAGAAAGCGCGTGTAAAATGAACCATTGTTTTCCCATAATAGATCCTGTTCCCACCTTAACCTAATTAATGAATAACGAGCTTTAAAAAGCCCAAAACGATTAAATCAAAAAAACTAACTACGGCGGCTAAAATAAGCACGGAAACAATCACAACTATAGAGGAACCAAAAAGTTCTTTACGAGTGGGCCAAGTACATTTTACGAGTTCCACATGCACTTCGTAGAGAAAGGTTTTTAGTGAAACAAAAGGTTTAAAGATAAATCCTTTTATTTTTCCTATTTCTTGTGTTTGTTTTTCCATTGTTCGTTTTTCCAGTTTATTAAATAAGTGGCAGGTCGGAAGGGATTCGAACCCCTAACAGCCGGTTTTGGAAACCGGTGCTCTACCAATTGAACTACCGACCTACGAAAAGTCGACAATCATTTGGTTTCTCGATGCAACGTGTGGCGTTTGTCACGAGGACAATATTTCTTAATTTCACGCCGGCTGGTTTCAAGCTTTTTATTTCTTGTTCCGGTGTAGTTGCGTTCCTTGCATTCGGTGCAAGCCAGAGTAATAATATCTCGTGACATGATCTCTTCCTGTTTTGGTTTTTATGTAGAGTCAGGGCAGGGGAAACCTGCCCTTTTTCTATCATAAAGGGTTTTTAGTGTTAGTCTGTGATCTCAATCACACGACCAGCACCCACCGTACGTCCACCTTCACGAATCGCAAAACGCATGTGCTGTTCCATAGCGATAGGTGTGATCAACTCAACATTCATTGTTACGTTGTCACCTGGCATCACCATTTCCACACCTTCAGGAAGCTGAATGTCGCCTGTTACGTCCGTAGTACGGAAGTAGAACTGGGGACGGTAGCCCTTGAAGAATGGAGTATGACGTCCGCCTTCATCTTTCGATAAAACATACACTTCGCCAATAAATTTGGTGTGTGGAAGAATCGAACCCGGCTTAGCCAAAACTTGACCGCGCTGTACTTCGTCTTTCTTCGTTCCACGTAAAAGAACACCCACGTTGTCGCCCGCTTGTCCTTCATCGAGGATTTTACGGAACATTTCAACACCTGTGCAGGTTGTTTTTGCCGTATCTTTTAGACCTACGATTTCCACTTCGTCGCCGGTGTGGATGATACCTCGCTCAACACGACCTGTAACAACGGTTCCACGACCTTCAATTGAGAACACGTCCTCAATAGGAAGAAGGAAAGGAAGATCCGTAACACGCTCGGGCTCGGGGATCCAAGAATCCAACGCATCCATTAAATCTTGAATGCATTGTGCTTCAGGACCTTCAGGATTGTTAATTGCAGGTAAAGCAGCGCCACGAATAATGGGGCTGTCTTCTTCAAATTCATATTTAGCAAGCAACTCTTGGATTTCCATTTCAACGAGTTCAATCAACTCTTCGTCATCCACGAGGTCGCATTTGTTTAAGAATACAACAATTTTTGGAACACCTACCTGACGAGCAAGCAAGATGTGCTCACGAGTTTGGGGCATAGGGCCAGAAGGCGCTTCTACAACCAAAATAGCTCCGTCCATTTGGGCGGCACCTGTGATCATGTTTTTAACGTAGTCGGCGTGTCCTGGGCAGTCAACGTGCGCATAGTGACGGTTATCCGATTCGTATTCAACGTGTGAGGTTGCAATCGTTAAAATTTTAGTAGAGTCACGGCGTCCTTGGGACTCCGATGCTTTAGCAACGCTATCATACGCGATGTATTCCGCTAACCCTTTGGTTGCTTGTACACAGGTAATTGCTGCAGTTACTGTTGTTTTACCATGGTCAACGTGACCGATTGTTCCCACGTTCACGTGGGGCTTATTTCGTTCGAACTTTTCTTTAGCCATTTTGTTTACCTCCTGAATTTCTCAGTTAACATTATTTCAAATTTAAATTTTTGGAGCCCATGAGCAGATTTGAACTGCTGACCTCATCCTTACCAAGGATGCGCTCTACCAACTGAGCTACATGGGCGTCACCCATCCTTGAAAACCTATTTATAGTAGTAAAAAACCGTAACACACCGGTAATTAAAATGTGCTCTTATAGATCTTGTTTCCTATAGATTTTCTTACATTTGCCGAAAACCTATTCAGCACATAAGAGGGCGCACTTTATAGATTTCAGAAACCCTGTCAACCCCCAACCTAAAAAAAATAACGCGGAGTGTTTTTATTATAAAAAATGGTTATGTCGCAATAGTTGATGTTCTCTTTTGTTTTTATATATATGGAGGGTTCGTTTATTAATTCTAATGGGTAGAATTCTTGACCTTGAAGAGTTTGGTTTGTATAGTTCTTCATTATTACAATAAAGGAGAGCTATATGAGACAGTTGTTAATTGTGGGTTTGCTAGTAGGAGTGGTTGGTTGTGCAACGGTTGAAGATAAACCGAAAGCCGTAGAGGGCGATGTTTCGCGTGATGAACAACAGGTGGCTCAAAAAAAAGCGGCTCTTCCTGAGAAGCCTCGCTTTAAACGAAAAGTGGCGATTGGTCGGTTTAGTAATGAAACGCGTTATGGGCGTTCTTTATTGCGTGATGATCATAACGATCCGCTTGGTAAACAGGTCTCTGATATTTTGGCAGGACGTTTGGTGGAGTCGGGTCGTTTTTTGGTTTTTGAGCGTCCCGATATTAAAAAGCTAGAAGCGGAAGGGAAGCGTGCTGGTATCTCGATGAATTTGGTTGGCGTGGACACAATGATTTTTGGCTCGCTTACAGAATTTGGGATTAATACGACTGGAAAAACTGGGTTTTTGAGTAAGACTAAAAAGCAGACGGCGGATGCGGCGGTGGAGTTGCGATTGGTGGATGTAAAGACGGGTCAGGTCTTTTTTACGGCAAAAGGATCGGGTTCTGCATCAGTGGAATCGGGTGCTATTGCTGGATACGGTAGTAAAGCTAGTTACGATTCAACATTGGGCGATAAAGCCATCGATGCCGCGGTATCGGATGTGTTGAATACGCTTATCCGAAAATTAGAAGAGCGCGAGTGGCGAACCTCGATTCTTTCTGTTGAAGGCGATAAGATCTTTATTAGTGGGGGTAAGCACCAAGGTATTAAGGTGAAAGATCGTTTTGCGGTGATGCTTCGAGGGAAAAGGGTAAAGAGTACACAAACGGGATTTAATATTGAGCTGCCTGCTAAAAAAGTGGCAGAGATTGAGGTGGTTTCGTTGTTTGGAAGTCGTGAAGAAAAAGAGGGTGCTGTGACGAAAATAATTGAGGGTTCGCTGGGCGGAGCTACATTGGATCAACTGTTTGTGAAGGGAATAAAGGAGTAATAAAATGAAAATATTTACGATTTTAATTTTAGTTGGAAGCACATTGTTTTTTCAGGGGTGCACTTATCCTGAATCCGCCACAATTACACAAAAGGATTCTCGTCCGTCGATTGGTGTTTCTGGAGCGCCGGCCGGTTCGTTTTTATTTGTGGATGGCTCAAGGATGGGAGAAGCCAAACGTTTTGATGGCAAAAATGGGGTGCTACTTGTGGAGCCTGGGAAGCATAAAATTGAGGTGAAAAAGAGCACGGGAGAAGTGGTTTTTTCTAAAGAGGTTTTTTTGAGTTCTTCTACGAGCAAAATGTTTTTTTGTAGGTAGATGATGAAAAAGAAGTGCGCTCTTTTTTTTCTTTTGCTTAGCGGTTTTTTATTCGCGGGTTGCTCTTCTCCTTATATGTATGAATGGGGTAAATACGATGAGTGGCTGTATGAAAATTATAAGCATCCCAAAACAGATGAAGAGCTTTATGTAAAATTGACGGCACTTATTACTGCGTATGAAAATCGGAAAAATCCGGCAACGAAACCACTTGCGCCAGGGTTGTATGCAGAATATGGATTTTTACTTATGCGTCGGGGTGAGAGTGAGCGCGCGATTCATTATTATGAAAAAGAGAAGGCACTTTGGCCTGAGTCTGTTGTTTTTATGGATAGCATGATTCAAACGGCAAAAATTGCCAATAAATCCACTGCAAAGGGGGAGACGAAATGAAATTGGGTTTAGTACTTTTTCTTTTAGTTGCTCTTCTTTCTGGCTGTGCAACTCCGCACAAACCTGCGGGTTATGATTATTCGGCGTTTCGTGCGGCAAATCCTCGATCTATTCTTATTGTTCCTGTGGTGAATAATAGTTTAGACGTCGATGCGTCGGACTATTTTTTGTCCGCTATTTCTCAGCCCATTGCGGAGCGCGGATATTATGTTTTTCCAGTAAATATGGTGAAGCGTGTGATGGAGGAAGATGGTTTGGCTGATGCGAATATGGTTCATCACGCTGACCCCACGCAATTGGCAAAACTTTTTGGAGCCGATTCGGTGTTGTATGTTTCTATTGAGCGTTGGGATGCAAAATATGCCGTTGTATCGACGACTGTTACGGTGGAATTTAAATATATTTTAAAGGATGGGCATACGGGACAGATATTGTGGCAGTCTGCGCAACATATTGAATATCAGCCTTCTGGGGTGGTGTCTGGGAATATTATTGCCGATTTGGTTGTTTCTGCTGTACAAGCCGCTATTGCCAAAGGGCACCCAAATTATATGCCTCTTGCAAGACGGGCCAATGCTCAAACGGTTCTAAGAACACATTATGGTCTTCCGGCAGGACCGTATCGGAAAAATGAATATCAAAAAGATTTTGAGCAGTTTTAGTTTTTTAAACGAGGATAAAAAGCGACGTAAAAGCAAAATGAAGATTGTAATGGGTTCTTTTTTCGGTAGTATGAAGTAGATCTGTAGGTTCTGTTAGGTGTTCAAAAGTCAAGAGAGGAACAAAAAAAACATGACAAAACAAAAAACAACCGTTGGAACGATCAACGACGAAACCTTAGCTTTTACCGCCGGACGTGATGTTGAGCTTGATTATGCTTTAATTGAAGTCGACTGCATCGGAACGGCTGCTCACGTAACGATGCTTTCTGAGATGCCTATTCGTCCAAAAATGATCACAAAAACAGAACGAAACAAAGTGGTAAAAGCCTTGTC
>Ga0256845_1001890_pt1:0-12500 | contig 16085 bp, 12 predicted proteins | sample RiftiametaG_FD_189101 | JGI IMG/M metagenome (GOLD analysis project Ga0256845, IMG submission 189101) | Tube worm associated microbial communities from hydrothermal vent at the East Pacific Rise, Pacific Ocean - Riftia | ecosystem: Host-associated > Annelida > Integument > Unclassified ...
ACATGTAACTCCGTTATCTATAAACCTCATCGTGGAGCTATATTGCCAATTGCAATTACAGTACAAACAGCTAGAGAAGTTTTAGAAGAAAACAACATAAATCCAGATTTAATATCTATGATACTAACTGATGATAGAGTTCATACTCAAAACTTAGTCAAAAACACAGCAGTAAAAATTATAGATTTTACTGGAAGTACAGGCTTTGGTGACTGGCTAGAGGACAATGCTCCTCAAGCAAATGTTTACACAGAAAAAGCTGGTGTAAATTGTCTAGTTATTGACAATTTCAATGATTTAAAAGCGATGAGTAGAAACATATCGATGTCACTAAGCCTATACTCTTCTCAAATGTGTACTGCCCCACAAAATATATTTATTCCTAAAGAAGGAATTATATCTGATGGTAAAAAAGTAACGTTTGATGAAGTTGCTAGCATCATTGCAAGCAGTGTAGAAAAACTACTTAGCGTTGAAGAGAGAGCTGTAGAAATTTTAGGTGCTATTCAAAACTCTGAAATTTCTCAAAGAGTTATAGATTCTGAGAGTTTAGGTGAAGTTGTCTTATCTTCAAAAACTATAAAACATCCAATGTTTAAAGATGCAACAATCAAGACACCTCTAATTATAAAAGTGTCTTCAAAAAATAAAAAAGCTTACCATAGTGAGCATTTTGGTCCTGTTATACTACTCATAGAGACCAACTCAAGAGAAGACAGTTTAGACATGTGGCAAGAGACTGTACAACTTCATGGAGCAATCACAGCTGGAGTATATAGTGATGATGAGTCATATTTAGAAAAAGTAGAAGATATAGCAATTGAAGAGAAGGTAAATTTATCTGTAAATCTAACTGGTCATATTCTTATAAACCATTCAGCTGCTTTTACTGATTTTCATGCAACAGGTGATAATAAAGCAGCAAACTGTGCCCTAGCAAATGAAAATTTTGTCTCAGGTAGATACTCAGTTGTTACGATAAAAAGGGATGCTTAGTGCAGATATATGAACTCAATGGACTAGTGCCTGTTATAAGCAAAAAAGCTTTCATTCATGAAAGTGCAGTCATAATAGGTGATGTTTTTATTGATGAAGGGGTCTATATAGGTCCTCTTTCATCAATTCGTGGTGATTTTGGTAGAATCATAATCAAAAAAAATGCAAACATACAAGATTGTTGTGTATTGCACTCTTTTCCAAATATAGATGTCATAGTTGAAGAAAATGGACACATTGGACACAGTGCCATACTTCATGGCTGTCATATCAAATATAATGCCATGGTTGGAATGAACTCAGTTATTATGGATGAATCAGTTATTGGCGAAAATGCAATCATTGGAGCTTCTTCTTTAGTTCCTGCAAAAACAATTATTCCTGATAACTACTTGGCTTTTGGAAATCCAGTAAAACTAAAAAGAGAGTTAAAAAAAGAAGAGATATCTTGGAAAAGTGAAGGCAGCAAAGCATATACTGAGTTAGCATACAACTGCATTGAAAATCTCAAAAAATGTACTCCCTTAGAAAAAGCTTCTACGTTAAGAAATAAATTAAGATGCGATATGAATTATAAACCAAAATCATCATAAAATTTAATCTGTATTTATCAAATAAAAAGAATATATTAACTATAATACACTCTATTTTAATCCTCCAATAAGGTATAGAGATGAAACTACCATTTATAGATTTAAAAACACAATACGAAACATACAAAGAAGAGATAAACAAAGAAGTTTTAGGAGTAATGGAATCAACTCAATTCATCCTTGGACCTCAAGTTACAAAACTTGAAAATAGACTCGCAGAGTTTACAGGAGCAAAACATGCTATAGGCTGTTCAAGTGGAACAGATGCTCTCATACTTGCTCTTTTAGCACTTAATGTTAAAGCTGGTGATGAAATCATCACAACGCCTTTTACTTTTATAGCAACGGCGGAAGTTATTGCACTTCTTGGTGCTGTTCCTATTTTTGTCGACATATGTGATAAAAACTATAATATAGACCATAACCTCATTGAAGAGAAAATCACACCAAAAACAAAAGCAATTATGCCTGTTGCACTTTATGGACAGACATCAAATATGGACAAAATAAACGAAATTGCAAAAAAATATAATCTTCCAGTTATTGAAGATGCTTGTCAAAGTTTTGGAGCAGAATTTAATGGTAAAAAAAGTTGTAATCTAAGTACTATAGGATGTACAAGTTTCTTTCCATCTAAACCACTTGGTTGTTATGGAGATGGTGGAGCAATATTTTGTAACGATGATGAGTTAGCAAAAAAAATAAGAACTATTTTAAATCACGGACAAGAAGAGAGATACAAACATAAACTCATAGGAATTAATGGAAGAATTGACGCTATGCAAGCAGCAATTTTAAATGTAAAATTAAACCATTTTGAAGATGAAATAAAAGCTAGGATAGAGATAGGAAGTCGTTATAGCGAACTTCTTAAAAATAGCGATGAAGTTAAACCTCCTTTCATTTTTGAAGATAGAACTTCTGTTTACGCTCAGTATTCAGTACTTTGTAAAGACAGAGACACATTAAGTAAAAAACTAAATGATGCAGGAGTGCCTACAGCAGTTCACTATCCAATCCCACTTCATCTTCAAGAAGCATTTGCATATCTTGGTGGAAAAGAGGGTGACTTTCCAGTAAGTGAAAGAGTAAGTAAAGGTATCATGTCACTCCCTATGAGTCCATTTTTAACAAAAGAGCAACAAGACATTGTTGTTGAAGCGATAAAGGCATAACATGGTAAAAGTAGCACTAATTGGACTTGGTTCTATGGGACAAAATCACTATAGAGTTTTAAAATCTCTAACAGGATTTGAGATAACAGCACTTTGTGATATTCAACAAACAAGAGATTATGAAGAGCCATTTTTTACAGATTTGGATGAGATGCTTGAAACTGCTGAGTTTGATGCAGCGGTTATAGTTGTCCCTACTTTTTTACATAAAGAGGTAGCTCTTAAGTGTCTTAACAAAGGTAAACATCTTTTTATAGAGAAACCAGTAGCTTCAACAGTAGAAGAAGCAAAAGATATCCTTGAAGCTGCAAAAAAGAATAACGCAAGAGTATGTGTAGGCTATATAGAAAGATTTAACCCAGTTGTAGAGCAACTTAAAAACGAGATTTCGGGTAGTGAAGTTTACTCTATAGGTATCACTCGTGTTGGGCCTTTTCCTCCACGTATTGCCGATGTTGGCATACTTACAGACCTATCAGTTCATGACATAGATTTAATCCGCTATATAACAGGTAAAGAGATACTAAACACTTCTATATATAAATCACAAAAGATTCATAACCATCATGAAGATAATGCAATTTTATCATTTGAACTTGAAGATGAAGTTGTTGCTAGTATCACGACTAACTGGTTAACACCATTTAGAAAAAGAACTATAGAAGTTGCAACAAAAGATGCTTACTTTGAAGCAAACCTAATGGAGCAAGATCTTACTGAGTTCTCAGAATACCAAAAAAACAACTCTTATGTTATAAGAAAATGTATGGTTAAAAAAGAAGAGCCACTAGTACGTGAACTAAAAGCTTTTAGAAAGTTTGCCAAAACTGGAGAGCGTCATGGTCTTAGCACTATTGAAGATAGTATTATAACTTTGGAAATATCCTCTGGAAAATAAAGCGCTAGTCCTTCTAAATATGGGAGGACCAAATTCATTAAACGAAGTTGAAATTTTTCTAAAAAACATGTTTAACGACAAAAACATCATCACAGTAAAGAGTGATTTACTTCGCTCTTTTATATCTTTTATGATAGTAACTTCAAGAAAAAAAGAGGCACGTTCAAACTATGCCAAAATAGGTGGTAAATCCCCTATAGTTGGCTACACAAAACAACTTGTAGAAAAACTAGACCTTGTACTAAAAGATACCTATGTAACTTACGCAATGCGATATACTCCGCCATTTGCAAAAGAGGTAATCAAAGAGTTAAAACAAAAAAACATAACAGATATTACACTTCTACCACTCTATCCACACTACTCTACAACTACCACAAAGTCATCATTAGAAAATTTTCAAGATACCCTACATGTAGAGGCCAAAAATATCAAAAGGTTTTATGAAAATAACCTTTATAATGAGCTATTGATAGATAAAATAGAAGAACTTTTAAAAGATAAAAATTCTGAAGAGTTTGAACTAATTTTTTCAGCTCACTCACTACCGCAGAGTATAGTTGATGCAGGTGATAGTTACCAAAAAGAGATACTTATACATGTAGAGCTTTTAAAAAAGATTCTAAAAGATAAAAATATAGTTTTCAAAAATATTCACATTGCTTATCAATCCAAACTTGGCCCTGTAAAATGGCTAGAACCATCGTTAGAAGATAAACTAAAATCTCTTACATGTAAAAAAGTTATCATCTCTCCAATCTCGTTCACTATAGACAATTCAGAAACAGAATTTGAACTCTCAATTGAGTATAAAGAAGTAGCAGATAAACTTAAATTTGAAGAATATCTAGTTGCTAAATGCCCAAATGATGATGAAAAATTTGTGAAAGTAATATCACAGCTAATATCTAGTGAGTAGTCTCAGGAGTCAAATACCCTTCTTCTATAATACGTAAAACTACCTCTTTAAAAATAGGTACAGCACTCATAGAAGCAAAATAATGATACTTTTTCTTTGGCTGTATTACTAAAACACCTATTGTAAAATTATTTTTCTTATCATTGGCAAATCCGAAAAATGAGCTATTATACTTTCTTACATATTTGCCCTTTTCTGCTATGTGAGCCGTCCCCGTTTTCCCACCAATAGTAAGTCCATCTATTTTGGCTTTTACGCCCGTTCCTTTTTGAACTGTTTTTATTAAAATACTCTGCATTCTTTTTGCAACAGATATAGGAATAACCTCTTTTTCACCAATTCTTGATATAGGATATTGCTTGCCATCATCTCCTTCAAAATAAGAAGCTATATATGGTGTTACCATTCGTCCATTGTTATTAAAAATATTGTATGCTTTTAAAACTTGCATAAAAGTAGCACTCATGCCATAACCATAGCTTACAGTACCTTTATATGTCTCTGATTTAAATTTATACAAAGGAGGGATTGAACCAACCTTTTCATAAGGTAAATCAACCTTAGTTTTCATAGTAAAACCAAAATCTTTAAGTCCCTGATAAAACTCAATAGGATCAAGTTTTTGTGCAAGTTGTACTATTCCTACATTGCTCGAATGAACTATAACATCTTCTGCACTAAGCCACTCATAATCATGTGTATCACGTATGATTCTTCTTCCAAGTTTATACTTTCCACCATATATACGAACTAAGTCATACGGATTTACTTTACTCTCTTTTAGTAACAGAGCAAAAATAACTGATTTCATAACTGACCCAGGTTCATAAACATACTCTACAGCAGATACATTTAGATTTGAATAGTCACTTCTGCGAATAAAATCTGGATTATATCTATTTGAACTTGCAAGTGCTATAAGTGCTCCACTGCTTGAATGCATTACTGATACCACTATCTCTTTTGCATTCAAACTCTCTTTGTAATTATCCAAAAGATCCTCTAGCATCTTTTGAAGTTTTAACGATATTGTCGCATGAATATCAAACCCATTTATTCTTCTACTAGAGATGCTATCTCGATTAAGTATAATTGTATTAGAAATATCTCTATTACCTATGACAGTTGTGTCTTGAATAGAAAGAAGCTTATCCTCATAATAACGCTCTAAGCCTTTAACACCCATAACTTTAGTTATGCCATCTTTTTCTATCTTTTTTACATATCCAATAACAGGGGTAAGAGTCTTAACAACAGGATAAACCCTTCTCTCACCACTTTGGACAATACTAAGACCATGTAAGAAATCTATACCTTTTTTTTTGTCATGATATGTCTTAAAAACACCAAGTCTAAAAAGTTTTCTTGCTAATGCTTTTAAGTGTTTTGCACTCTTAGGATTTATTTTATAAGATAGCACTAAACTACCTTTTCGTGAAAGTATTCTTTTCTTCACTCTTTTTTTATTGTCTCCACTATACAAAGAGTAAAGATTTACAAAAAGATCAAGTTTGTCTGGGTCTACATTTTTTGTATTTATAACAGCTTTATATAGTTTTTTACTAGTTGCAACTTTAAAATTATCACTTGTAACTATATTTCCACGAGTAGCATGAATATGCTCTTTATATGTTAGTCTTGGAAGTCGTCTATCTATCTGAGCCCAGTAAAAAAGTGTACCCAAAAAAATAATAAATCCAAACGCAACTATAGTAAATAGAAATAGGATTTTTATCTTTCGGGTGTCTTTTTGTTCCATTTATGGGGTTATCTAACTGCTAGAGTTGAGTTCTTGCAATCTCTTTATAAGCACTAAGTGCTTTGTTTCTTATCTCTAACATCACTTTCATACTTGTTTCAGCCTTACCAATTGCAAGTGCTGCTTGATGAAGATTTTTTACTTCACCGGTCGCAATGTCCGCCATAGCTTTATCTGCTACTATTTGAGTTTTATTCACTTCTCCTAGAGACTCTTGCAATACTTTAGAAAAATCACTACCAGCAACACTATTTGTTTTATTTAGTTTGTTAGCGATGCCATTTAAATCTGAAATCTTGCCTATACTATTTTGCATCTATCTCTATCCTTTCATCATGTCAATTGAGCTGTTTGCCATATTTTTAGCACTTTGAAATGCTGCAACATTGGCTTGGTAAGCTCTCGTAGCTTCTATTAAATCGGCCATTTCTATCACTGGGTTTATATTTGGGTAAGCTACATAACCCTCTCCATTCGCATCAGGATGCGATGGGTCATACTTTAGTCTAAAGTCGCTATCATCTCTAACAACCTTGTCTACTACAACGCTCATTATAGCAGGATTAGCATCTGTTTGCAAAAATGGATCATCTAAAGGATTCTCATAATTTAGAAGATTATTCTGCTCTTTTAACTCTTGGTTCATAATTTTATCAAAATCAGTCGCTTTAAAAACAACCTCTCTTCTTTGGTACGGTCCACCCTCACTAGTTCTTGTTGTGTTAGCATTTGCTATGTTTGAACTAATGATGTTCATTCTAAATCTCTGAGCCGAAAGTCCGTATCCGCTTATATCAAAATCACTTAAAAATGCCATTGTTTATCCTTATGTCTTTGCAGATGCTTCAAGCACACTTTTGAAAATCATACTATTTTTCTTTAGTGCTGCTGTGAGTGCATTAAACATAATTGAGTTTTTACTAAGTTCTGTTGTCTCAATATCTAAATCAACTGTATTGCCATCATTTCTAGCCATATGACCATCTCTAAGGTAAATCGTAGATTTTAAACTACCAAGATTTTTATATCCACTCATATGTTTTCCATCTGTCTTAGCCATCTGTAACTCTTTTACATCACTCTTGCTGTACATCTCTTTAGTTTTTTCAATAAGAGCAGATTCAAAGTCAATATCACGAGCCTTATAAAAAGGTGTATCTATGTTTGCTATGTTTCCAGCAATCATATCTTGACGCTGTGCACGTGCATTTAATGCCGCTTCCATCAATGGTTTTGCTTTTGTTGTAGTATAAACCATCTCTTCTCCTCTATATTAATTAAAACTTCCTATTCATAAGCAAATTCTATTCCAAATTAAAAAAATTTATATTTAAACATTATTATACTAAAATAATAAAAATTATTCCCTTGAAAGTAGCATATGGCAACAGATAAAACACTTTTTATACTCTGTACTTTTTTGATATTTGCAAGTATCGTATTTTCACTATCATTGCCAGTATTTACAACCCTATTTTACAACTACAATGAATGGCATTTTTTTATAAGACAATTTGCCGTTGGTATGGTTGCAATTCTTATTATGTGGGGTTTATCACAATTCAATCCTGAAAAACATTTAGTTTGGATTGGCTTCTTCATATTTTTCTCTTGTCTTCTTCTTATGGGTGTTATGCACTACTTACCAGATTCTATGGTGACTAGTGCAGGTGGAGCAAAGAGATGGGTAAGACTTCCTGGCTTTTCATTTGCCCCAGTTGAGTTTTTCAAAATAGGCTTTGTTTACTTTCTTGCTTGGAGTTTTGCTAGAAAACTAGACGATGACAAAAAACCATTAAAAGATGAGCTGATGCTAATTTTTCCTTATCTTGGTCTTTTTATACTCGTTATATACCTCATTGCAATCATGCAAAATGATCTTGGTCAGGTAGTAGTACTAGCACTTACACTAGCATTTATGGCATTTTTTGCAGGAACTAGTCTGCGTCTTTTTATGATTAGTATCATTGCTTCTATTGCTCTTTTTGTTGTTACTATTCTCAGCTCTGACCGAAGAATTATACGTATCAAGACATGGTGGGCAACCATACAAGACATGGTCCTTTCTATGTTTCCAAATTCTGTAGCAACGGCTCTTAGAGTAGAAAATGCACCTGAACCATACCAAATATCACACTCACTCAATGCCATAAAACATGGTGGTTTATTTGGCGAAGGCATAGGAAATAGCCTCTTTAAGCTAGGTTATCTTAGTGAGGTACATACAGATTTTGTTTTAGCAGGCATCTCAGAAGAAACAGGTGCTCTTGGAGTCACATTTCTAACACTTGTTATTTTTACAATCATCTATAGAATTTTTAAGATTTCAAGTAGAAGTGACAACAGAGTTTTTTATCTGTTTTCACTTGGTATTGGACTTCTAATTGTATTTTCATTTTTAATGAATGCTTTTGGTATCACTTCAATCACTCCCATAAAAGGAATCGCTGTTCCTTTCATAAGCTATGGAGGAAGTTCTCTTCTAGCTCTTTCATTTGGCATAGGTATGGTTTTAATGGTAAGCAAAAGAGCAAAATTATGATGATTGCTATCACAGGAGGTGGTACTGGTGGACACTTGGCAATTGCAAATGCACTTAAAGAGGAGTTAAACTCTCGTGGATTAAAACCTATCTTTATAGGATCTAAAAATGGGCAAGACAAATCTTGGTTTGAAAACGACCAAGGCTTTGAAAAAACATATTTTTTAGACTCAAAAGGTGTTGTAAATAGACGAGGAATTAAAAAGCTTTTAGTTCTAAAAGACATAATCAAATCAGCCTTTACATGTAAAGATATTTTCAAGAAGCACAACGTAAAAGCAGTTTTTTGTGTAGGTGGTTACTCAGCCGCACCTGCATCATTTGCATCACTCCTAACACGAACACCTCTATATATACATGAACAAAATGCAGTTATTGGAACACTAAACAAAATATTAAAACCTTTTTCAAAAGAGTTTTTTAGCTCCTATGATAAAAACTCAAAAGTAAAAGAATATCCAGTAAGTGATAAGTTTTTTACTTCAAGAAGAGTAAGAGACGAATTAAAAACTATCATTTTCTTAGGTGGCTCACAAGGTGCCAATTTTATAAATAAACTAGCTATGAAATTAGCTCCAAGGCTTTTAGAAAACAACATAAACATCATCCACCAAACTGGTAAAAATGATTACTCTATATGTAAAGAGTTCTATGAAAAAAACTTTTTACATGTAGAGTGTTTTGCTTTTAGTAAAACACTCTTGGATAGTCTAAAAAAGGCAGACTTTGCAGTAAGCCGTGCAGGAGCTAGTACACTTTGGGAGCTAAGTGCAAATTCTCTACCTACTCTTTTTATCCCATACCCTCATGCTGCTAAAAATCACCAATATTTTAATGCGAAAGTCTTAGTAGATAAAAATGCTACTCTATTAAAAACTGAAGATGAATTAGATGATAAAATTTTATGGAAAATAATTGAAGATTTAAATATAGAACAAATTTCAAAAAACTTATCTATAATTATTAAAAAAGATGGTATAAAAATAGTAGCAGATATAATATTAAAAAATAAAAATTTAAAATGGTGCGCCCGACAGGAGTCGAACCTGTGACCTTCGGTACCGCAAACCGATGCTCTATCCAGCTGAGCTACGGGCGCACATTTAATTAAGAGTGAGATTATACCCAAATTTATATAAAATTCAAAGGTTTTTTATGTAAAATATAGAAAAAAAGATATTTTATGAAATTTTCTATAAAAACCTCACTACAATCATCATTAAAAAGTTCTATTGTTATACTTAAACTTATAGTACCTATCTACATATTGGCTGATATTCTGTTTTATTATAACCTACTAGAGTATATTAGTTTTATATTTGAACCAATAACATCGTTTCTTAACTTACCTAATGAAACAGCTTTAGCCATTGTAAGTGGTATGTTTTTAAATCTTTACGCAGCTATTGCCTTTGCAGCACCATTAGGGCTAAGCCCAAAAGAATGGACTATACTAGCAGTTTTTCTTGGTATTTGTCATGCCCTTATAGTCGAAACTGCCATTATGAAAAAACTTGGAATCTCAAAAACTTTTTCTTTTCTACTTAGACTCATTGCTGGGATTTTAGTTTCATATATTGTTACACTAATGCCAGAACATTGGTTTGTCTCAGATGCTATATTACAAAATCAAGCACCAACACTTTCAAGTTATAACTCAATATTTGACCTTTTATCAAATTCTATCTATGAATCAATATACTTATCTATTCAAGTTATAATCCTAGTTACGCTACTTATATTTAGTTTAGATTTTATAAAATCATTAAAAATTGTTGAAGAATACTCCAACAAAGTAAATAGTGCATTTTCCATAACAATAGGTGTTATACTAGGTATAACTTATGGTGCAGGAATACTTATAAGTGAATACGAAAAAAATACTCTAACAAAAAAAGAGATACTCTATATTGGAACATTTCTAATGATATGTCATGCTATCATAGAAGATACACTTCTATTTGTTATATTTGGTGCAAATATATGGATTATAGTTATCTTAAGAGTACTATTTGCATTTATTTTCGCAACAATTTGCATGAAACTACTCTCTTTAAAAGTACAAGATTAACATGAGGATATATTATGTATAATTCTCTCTTACATGTAAAGGATAAATTTGAACGATAATATTATTGCCTACCAAGGTGTAGAAGGTGCCTACTCGCATCTAGCTTGTAAAAAAGCATTTCCTAACTCCATCACAATTGCATGTGATAGTTTTTGTGATGCAATGAAATTAGTAGAATCAGGAACAGCTAACCTAGCAATGATACCAGTAGAAAACTCAACAGCAGGACGTGTAGAAGAGATATACAGGCTTATACCAGAACTAGCACTTTATATAGTTGAAGAGCATTTTGAACCAGTAAATCATTGTTTACTTGGGGTAAAAGGATCAAATAAAAATAGTATTAAATATGTATCATCACATCCACAAGCACTAGCTCAATGCCACAATAATATAACCAAACTAAACATTAAAGCACTAGCAAAATTTGACACAGCAGGGTCAGCTAGGGAAGTTAGTAAAAAAAATGACCCAATCTATGCAGCCATAGCATCAAATCTAGCAGCAAAACTATATAACTTAGAAATTTTAGATGATAAATTTGGAGACTTAAAAGGTAATGTTACAAGATTTATAATACTCTCAAAAGAGATGAGTACACCAATGTATAAAAAAGATGAGGAGTATATAACTTCACTTATTTTTCAAGTAAGAGATATCCCAGCTGCACTATATAAAGCTTTAGGAGGTTTTGCAACAAATAGTGTAAACCTTATAAAATTAGAGAGCTACTCCATCCCAGGTTCATTACAAGCAAGTCAATTTCATATAGATATTGATGCTCATCCCAATGAAAAAAATCTAAAACTTGCCATTGAAGAGTTGACATTTTTTGCAAAAGAAATAAAATATTTAGGAATATATAAGAAGAAGTAAAGTTAACGCGAATCCGGCGGCGACCTACGTTTCCGTCCCAGTAAGGGAGAGTATCATCGGCGATGAAGAGCTTAGCTTCTTGGTTCGAAATGGGACAAGGCGTTTCCTCTTCTCTATAGCCACCGGAAAGCGTTAAGTAAAAAATAGTAATAGGGGTCTGCTACTAATACTTTTTATCTTTTTGTAAAAAAAGTTAAAAGTTTAGCTCTGACTCCCATCAGATTATCTCTTACTTCACGCTTTAAGGCGTTAAAGAATTATAAGTTAATTGTCAAGTAAAGTTCAAACATTTACTTGTAAAATGATATACATTTAACAAGAAAGTGATGCTGTTTAGAATTACTTAGTACGAAAAAGCCTAAGCTTTTTTGTGCTTTAGTATTTGTTACTTTAGCTCGGACTTAGTTCGAGCGTTAAAAGTAAGTAAAAATAGTTGGTAAACCAAACGACCTATTAGTACTGGTCAGCTAAATCCCTTTCAGGAATTACACACCCAGCCTATCAAACATGTAGTCTTCATGAGGTCTTCAGGGAAGATTCATCTTGGAGTTGGCTTCCCGCTTAGATGCTTTCAGCGGTTATCTCATCCGAATATAGCTACTGGGCGATGCTCTTGGCAGAACAACCCATACACCAGTGATTCGTTCAACCCGGTCCTCTCGTACTAGGGT
>Ga0256845_1001890_pt1:15000-16085 | contig 16085 bp, 12 predicted proteins | sample RiftiametaG_FD_189101 | JGI IMG/M metagenome (GOLD analysis project Ga0256845, IMG submission 189101) | Tube worm associated microbial communities from hydrothermal vent at the East Pacific Rise, Pacific Ocean - Riftia | ecosystem: Host-associated > Annelida > Integument >...
GCACACAACCCCGCTCTGAATGATTGTAAGTAAATGGTTTCAGGTTCTATTTCACTCCCCTCACTGGGGTCCTTTTCACCTTTCCCTCACGGTACTTGTTCACTATCGGTCTGTAAGTAGTATTTAGGATTGGAGGGTGGTCCCCCCAGGTTCAGACAGAATATCACGTGTTCCGCCCTACTCAGGATACTGCTATGTCAACTTCAGATTTCGTCTACGGGACTATCACCCTTTATAGTTAATCTTTCCAGATTACTCGACTATCTTCCATTGTCCAATATTGCAGTCCTACAACCCCGAATGCAAGCATTCGGTTTGTCCTAATCCACGTTCGCTCGCCGCTACTAGCAGAATCTCGTTTGATTTCTCTTCCTCAAGCTACTGAGATGTTTCACTTCGCTTGGTTAGCCCCCCGTAGGGTAACATACATCACTGTATGCTGGGTTGTCCCATTCGGAAATCTCTGGATCAAAGCCTCTTGACGGCTCCCCAAAGCTTATCGCAGTCTAGTACGTCCTTCATCGCCTCTTACAGCCTAGGCATCCACCATTCACTCTTAATAGCTTACCTTGGCGATTATCATTTCTGATAATCAAGTCGACACTATTGCTAGTGTCTCATATTTTTGTATTCTAATTTGCATCACTTCCTTGTTAAACATATAAATACGTTAACAAAGTTGTAAAATTGTTTTCACTTTTTTTTGACAATTAACAATTATAATTTAAAGATCATAGACTTAAAAAGTCTAACTCAATCACTACATATAGTGTTTGAGTTAAACTTCATTAATTCAATATAAAAAAGATGGTGGAGAGTAGCGGGATCGAACCGCTGACCTCCTGCGTGCAAGGCAGGCGCTCTCCCAGCTGAGCTAACCCCCCATCTGTTTTTATATCTGCTGATATATGTTAATCAAACTCTCAAAACTAAATAAGCAACTGCTATTTATCTGTTTTCTTTCACTTGAACTAAGTCCAAGTAAAATTTATTGCACTAAAGCACAACCTTTCGGTCGTATCTCATACAACAAACTAAAAAACTAAATAAACGAACTTTACAAGTTTTTGATAACTGCTAGGTAA
>Ga0256845_1001891_pt1 | contig 16079 bp, 9 predicted proteins | sample RiftiametaG_FD_189101 | JGI IMG/M metagenome (GOLD analysis project Ga0256845, IMG submission 189101) | Tube worm associated microbial communities from hydrothermal vent at the East Pacific Rise, Pacific Ocean - Riftia | ecosystem: Host-associated > Annelida > Integument > Unclassified ...
TTTTCATATCTTATGTTTAACAAAAAAAAAACAAATAGTTATGAAAAATTATTCAACCATTATTCTTGCTGTTTTAATAAGTTTTGCTTTAAAATCTTTCGGAGCAAAAGAGTTTAATAAAAACGATAACTCAGAAATACATATTTACAGTATGGTTTCAGAGATGCCTGAATTTACCAACAAAAATTATAGTGATTTTGATTCGTTTATTAAATCAAGATTGAAATATCCGCTAATTGCCAAACAAAAAGGTATTTACGAAAGTGTAACAGTTAGTTTTGTTGTTGATATTGATGGAATAGTAAAAAATGTAAAAATAATAAAAGGCAAATATCCTTCTTTAAATTATGAAGCAATAGTTGCAATAGACGGAACAACAGGGTGGAAAGCAGGAGAAATTGACGGACTGCCTGTTCCCGTAAGGATAAGAACTACTGTTAATTTTACTCCGGCAGATAATTTACCTGTTAATAATAATAATTTGATAACCTCAGATATTGAGTTAAAACAAAAGATTACATCAAATACATCGCTAAATGAGTTGAATACATTTATCTCAAAATTTACGGATATTGCAAATAGTGCCGGATGGTATAATTGTAATAATTCGTTTAAATATATGGAGCGTAATGTTGCTAAATTTACAATTGACGATACTTATGAGAGTGTTTATGTGGTATTTAAAACTGAAAATACCGTAAGTAAAGATGCTATCGGCAAGTTCAACGAAAAAGATGAGATAAAAAAACTGATTAAAAAGCCTGAGAATAAAAAAATATTAGCAATTGGTGTAAAAATAATTGATAATCAGCCGTATTTTGCATCTAAAATAATAGAACCCAAAGGCGAACTTGTTAAATTGGAGTATAAAAAGATTGATAAAAACCAATTGGTTACTGAACTGGAAAAATTGGGGATTGGAGTATATTAAAATAAAATATGCAACTTGCTGCACTCAATGTTTAAAACATTAAGGTTCTTTTGCCTTAACATTAAGGCATTGAGAAAATTAAGAAGACAGAGAATTAAGATTTTGTTTCGCTACGCTCAACGGTTTTTTGAATCATATAAGGATTATAAGGACATATAAATTATTTCGCTACGCTCAACTTATTATCGCATCCACCAAAGACGGATAAGTTTTCTACATTTCTGCATTAAATTATTGAATAATTGTATAATTAAAAAGAAATTACAGTATTTAAGGTATTATTATATTTTCTTTTTACTTTTGTGCATCTTTGTAAAAAACAGTAAAAGATATTATGAACTTTAATCATATTAAGGGTATTATCAAAACTATTATAGTATTGATATTTTTATCGGCAATGCAGGTTTCGGCACAACAGACTACCGTAAGAATGTCGAACAATAAGGTTAGCCTTAACGGGAAACCATATTATATTCATATAGTGCGTAAAGGCGAAACACTTTCGGCTATCAGCCGTGCCTACAATGTGCCTGTTGATACCATTAAAAAAGACAATTTGCATATTAGCGATACCATTAAAATTAATCAGTATCTTAAAATTCGAATAAACAAACAAAAAGAGAACAAGAAAAAGTTTGTATATCACCAAGTTAAAAAAGGCGATACTGCTTATAACCTTTCGGTAAAATACAATATTTCAATAGATGAACTTTATAAATATAATCCTAATGCAAAGTTGGGAATTACCATTGGCGAAGTGCTTAAAATACCTTTACCTTATACCAAAGTTGCCAATAGTCAGCCTGATAGTGTTATTACTGAGCAACAACCTGAAAGAACAAATAACTATTTTATTTATAAAGTAAAAAAGAAGGAGACACTATACGGAATTGCAGCTAAATTTAATACTACACAAGATAAAATTAAAGAGTTAAATCCGGAATTAAATGAGCGTCCGTTACAAATTGATCAAGAACTTAAAATTCCGGTTTCAGTTGAACAACAAAATATACAAAATGCTGATTATTACTATCATAAAGTAAAAAAACAAGAGACAATATTCGGCATTACACAACTTTACGAAATAAAGCCCAAGCATCTTTATAAACTTAACCCTGATCTTAAAAACAGAAGTTTACAAATAGGTGAACTTATAAAAGTCCCTAAAAACAGTATTTCGGATGCTATTTTTGCAAAAAAAGAATCTGTTAACGAAGTTACAACCGAACCACATAGCGATGATTATGTAGCTTGGAAAGATTCTTTAATTATTCCTGATTGTATTGATAAACAGATAAATACAGAAGTTGCATATAAAATAGCACTGTTTTTGCCTTTTTATTTAAACATGAACGATACACTTGGTAAATATACTGAAATAAAAACCAGAGATGCCGATGGAATTGAGATTGTAGAATCGGTATTGAAAACAAGTAGAATTGAAGATAAAATATATCAACGTTCAAAAATTTTCATCGATTTTTATCAGGGAGCATTGCTTGCTTTACTCGATTTAAAAGAGAAAGGAATATCTTTTGACATAAGAGTATTTGATACTCAAAACGATACAAATCACGTAAAGAAATTACTGAGAATCAATGATTTATCAAATTATGATTTATTTATAGGACCTGTATTTGGCGATAATCTTGAAATAGTTGGTGATTATGCGTGGGAACATCAAATAAATATTGTTTCACCGCTTTCGCTGAAAAATAAGTTTATCGAACATAATCCGTATGCTTTTCAGGTAAGCCCGCCATTTGAAATCCAGATGCAGCACGCTTCGGATTTTTTAAATGAATTTGATGTAAAAAATTACATAGTAATTCACGACGGTAATAATCTTGATCAAGAATATATTGCTCAGTTTAAACAACAACTGTTTGCTCAAATGAACGAAAATAATTTCAATCAGATAAAGTATAATGAAGTATTTTATTACGATGCTCGCGACAGTGTTTTAAAAGAGGTGTTTACACCCGGAATAAAAAATATTGTAATTATTCCGTCGAGCAATCAGGCTTTTGTAACTGATGTAATCGGGAAGCTGAATGCTTATTCGTATGAATATGATATTACAGTATTCGGACAGCCTAAGTGGGTAAGGTTTGAGAATATTGAACTCAGTAATTTTCATAATACTAATACTCATATATTTTCGAGTTCATTTATTGATTACAGCAAACCTGATGTTGTAGATTTTGTAAAGAAATATCGGTTTTATTTTAAAGGAGAACCCGAAAAATATTCTTTTCAAGGATATGATATTTGTAAATACTTCTGTTTGGCATTAAATAAATACGGAAAAGATTTTAGAAAGTGTATTCATAATAATAAAGTGAGATTATTGCAAACTAATTTTAATTTTGTGCCTGTATCGAATCAAGGGGGGTATCAAAATACGGCAATTTATATTCTTGAATATTCAAAAGATTTTAAATTACGAAAAGTGGCACAGTTTCCCGATAAATAAGTAGAAAATAAGATTTACAGAATTATAATATTTTAAGAACATATAAGTTAATGCTTTGCTGTGCTCAGCTATTTTTGAAACATTAAGAATTACCGTAAAGACGCAAATATATGTCTCACTATCGTTCGAAATGACTAATAGACTGCTAGAAAATAGAAACTAGACATTAGACTACTTAAGTTTTTAGTATTAAACAATTGCACTACTGTATAATTATTTTATATAAAATTCACACACACTTTTTTGTTCTTAATGTATTAATAATCAATAAAATACTTAAGAAACACCTTTCTGAGAATTGAATATTTTAATTTTTATGCATTTTGATACGTAAAAATTAAAAATAGAGAGGTTATAATGTAAAAACATATAAGAAAAATAGAAATATTAGTGTCGGGTATTAAATATTTATAGCAAATATAAAGTTTTAGTAAGTTTTTCATTTAGTTTTTAAAAGGCAAGCAATACTAGTTTACTTTTGTAAACAATGCTATTTCACAAAAGTAAATTAGAATAATTGATTATTTATTACATTTGTAACAGCCTGATTATTTTATTTATTCTTTTAGCAATAGCTGGCCCTTCATAAATAAAACCGGTAAATAATTGAACCAGCGAAGCTCCCGCTGTAAGCATTTTTACTGCATCATCAGGTGTAAAAACACCACCTACACCAATAATAGGTAGTTTATCCTCGGTTTTATTATTTATATAATCAATCATTTCAAGAGTTTTCTCAAATAACGGCTTTCCGCTAAGTCCGCCATTCCCAATAGAGTCAATTTTATTATTATCGGATAATAAATTATCTCTTCTGATAGTTGTATTTGCTACAATAACACCGTCGATATTGCATTTTTCCACAACTTCAAGAGTTTCATCAATTTGTAAATCATTAAGGTCGGGAGAAATTTTTAAAAGCACCGGTTTTTTATGTTGCTTTTGTTGTCGTAATTCGTCAAGAGTTGTAAGAATTAGTTCTAAAGAGTCTTGATCTTGTAGTTTTCTAAGGTCAGTAATATTAGGACAACTTACATTTACAACAATATAATCAACATGGTCGTAAAGACCGTTAAAACAAGCTATATAATCGTTTAAAGCGTCTTCATTGGGGGTTAGAGTATTTTTACCTATATTTCCGCCTATAATCAGCTTATTATTTCTTTTTTTGAGTTGTTTCACCACAGCTTCAATACCGTTGTTGTTAAATCCCATACGATTAATAAGAGCTTTATCTTTAGTAAGTCTGAATGATCTGGGTTTAGGATTTCCCGGTTGAGCTTTTGGAGTGACAGTTCCTATTTCAATATGTCCGAACCCGAAACTGCCAAGCATATCATACACTTCGGCATTTTTGTCCAATCCTGCCGCTATTCCAACTTTATTGGGAAATTTCAAACCGAACAGTTCTGTTTCTGACTTTAAAGTTTTAGGATTATAAATTGAGTTTAATAAAGGTTTTAAACCGAGTTTTTTTGCTAATTTCAGTCCCCCAAACGCTATTTTATGTGCATTTTCGGGGGAAAACAGAAAAAGGACGGGACGAATTATTTTATACATTACACACTATTTTTGCATGCAAATATAGATAAAAAGATATTATTCGGGATAATATTCACTAAATGTTTTATCTGAGTAGAATATTACAATCTTAATGGCATGTTTTTGTTGACGACTATCATTTTGGTCATTTTTTTTGTTGTTATCATTTATTGCTGTATTTTCTTTATTATCAATATCTTTTTGTTGAGTTATGTTATTATTTGGCAGAATATTTTGAATTTCAGCAGTAGATTCAATAGTATCAGGTGATAATTCGTTGTTTTTATCTTCAGTATTTTCTGTGTTTAATGCTGTTTTTTCGGTATCAAACAAGGTAGGCTGCATAGGTTGTTTATAAATTTCACCTGTTCCCATAACAAGCCATTCTGCTTTGTATTTAGGAAATGCAGTTAATATTTTTTGAATAAAATCCATACCGGGTTTGTTTCGTCCCGATAAAATATGAGAGATACTGGAGCGTTGAACACCTATTATATCAGCAAACGCTGATGATGTAAGGTTTTCGGACTCAATTATTTTTTTCAATCTATCTTTTATTTCCATTTGTAAAGTAATTTGTTACAAATGTAATAAATATTATAAATACTTAAAAATACAAATGTGAACAAGAGAGAAGGGTGTGTGGTTTAATATTGTAAACAAATAACTGTTGTGTAATTAAAGTAAAAGTGGTAATAAAATGCGTAAAAAACAGAGTTTAAGTATGTTATATATTAATATTAAAGTATTTAATTGTATTTGCTGTAAAAGCAGGAGAAATAATTTAATTATAACTATAAGTAAATTTTATAAACAACTGATTTTATGATTATTACTTTATAATATTAGTCTGTTAACAATCGTAAAATAGTAAAAATAAACAAATGTAATCACTATGTTTATTCATTATAAAATAATTCTATGAACAATGTTTAATAATATTTTGTTTACTTATGTAAAAAGCATTATTCTAATTGCACATCCTGTTTTATAGGTATTTAAAGCAGAAATATTACGGTTGGTAAATAAAATAGAGACCCAATATGGTGATTATTTATCTATTTACAAATGTAAACAATATGAATTCTATTATATTTTTTAAATAATATTAAAGTTTAACCCAAACTATACAATAGAAAACTATTTTTGTTTTCTATTGTATAGCGATAAAGAACTACATCTATTTTGGACAATAACCAAAATGGTGTATTTCTAAATCGGGGTTAACCCTTACTAAATGCCGTAAGTTCACTATTTCACAACTCCTACTGCATAAGTCGGGTTTAACAGACAAATGGCATATTTAAAAAATATAATAAATCGTAGATTATTAGATTTTTTTTACTGAAAGTTATTTATTTTAAAAAATAGTAAAGATTTACTCCTACTTTACACCTTTATTTTTAAATTTTCACGTATAAAATATCGTTTGTAAGAAAATATTTAATTCTCAGAGCGATAAAAAAGTAAAATCAGCTAGTAAATATTCTATATATCAAACATTTACATGTAAAAAGTTATTTTATGAAATAGCAATGAAATAGATAAAAAAAGATAATTATGATAAATTTATACCTGTTTTAAGTATTAAAGCTAATTCTTCAGCTGATTTTTGCAACCAAACATCAGCTTTTGCCAGTGCTTCTGCTAATTTGGTTGGTTTGCGAGTTATGGAAACCAAACAGGTAATACCTTTTTTATACAGAGCATTAGTTTTCGTGGTGGCATTTCCCGTAAAGGTAAAAACAGGTTTATTATATTTTTTAGCAATAGCAGCTACTCCTACGGGTGTTTTGCCTGTTCCTGTTTGACTGTCAACTTTACCTTCGGCAGTGATAATAATATCATGTTTTGATATTTTATTTTGAATACCTGTTAATTCGGCTATTACACTGAATCCTGATTTTATTTGAGCATTTAAAAAGAAATATAATCCTGCACCAAGTCCACCAGCAGCTCCACTCCCTTCAATATTATCAATATCAATATTAAATTTATTTTTAATAATATTTGCAAAATATTTAAGATTATTGTCTAGTTTAATAACCATATCGGGTGATGCTCCTTTTTGCGGAGCAAATACAAATGACGCACCGTTTATGCCTGTTAATGGTGAAGTTACATCGGTGGCGGCTGTTATTTTAACATTATTTATTCGGTTATCGAGTTGAGAAAAATCAATATTGACAATATCTCCTAAAAATCCGCCTCCATTTTTTACAGGTTGTCCGTTTTTATTGATAAACTTCACTCCTAACGCCATAGCCATTCCTACACCTGCATCATTTGTTGCACTACCGCCTATACCTATTATTATTTCTTTACAATTATTATCAAGAGCTGCTTTAATTAGTTGTCCTGTGCCATAAGTACTAGTAATCCACGGATTGCGTTCTTTCTGAGTCAATTTTTCAATACCGGATGCGGCAGCCATTTCAATAATTGCAGTTTTTCCGTTGTTAATAATTCCGAAGAAACTGTCAATAGACCTGCCTAAAGCATCTTCAACAGTAGTTTTTATTATTTTGCCACCAACGGCATATACAATACTATCAACAGTACCTTCACCTCCATCAGCCATTGGAACTATTTCAATATTCGATTTTTTAAATACTTTTGTTATTCCTTTTGCAATATTTTCGCCTACTTGTTTTGCCGAAAGACAATCTTTAAACGAATCGGGAACTATTAAAAATGAAGGTTGATTGTTATTCATAAATTGCAATTTATAAATAATTATTCAATTTCTGTTATTGCAAATTCAAGTATTGCAATAGGTTTATCTGATATTTTAATTAATTTAGGATAAATATCATTTAATATTTCAGAAAATTCTTGATAGTCTTCATTTTCTTCTTGTGGTCCGTATATACTTACACCAATCCAGTCAATATATTTATCTCCGGGGTAATAATCTTTCGGAGTATTCCATTCTGCATCCGGTTCACTGTAAGCGTCAACATGAAAAAACCAAGTTATATTATTAGCGTTATTTTCATTACATATTTCAATAATATGTCTATAGGCGTCACGAAATCTTTCCGGACCATCAGGAAAATCAGAATCACCATAATTATCGGTAATGCTTCCTCCATTGTATTGCCCACTCCAAGGGAACCAATTTCCGTTAACTTCGGTTCCAAACTCCGCTAAAATAGGAATACCTGTTTTTGCTGCGTCTTTAGCCCATTGTGTTAGTTCATTATCAAATTTACCGTCAATTATTTTTTGCATAGTATAATTTGTATCGGGTAGGTTTTCAGTAAAATCGGTACGAGGCATTATTCGTATAAAAGGTATTTTTCCTACCGAATGAATAGTGTTAACAGCTTTTGTCGGAAAGGTTATTTTATTATACCAATTATTTGAAAAATAAGCCCATACAATTTTTTTACCAGCAAGTGTTTCAAAATCAGCGATTCGTTTTGTTGTAACAATATCTTCTGTGCCACCAAAGTTAGGGTATGCAGAATGGTAAATTCCTTTTTCGGATTTTATTAGTTTATTATTTTTAAATTCAGGTGTTATGATAAATAAATTTGAAGCTACTCCTGTTTTATAAGCATCAAGACTTGCTTGTGTTGAGTTTATTTTTAAAAAGGTATTATCAAAATTTTCATGCCACCATGCTATTGCTTTTATTTTAGGATAGTTCCCGCTTTCTATTGTTTTAAATGCATTACTAATCCAAGTTGCTTTTTTATTTAATGCCGGATTGTTATGTTCATTTTCACAAGCAGAACTGCTTAAAATAAAGAAAATAATAATCAGTATTTTATACATAAATTTTATATTATTTAATATCCTGAAAAATTGATTGTTATTTTTTATTTATTAGCCAAACAGTTTGATACGGTTTTAGTAAAATTTTATTTTCAGTATATTTTTTATTTTCGATAATGTCATAATTGTAAGATAAATATTTTTCGGGTAAGTTGATGTTTTTATCAATACTTGTGAGATTACTTACACACAATATTTTATTTGTTGAATCGAAAACTCTCTCTACAACAAAAAAATCATTTCCAATGTCAATTATAATTTGTTTTGCAGAAGGATGAAATGCTTTAGTTTGTTTTCTTATAAAAATTAGATTAAGCAATTTTGAAAATACTCTGCCTCTGACAGTATCAGAATTTAGTTCGTCAATTAATTTATTATATTGTAATTTTTCTCTATTTATAGTGCGAGCCATTCCTGTTTTTTCAACTCCGCGATAATAATTTTCAGAACCGAGTAAACTATGAATATAAAAAGCAGGAATTCCTTTCATTTCTAACATTATTATTTGCGAACAGATAAATCTTTGCTCGTGTAATGCGTCTTCGCCCTTTACAGTTCTACGAAGAGCATCAAAGTAAGTAATATTAAGTTCATAGGGACTTTCGGTGCCATCACTGTTTGTTTTTGTGCTAATAAGTCCGCCTGATTTTTTAATATCGGCAAATAATTTTGCTTTTTCGTTTTCGGGTAATAATCCTTCAAGCGGGCGAACTCCTATCCCATCATGTGACGAAGTAAAATTAAAAAATGTGCAATCATCCGGCAAATCGGGTAAGTATGAAGCCCATTTTGTAATGTAAGTTCCGTTTCCGCTGTATAATGCATGAAGCAACAATGGCGGCAGACTAAATTGGTAAACCATATGAGCCTCATCGTTATTGCCAAAATAACTTAAATTTTCTTTGTTTGGTACATTTGTTTCCGTAAGGATAATTACTCCGGGAGCTACTGCTTCTACAAAATCACGCATTAGTTTTACAATTTCGTGAGTTTGCGGAAGATGCAGACAAGTTGTTCCAATCTGTTTCCACAAAAAAGCTATTGCATCAAGGCGAATAATATGTGCTCCTTTTTGAATATATAAATATAATATTTGTAAAAATCTCAGTAAAACTTCGGGGTTTGCAAAGTTTAGGTCTATTTGGTCAGCACTAAATGTTGTCCATAAATATTTTTTGCCGTTTTTTGTTTCAAAAGCAGTAAGTAAAGGCAAACTGCGAGGTCTAACAACTTTTGATAAATCGGTATCAGGTGATACCTCAATAAAATAATTGAACCCATCTCCTTCTCCTTTTAGATAATTTTGAAACCAACGACTTTTTGATGACACATGGTTAATAACCAAATCAGTCATCAGATTAAATTCTTTCGATATATTTTCAATATCTCTCCAATCTCCCAGCTCAGGATTTACCTGCTCAAAATCAATTACCGAAAAACCATCGTCGCTACTATACGGAAAAAACGGCAAAATATGAATAGTATTTATTTTATCTGTCAGATACTTTTTAGCAAATTTCTTTAATGTTACAAGCGGTTTTTCGTTATTATTTTTTATACTATCACCGTAAATGATAAGAGCAATATCTTTCTCATTCCAATATGATTCAGGCTGTTGCTTTTCTGTAAGATTAGATTTTATAAATTGTAAGAATTTATCAATCTGCTCTTTACTGATTTTTTCTTTATAAATATTATTTAATCTTTCAGTAAAGATATTCAGACTTTTGCTCATAGTTACGTAATTAGACTGTTAGACATTAGACTGTTAGACATTAGACTGCTAAATGCTTACTTTCAACTTTATAAACCTTTAACTTTCAACTATATTGCTAATCCGGCTTCGATAAACTCTCCGAAATAAATTTCCCGAACTAAATTCTCCGAAATCCTTCCCCGAAGTAAATTCGGGACAAGCTGGAGTAAACTAACCTCTGTATTATTATTGTATTTTACAATTACACCATTATATAATTGTATCTTTGAACCATTAAATAATTATTCCGCAGTTTTCTTTTTCTCTACTTTTATAACAATTTTTTCATTCTTTTTGTTGAAAGTTACAGCAATAGTATCGCCTGTTGAAAGTTCTGTTTGCAATATTGCTTCTGCCATTTCGTCTTCAAGATATTTTTGAATGGCACGTTTCAGCGGACGAGCACCATACTGAACATCATAACCTTTTTCAGCAATAAAATCTTTTGCTGTTGGAGTAATTTTTAGTTTATATTGCATCTGTTCAATGCGACTGTAAAGACCTTCAAGCTCAATATCAATAATTTTATGAATATCATCTTTTGTCAATTGATTGAACATTACTACATCATCAATGCGATTTAAGAATTCAGGAGTAAATGCATTTTTCAATGCTTTTTGAATTACCGTTTTAGCCAAATCGTTTGATGATTTTTGTTTTGTTGTAGTATTAAATCCCACACCGGAACCAAAATCTTTAAGTTGACGTGTTCCAATATTTGATGTCATAATGATTATCGTATTTCTAAAATCAATTCTACGACCTAATCCGTCGGTTAATCTGCCTTCATCGAGAACTTGAAGCAAAAGGTGAAATACATCAGGATGAGCTTTTTCTATTTCATCAAGCAATACCACAGAATATGGTTTACGACGCACTTTTTCGGTAAGCTGTCCACCTTCTTCGTAACCGACATATCCGGGAGGAGCTCCAATTAAACGCGATACGGAAAATTTTTCCATATATTCACTCATATCAACACGAATAAGGTTGTCTTTACTGTCAAACAGATATTGAGCCAACACTTTGGCTAGTTGTGTTTTTCCTACACCCGTTGGTCCTAAAAATATAAAAGTACCGATTGGTTTATTAGGGTCTTTAAGTCCTACTCTGTTTCGTTGTATCGATTTTACAATTTTTTCAATAGCTTCGTCTTGCCCGATAACTCCTTTTTTCAATTCATCAGACATTTTAAGCAAACGGTTACCTTCGGTTTGAGCAATTCGTTGCACCGGTACGCCTGTCATCATAGCCACAACTTCGGCAACATCTTCTTCGGCAACAGTTTCGCGATATTTTATTAAATCGCGTTCCCATTTTTCTTTTTCGTTATCTAACTCTTCGAGTAAATTTTTTTCTTTATCTCTGAAACCTGCCGCCATTTCAAAATTCTGGTCTTTAACAGCTTTAATCTTTTTTTGTCGCAAAGCTTCAATTTCTTTTTCCAATTCTTCAATACGTACCGGAACTTTAATATTTGAGATGTGCACTCTTGAACCTGATTCATCAAGAGCATCAATAGCTTTATCAGGTAAATGTCTGTCTGTGATGTAACGATTTGTAAGTTTTACACAAGCATCAAGAGCATCATCGGTATAATTTACATTATGATGTTCTTCGTATCTCTCTTTAATATTATTTAATATTTCAACAGTTTCTTCGGGTGATGTTGGTTCTACCATAACTTTTTGAAAACGACGTTCTAAAGCTCCGTCTTTTTCAATAAATTGGCGATATTCATCGAGAGTTGTAGCACCGATACATTGAATTTCACCTCGTGCCAATGCGGGTTTAAGCATATTTGCGGCATCAAGTGAACCTGTTGCTCCGCCTGCTCCCACAATGGTATGAATTTCATCGATAAAAAGAATTATATTATCATTTTTTTGCAATTCGTTAAGAATAGCTTTCATTCGTTCTTCAAACTGTCCGCGATATTTTGTTCCTGCTACTATTGATGCAAGGTCTAATGCTATTATTCGTTTATCGAAAAGTATTCGCGAAACTTTTTTATTATGAATTCTTATAGCCATACCTTCAACAATGGCAGATTTTCCAACTCCGGGTTCTCCAATTAATACGGGATTATTTTTTTTACGACGACTAAGTATCTGTGCCAATCGTTCTATTTCAGTATCACGTCCCACAATCGGATCAAGTCTGTTTTCTTCGGCAGCCTTTGTAAGGTCTATACCAAAATTATCAAGAACAGGTGTTTCCGACGACGATTTGGGAATATCTTGTCGTGGATTTGAATGTCCTTCAGGACGTTTTCCAAAATCATCATCATCATTAAATTGGTCAGACATATTTTTTATTTGCTCGCGTTTAATCATATCTTTTACTTTTTCGTAATTAATATCGTATTCATTTAATGTCATAGTTACTATGCTTGAATCGTCGCGTAAAATAGCCAAAAGCAGATGAGCGGTATTTATTGTATCATTTTTTAATGAGCGTGCTTCTAAAAAAACAATTTTCAGTGCATTTTCAGCTGATTTCAAAAAAGGAATATTTTCATAATCGGTAATTTCCGATTCACCTTTTATTCTTATTTTTCTTTCTATTGATTTTTTTATTTCTATTAAATCAACACCCATGCGAATAAGAGTTTCAACAGCAAGACCATCGCCATCGCGTAAAATACCTAAAAAAATATGCTCGGTAGATATATAATTTGTATTTAGCCTTATTGCTTCTTCTTTGCTAAAAGTTAAAATATCTTTCATTTTTTTTGAAAACTTAGAATCCATGCCTGTTATGTTTGTTTTATTGCGTTTTTGTAATACTAATATAACGATACTTTTTCAATCTGTCAAAAATAGGTATTATCACAATAGTGACAAAACGAAATAACGATAAGTTTATTTTATATTATCAACATTCAAAATATCTGTTTTATTAATAACATATTTGCAATAGCTATGTTTAAAATTAAGAGTAACATATTAAAAAAATTCATATACTTTTGTTGATAAATAAAATTACAATTAAAAATGAACTATCTTCAAGTTGATGATATAAGCAAATCGTTTGGTGATTTGGTGCTTTTTGAAAATATAAACTTTACCATTGATAAAGACCAACGGGTAGCGTTGATTGCAAAAAATGGAGCAGGAAAAACTTCGCTATTGCGAATATTAGGCGGTGTTGATACACCTGATACAGGGAAACTGATTTTCAGAAATGATATTACCGTGGGATATTTACCACAAGAACCCGAGTTAAATCCCGAATTGTCGGTTATGGATGAAGTCTTTTCATCGTCAAGCGAAATTATGTCGATTATTAAGGAGTATGAAAAGGCTTGCAACGATGACAATGCCGATAGATTAGATAAGGCTATTCATAATATGGATGCTAAAAATGCTTGGGATTATGAGGTGCGAGTAAAGCAGGTATTATCACAATTAAAAATTGATGATTTAAATCAAAAAGTAAAATTTTTGTCGGGTGGACAGAAGAAAAGACTGGCTCTTGCCAATGTTTTGCTTAATGAACCTGATATTTTAATTCTTGATGAGCCTACCAACCACCTTGATTTAGAAATGATTGAATGGCTTGAAGAATTTTTAAAATCATCGAAGAGCACATTGATAATGGTTACTCACGACCGCTATTTTCTCGACCGTGTGTGTGATACAATTCTTGAACTGGATAATAATCAGATATTCAGATACAAAGGAAATTATTCGTATTTTCTTGAAAAACGCAGTCAACGTATTTACAACGAAAATACAGAAATAGACAAAGCAAGGGCTTTGTTTAAAAAAGAACTTGATTGGATAAACCGCTCACCATCGGCACGCACCACAAAAGCCAAATACCGTATTGACTCTTTTCACGAAATAAAAGAAGTTGCAAGTAAAAAAAAGCATCAAGACGAAGTTAAAATTGATGTGCAAAGTGCCCGACTGGGTAAGAAAGTTGTTGAAATTTACAATATCGGTAAATCGTTTGATAAGATTAAAATTGTTGATGATTTTACTTATAATTTCAAACGAGGCGAAAAGGTTGGTATTGTAGGAGAAAACGGCAGTGGAAAAACCACTCTTTTAAACTTAATAACAGGCAGACTACCTGTTGATAAAGGACATATTGAAGTGGGGCAAACGGTAGTTTTCGGATATTACACTCAAGGCGGAATTACTTATGATGAAAATAAACGTGTGATTGATGTAATAAAAGAAGTTGCCGAAGATATTGCCATTGGAGATGGTCGTCGCCTCTCTCCTGTTCAGTTTTTGAATTATTTTTTGTTTCCTCCGCCAATGCATCATGCATATGTTTATAAACTCAGCGGAGGCGAAAAACGCCGTTTATATCTTATGACTGTGCTTATGCAAAATCCGAATTTTTTGATTCTTGATGAGCCTACCAACGACCTCGATATCATGACTCTTAATGTGCTTGAAGATTATCTTAAAGCATTTCAAGGATGTGTGCTTATTGTATCACACGACAGGTTTTTTATGGATAAAATTGTTGATCACCTGTTTGTTTTTCAAGATGAAGGACGAATAAAAGATTTTCCCGGAAATTATACTCTATACCGACAATGGACTGACAAACAAGAACTTGCTATTAAAAAACAAAATAAAGCGATAACTAAAAATATCACTGAAAAGGAAAAGAAAAAAACTCCCGATGAAAAAACAAAACTTACTTATAAAGAGCAAAAAGAATTTGATACACTAACCAATGAGATAGATAATCTTGAAACTGAAAAAACCGATATTGAGCAACAATTGAGTAGTGGCACTCTGTCTGCCGATGAAATTACAGAATTATCAAAACGGCATGCTGAAATAATAGAACTGTTGCCCGAAAAGGAAAACCGTTGGCTTTATTTAAGCGAATGGGCAAAGTAGAATCTTTATAAATAAACATGATATATTAAAAGCTGTTATATTTCAAATAAAATTAGAAATCTCTTAAACTGCTATATTCATTAGTTAAAAATTTATTACGGATTTTTCCCATCAAAACCATAACTATATGGTTATTATAAATATGGCTATCTCAAATATTTATGCTATATTTATATATCAAATTATTTAACAATTAAAATTTATTTACTATGAAGAAAAAGAATTTACTGTTATCTTTAATTTTTGGTATGTTAGCATTTGTTAATTTTGGTTGTTCAAGCCCTGAAGTTTGTGAACCTTTTGATGCTTGCGGAAAAACTGCACAAGCATGTTGCACTGATGATGATTGTCATTATGAATATAATGGGAAAGATTATAATTGCAATGGAACAGAGTGTACAAATGCAGCAAAACTTTTAGTTAATGATATGTGTGATTTTAAATCAGGAATCATATCAAACAAAGAGATTAGTATTGAAGCATTAAAATTAATTGAAAATGTAAAAATAAATTCTTTGTGCAATTAAAAAATGACACTATCCTAAAAAGTGTGTAAAGTCGATTTTTGAATCGGCTTTTTTTAATAAGATTTATTTAAACCCAAACTATGCAATAGAAAACAAAAATAGTTTTCTATTGTATAGCGATAAAGAACTACATCTATTTTGGACAATAACCAAAATGGTGTATTTCTAAATCGGGGTTAACCCTTACTAAATG
>Ga0256845_1001892_pt1 | contig 16077 bp, 19 predicted proteins | sample RiftiametaG_FD_189101 | JGI IMG/M metagenome (GOLD analysis project Ga0256845, IMG submission 189101) | Tube worm associated microbial communities from hydrothermal vent at the East Pacific Rise, Pacific Ocean - Riftia | ecosystem: Host-associated > Annelida > Integument > Unclassified ...
CTCAGTGAAATAAAACAGTGGATTGACGAGCAATAGAGAAAATTTATTGTGTATACATACTGGTATACATTTTCAATCTATTAACATCAATTATAATATAAGCCTTTGATTTAAAACAAGGTTATAATAAAGAATATGGTGCCCGGGGCCGGAATCGAACCGGCACGCCCGTGAAGGCGCAGGATTTTAAGTCCTGTGTGTCTACCAATTTCACCACCCGGGCAATAAATGTTTAATTGTTATAGACACATTAAAAAGAGGAAATTATATACTAAGCGTCGGTAAAATTCCATTCTTTTGTAGGATAGATAATAAAATGGGGATTATTAAAGTGCTTCCGTTTGTTTTGTTGGCGGTGGGGATGTTTTTGGTGTTTAAAAAAATTAGGCAGGTGCCGAGTGAAATGACGACGAAGTCGCCCAGTCGTAAAATGTTGGGGTGTTGTGTTTGTGAAACGCACATTCCTGAGCGTGAGGCGATTATGTATAGAGATAAGGTGTATTGTTCTGAGGCACATTTAAAACAAGGATTAGGAGAAGACGAATGAAGTTATTGTTAGATTTTTTACCGATTGCATTATTTTTTATTGTGTATAAGTCAATGGGATTGTATGCGGCGATTTATGCGATGATTGCGGCGAGTGTGGTACAGGTATTGGTGGCTCGGTGGCGTACGGGTAAGTTTGAGAAGATGCAGGTGATTACTTTGGCTTTGTTGGTGGTGTTTGGCGGGGTAACGCTGGCAGTGCGGGATCCGGCGTTTTTAATGTGGAAGGTGAGTGTGTTGTATGTGGTGTTTGCTTTGGCATTGATTGGCAGTTTGTGGATTGGTGACAAGTCGTTAATGCAGAGGGCGCTGGGTAAGGAGTTGGATTTGCCTGATTCGGTTTGGCGGTGGCTTACTTGGTTGTGGGGGCTGGGCTTTGTGGGGATTGCGATTGTGAACGGGTATTTTGTGCGATTGGCATTGGCAACCAGAGAAGAATTGTTTGCTATGACCACATTGGATAAGAAGATAGAATTGACAGAATTGGATTGTGTTACTACCGCTGCGGTGCAGTTGTGTCAGAATGCACAGCAGGCAGAAGAATCTTGGGTGAACTTCAAATTATTTGGCACAATGGGATTGACTTTGATATTGATTGTTATTACCGTTATTTTTATAAGTAAATACATTAAGAGACCTTATGAATAATCATCAAGAATCCACTTTTCACCCACTTAGTGATTTTTTAAACCCAGCCTTAGCCCTGCTAGGGCAAGATTTAAGAAAGTCACCAAGTGAGCAAAAATTGAATTCTGCTAATCATCCATATTTATGCAAAGGCCTCAAGGAGAAAGTATGAAACACACACCTTTACATCAAGCGCACTTAGATGCGGGTGGAAAAATGGTTGATTTTGGTGGCTGGGAGATGCCGTTGAATTATGGTTCACAATTAGAAGAGCATAATCAAGTGCGAAAGGATGCAGGGATGTTTGATGTATCGCACATGACAGTGGTGGACTTTAAGGGCAGTGAGGCGAAAAAGTTCTTGCAAATTTTGATTGCTAACGATGTTGATAAATTAAAAACACCAGGCAAGGCGCTGTATAGTTGCATGCTGAATGAAGCAGGTGGCGTGGTAGATGATTTGATTGTTTATTATCAAAATGACACCGATTATCGAATGGTAATTAACGCCGGCACGACAGAAAAAGACATTGCTTGGATTGAAGCACAAGCACAAGGGTTTGAGGTATTTGTTGAGCCAAAATTTGAGTTGGCAATGATTGCAGTGCAAGGGCCAAATGCAAGGGAAAAGGTTTACCAAGCAATGAATGGCGTGGAAGAAATTTGCGGTCAATTAAAGCCGTTTAATGCCGCCAGTGTGGGAAATTTGTTGATTGCCAGAACAGGGTACACGGGCGAAGATGGGTTTGAGATTATGTTGCCTGAAAAATCTGCTGAATTTACCTGGAAAATGTTATTAGAAGCAGGTGTCAAGCCCTGTGGATTGGGCGCTAGAGATACATTGCGTTTAGAGGCAGGGATGAGTTTGTACGGTGCAGAAATGAGCGAAACAGTTTCACCATTAGCAGCGGCTTTGACTTGGACGGTGGATTTGACAGATGAAAATCGTCAATTTGTAGGGCGTGAGGCATTAGAAAAATTAAAGCACAAGGGAGCAGATAAAACCATTGTAGGCTTGGTGTTAGAAGGCAAAGGTGTGATTCGCAATCATCAAAAAGTAATGACCAATTTGGGAGAAGGCGAGGTAACTTCAGGCACTTTTTCACCAACAATGGGTAAAGCGATTGCGCTTGCTAGCGTGCCAAAAGGAGCGCAAGGATTGTGCGAAATTGAGATGCGTAATAAGAAAGTATCGGCTAAAATAGTCAAACCGCCTTTTGTTCGAAATGGCAAGATATTAGTTTAGGAGAAAAATATGAGCGAAGTTAGAGACGATAGACAATATACCAAAACCCACGAGTGGATTTTAGACAATGGCGATGGCACTTACACAATGGGCGTTACCGACCATGCTCAGGCGCTATTGGGCGATATGGTATTTGTTGAATTACCCAGTGCAGGCGATGAAGCATCGGCTGCAGATGAATTTTGTGTTGTAGAATCCGTGAAAGCGGCAAGTGGTGTATATGCGCCTACTGATTTGGAAGTTGTTGAAGCAAACGAGACCCTTGATGATGAGCCAGAATTGGTGAACACCAGTTGTTATGATAATGGCTGGTTGGTGAAATTTAAGTCAGATGCAATTGATGGCTTGATGGATGCTGATGCTTATAGCGCAACACTAGACTAACCCCCTGCAATGATTAATTCTTTGGTTGCCTATAAAGGCAAACCTGCACGCATTGCTAACACTGTTGAAAATAAGTTTGAGTTAGAATTTGCGGATGGTGCAACGCTTAAAGTTCGAGAAAAAGACTTTAGATTTATTCATCCTGAATTTATGCAAGTTATTGTTGATTGTCCGAAGGCAGATCTTTCTGTGTTAGTGGATTTTCAAGAAGAAACACTGAGTTTGCAAGACATTACTGAGTGGTTATTTGATGATTTTACAGCGCAAACGGCTTGGTGTACTTGTTTACTGGTCGAAGATGGATTGTATTTTTATTGGCAGAAAGATGCCGTGTTTGTACGCCCAACAGCACAAGTAGAAAGTGTGCAGGCAAAACGAGACAGCGAAAAATTAGCCGCTGAAAATTTAGCACATTGTGTGGATAATATCGCCAAAAACACCTTTGACGAACAAGATGAGCCTTACTTAAAAGAGATTGCCAGAGTGGCACTCAATCAATCAAAAACTGCCAAAATTCTCAGCCATATTGGCGTAGAAAATTCACCCGAAAGCGCCTATCAATTACTGCTTAAAATACAATATTTTGCACCAAGTTTTAACCCTTATCCAGCGCGTTTTGACATTCCAAAAGACGAAGAAATTGCCGTGCAAGTACCCCCTATTGAACGCCTTGATTTAACACATTTGTCCAGTTATGCGATTGACAATGAAGGCTCAAACGATGCTGATGATGCAATTAGCATTGAGGGCAATACTTTGTGGGTACATGTGGCTGATGTGGCAAATGTTGTGCCATCAGGGTCAGATTTGGATGTTTATGCCCAACAGCGAGGCGCCAATTTTTACTTACCAGAAACGATTATTCACATGTTACCGACTTCAGTAACAGACGCCACCGCCTTAGGGGCAAGCAATACCTCTAATGCCCTGTCATTTAGTTTTGAATTTGATGGTGAAAATATTAACAACATTAAAGTAGTGCAGAGTGTGATTAGCGTTACCAATACCACTTACGAAGAAGTTGATGAGATGTTGGCAGCCAATACTAATGCTGATTTGACCCAGATTAAAGCGATTGGTGCAGCACATAAAAAATTCCGAGACAGTTGTGGCGCTATTAATTTACACCTGCCCAGTGTGGATGTGAAATTTATTGATAATAAAGTCTCAATCGCACCCCAAGCAAGTAGCGCCAGTAGAGATTTGGTGGCTGAGATGATGGTTATGGCAGGGCGCACAATGGCACAATTTACCAGCGATAATTTGATTCCTGTGCCTTATGCATTGCAGGACAAAGGAGATTTTTCTGAGGAATTTTTAGCCAACAAAGACACCTTAACACTGAGCGAATCATTTTTAGCAATTAAGAACTTTAAACGCTCCGCAACCTCAGTAAAGCCACTACTACATTATGGCTTAGGACTGCCAGCCTATTTACGAGTAACCAGCCCAATGAGGCGTTATTATGATTTGTTAGCACACCAACAAATTATTAATTTTATTACCAACAAACCCATGTTGCCAGTAAGCCGAGTAAAAGAAATTATTGGCTCAGTTAATATGGCACTAGCAAGCGTTGGCAGAGTCAGCCGTTTTAGCGATGATCATTTCAAATGTGTCTTTTTAATGCAAAATCCACAATGGACAGGCACCGGCGTGGTAGTTGATATTCGAGGTGACAAAGCATTATTTATGATTCCTGAATTAGGCATGATGACACAAATTAAGTTTAAAAATCCCCCCAAATTTGATGCAGAAATACAACTGCAAGTAAGTCGGGTGAATTTGGTGGATAAATCAGCAAGTTTTAAAGTTATCTAACTTGAGAACTTTGCGCAAAATAATGCAATATAAATAACTCAAAAGGTCTGATTATGAGCCTAACATCAATTATAAATTGCAAATATACCCTGCCAAAAATTAAACATTTGGTATCAAAGGAAAATGTAAATACAGATACTCAAAATCTTATAATCAAACCAAAATGTCAAAATAGACAATGGCTAGGGGTAGCATTTGATTATATTCTTCGTTTTGGTTTAATTGCCAGAGGTTACGCAGAAGAATCTAATATTATTGCTCAAAAAGGTTTAAACCGCTTGATGCATTTAGAGCGACTTAAAGATAGAAAGGGGAATGCCGTCTATGGCAACAATACGATATCCCGTGTTCGAGGAAAAATCGTCATTAAAGAACGGTCACCGCTCTTTATTCACAGGAGTCATATAGTGGATAATGCTACTAACAGTATACTTATAGAACGATATATAAATTCTCTATTAACTTTACACCAATTGCAACCTAGTCCTACACTGAGTGCAAAAGAAGCGAAAGCAGTATTTGTACTATCAAATTTTGATAAATTTTATAGAGATATTCTTGCAGATTTTGGTGATTCATTAGATATGCCAACAAAAGAACAGGTAAGGGAATTGCAAGAGTTGTATAAAGTCATACCTTGGCATGATTTTAAACCTAAAAATAGTATTATCTTAAATCCTACTTTTAATAAAGGAAGTGAATTAATAGGAGGTGCAGATTGTGACCTAATTGTTGATGATTGCATAGTTGAGATTAAAACAGTTCAAACTAAAAGCGTATCAATAAGGGATTTACGGCAATTATGTGGATATTATATTTTAGCAAAAGAGTTTGGTATAAGTAACTACAGTTCAAACATTAACAACATAGCTGTATATCATTCAAGAAGCGGTATATTGAGTAAGTATTCAGTCAAAGATGTTTTAAATCCTAAACATGAAAAGGAGTTTTTAGTTGCACTTGTGGGAAAAAATTATCTATCCGATGTTAAAGAAATAAAATTACCTATTAAGTTAGAAGAAAAGTCTCCCATAGGGCGACTATTAAAAAATACACAGCATTATTCAAAAGATAGTTTTAATGCACTTGTAAAATCAAACAAAATAGTAAAAAACTTAATAAAGTAATTAGGGCAGGACACCATCCTAAAAGTCAATTTTAATATCTTTTTTTATACTCGTTCTACAAAATGAGTACTGCTCGTTTATGGAGTGGATAAGGCTTATATTTAGCGAATTTCAAGGTAGTTTAATTCGTCGTCAATTTGAATAGCATTACCTTGATCATCCTTCCAATCTCCTAAAACGAAACGCGTGTATTGCTCACCGTGGTGTATATTTTGTCGATGTGTGTGCCCGTGAATTAGGTCTGTATTGGGGTATTTTTGCATCAATTTATCGGTTGTTGATTGGTTGATGTCCATAATTTTATGTGATTTATATTGTTGTGCTTCTATGCTTTTTTTGCGTAATTGCCCACTGAGTTTGAGGCGTGTTTTGTGGGGTAAATGTAAGAAAATAAACCGAGTAATCGGGTGTTGTAATACGCTTTTTAACTGTTGATAATGCTTGTCATCTGTACACAATTCATCACCGTGTATGAGTATATAATCTTGATGCTTGGTTTTAAGTAAATACGGTGTATCAAGAAGCACACAGCCTGTTTTTTGAGTAAATTCATTACCCAAAAGAAAATCACGATTACCGCCCGTGATAAAAACTTTGGTCGTGGCACCCAGTGTTTTTAATGCCAAAATAACATCTGAATAAGCGTTAATAGACAAATCATCACCTAACCAAGTGTTGAATAAATCCCCTAGGATAAAAAGTTGATCTGCCTTTGATGCATACACTTGGCAAAATTTGATGAACAAATTGATTTTGTTCGTCTCATCGGGGATAAGATGCAAATCTGCAATGAGTAATATGCGTGCCATAGGGTAAATTGTTATTTGGCTGGTTTTTTAACTACTGCTTTTTTCTTGGTTGGTTTTTTGGGGGCAGCTTTTTTGGCGGTTGTTTTTTTAGTAGCAGTTTTCTTGATAACAGCTTTTTTCGCAGTTGCTTTTTTAACAGGTGCTTTCTTGGTAGTCTTTTTAACGGCTGTTTTTTTAACAGTCTTTTTAACAACTGCTTTTTTAACAGGCGCTTTTTTCTTGGTTGCCGCCTTAACAATCGCCTTCTCAACAATAACAGCCTCATCTGGTACATCAGCGTGCATACCGTGATGACCCGTTTTCACCAAATTGATTTTATCAACCACAGCATGCCCTTCAACCACTTCACCAAACACACAATAGCCCCAGCCATCTTGTGCAGGATAATCTAAAGAACTGTTGTTCGTGGTGTTAATAAAAAATTGTGAACTGGCTGAATGTGGCATCATAGTTCTTGCCATTGCAATCGTATATTTGGCATTTCTTAAGCCATTTTTTGCCTCATTTTCAATTTCTTTTTTGGTTGATTTTTCACTCATATCCTCGGTAAAACCCCCGCCTTGAATCATAAAATTTTTAATCACACGATGAAAAATTGTACCGTCGTAAAAGCCATTTTTGACATAATCTACAAAGTTTTTGGCAGTAATTGGTGCTTTTTTGGCGTCTACTTCAATGTGAATATCACCCAAGTTAGTTTTTAAGATAATCATAATTAATGTATTTAAAGAAAAAATGTAAATTATACCTTTCGTCAGCAGTTGCCTTAGCGTATAATTGCCCCTTTTTACGACACATAGACAGGTTTTATATTATGTATGCAGTTATCAAAACAGGTGGTCAGCAATTTAGAGTTGAGCAAGGCACAACTCTAAAAGTTGAAAAATTAGAAGTTGAGCCAGGCAAAAGCATTACCTTTAAAGATGTTTTAATGGTTGCTGATGGTGATAAAGTTGAAATTGGTTCGCCCCTAGTGGCAAAAGCCAGTGTTGAGGCAAAAGTGATTTCTCAAGGCAAAGGAAAAAAAGTACACATCCTTAAATTCCGTCGTCGCAAGCACTCAATGAAGCAACAAGGCCATAGGCAGTTGTTTACTGAAATTGAAATTATAAAAATTAATTCATAGGAGCATAACCCATGGCACACAAAAAAGCAGGCGGTAGTACTAATAACGGCAGAGATTCCGTATCAAAACGCCTAGGCGTAAAAAGATTTGGTGGTCAGGTAGTCTTAGCTGGCAACATTTTAGTTCGTCAAAGAGGGACTAAATTCCATCCAGGCGTTAATGTTCGCAAAGGCAAAGACGACACATTATTTGCCATTGCAGATGGTAGAGTAACTTTTGCTAAAAAAGGTAAATTTATGCGTCAAACTGTCTCAATTGAAGCGACATAGTATTGACCAAGTAAGTTATTTAAAAAGCGCCTAATGGGCGCTTTTTTATTGGTTAAAATAGTCTTCAATATTTACAAAGGATTCACTATGAAATATGCACTTATTTTTCCTGGCCAAGGCTCTCAATCATTGGGTATGTTGTCAGATTTAGCAGATAATTTTTCTGTGGTTAAAGATACTTTTGAAGAAGCAAGTGATGCTTTAGGTTTTGACTTATGGGCATTAACGCAAAAGAATCAAGAGGAACTGAATCAAACACAAAATACACAACCTGCAATGCTGGCAGCAGGTTATGCCACTTATCAAGTGCTGAATGGTGAAATGGATTTATCCCCTATTTGCATGGCAGGACATAGCTTGGGAGAATATACAGCATTGGTTGCAGCAGGTGCGTTGCAATTTGGCGATGGCATTCAATTGGTGCGTCAGCGTGCGGAACTTATGCAATCTGCGGTGCCTGCTGGTGTGGGCGCAATGGCGGCTATTTTGGGTTTGGATGATGAGACAGTGGTTAAAATTTGTGCTGATTATTCGGGTGGTGGCATTGTTGAAGCGGTAAATTTTAATGCCAATGGGCAAGTGGTTATTGCAGGTAATAAGGCGGCAGTGGATGCAACTTGTGAGGCAATGAAAACAGCAGGTGCGAAACGCGCTATCGTGTTGCCTGTGAGTGTGCCATCACATTGCTCATTAATGAATGATGCAGCCACAGTATTTGCCAATGCAGTAGAGTCTGTTCGTTTTAAAATGGGTGTTGTTGATGTGTTGCACAATGTTGATGCGACTAAGGCGGCTAATGTTGATGAAATAAAAGCTAAGATTGTGGCGCAATTACACAAACCCGTCTTATGGACTGGCACAGTGCAGACAATGGCAAATATGGGTGTGGAAAAATTGATTGAATCGGGCCCAGGTAAGGTGCTTACCGGCTTAACCAAAAGAATCGAAAAATCATTAAGTGCAAATGCTGTGTTGGATTCAGCCAGTGTTACAACAATTTTACAGGAGATTAAATAATGAATAATTTAACAGGAAAAATCGTATTGATTACAGGTGCAAGCCGGGGTATTGGACAGGCCATCGCTTTGTCTTTAGGTGCAGCTGGTGCCACTATTATTGGCACTGCAACTAGCGACAAAGGGGCAGATGCAATAAGCAACACTTTGAGCGAAAAAGGGGTAACTGGCATAGGTATGACACTGAATGTGACCAATAATGAGCAAATTTCTGAGGTTATTCAATCTATTGTTGACACCTATGGCACAATTGATATTTTGGTTAACAATGCAGGTATTACTCGTGATAACTTATTAATGCGGATGAAAGAAGAGGAATGGGAAGATATTATTAATACCAACCTTTCCTCAGTTTATAAAATGTCCAAAGCGGTACTGCGTGGAATGATGAAGAAAAAAGCAGGGCGCATTATTTCCATTGCTTCCGTGGTCGGCGTAATGGGTAATGCAGGGCAAACTAACTACGCTGCTGCCAAAGCAGGTATTATGGGTTTTACCAAATCACTTGCTCGTGAAGTGGGTTCTCGTGGTATTACTGTCAATACCGTTGCTCCTGGTTTTATTGAAACCGATATGACCAATGCCCTACCTGAAGCGCAAAAAACAGCCTTAGCCCAGCAAATCCCTATGAATCGTTTAGGTTCGGCTGACGAAATTGCCAATGCAGTGTTATTTTTAGCAGGAGAGGGCAGCGCCTACATTACCGCTCAAACGCTACATGTAAATGGTGGTATGTACACGGTTTAGCGTTCCTAATTTAGTTTAAGAGTAATGTAATCTGCTGCGGTGGCAGGCACACTTTATCGCTACACGCTTGTAAAGTCAATTCAGCAAGGGTAAATCTTTTGCCTTTTAGTGAGAAATTGAGTGTAATTTCCTCATCATACACGGCTAATTTATCTTGACTAAAGCCCAAATTAATGTGTTTTGCTGGCGGATAGTTAATCGTTTTTATATTATCACTAATAAGCTGGGTGGCAATTAAACTTTTTTGTAAAACCTTGTTGGCGTTAATATGCCAGCCTTTTTGAATATTAAGAATGATTTGATTATGGTTGGATTGAATTTTAATTCTGCCATCATACGCATAGACAGTATTTGCCAAAATCCCTTGTTGTTTGTTGCTATAATTTTTGACAATACTGGCATAAGCACTGGGTTTTTTATGAATTTTTGTGCTGAAACTTAAGAGTAATTGTTGAGCGAGTTGCTGATATTTTTTATCTTGAGTGCGAGCAGATAATTTATTAAGTGCGCCATAAGCAACGCCATTGGCATTAAAAATAGCGCCATCGTAAATTTCTTTGTTATTATTAAGGCGTTTGTTGTTGCTGATTTTGAAGCCAAAATTTTTCTTATCCCAAAAATTGTGAATGGCCTCATCTGTTAATTTTTGCACTGTTATTAGATATTTCTGATGACCAGTTGCATCATACAAATCAATTAATCCATCGACAAAATAAGCGTAATCTTCAAAAATTGCTTGTTGTGAAGTTTGACCCTCAATTTGTACGCGCTGTAAAGATTGCTGATAAAAATTATCCAGTAAAAAATCAGCCAAATTTTGTGCCACTTTTAAATATTTACTGTCAATTTTGCTAGCAACGACAAATGCTTTTAATAATAATGCATTCCATGAAAGCAAAATTTTGTTATCCAACAGAGGCTTTTCACGGCTCTGCCGTACTTGGTAAAGCTTTGCCAATAGGGCGTCAATTTTTATAAAATCAGACGCTTGAATGTTGTTAATATTTTTAAAGTGAATGACAAAATGCCGCTCAAATTCAGTGGCGCTTGACAACTCAAAATAGCGTTGAAATTCGACAAAATCAGCGCCTAAAACTGCCTTTAATTCTTGAATATCCCAAATAAAAAACAACCCCTCTTCGCCATCACTATCCGCATCAGTAGCACTATAAAATCCACCATTTTGCATCTCACGAATGACATAATCTAGCGTTTGTTTGGCAATGCGCCGATAAAGGGGCTTGCGAGTAAGTTGGTAGGCTTTGCTGTAAACCAAAGCCAATTGCGCCTGATTGTAGAGCATTTTTTCAAAATGTGGAAATAACCAAGCGTTGTCAGTGGCGTACCGATGAAACCCGCCACCAACCACATCATAAATCCCACCACTTGCCATGCTGTCAAGCGTTGTCGTAATAACACTTAATTTATCATCGCTGGGGCGGCGCATTTGCTCATCAATCAACATAAGTAATTGTGCCTCGTGAGGGAATTTGGGTGCATCGCCAAAACCGCCGTCAAATTCATCAAAAGTTTGGCGTAAATTTTGCACTGCCAATGATTGTAAATTTTGCGGTAATTTTGTGGCTGATGCCGTTTTTTCAAGTAGGGCAACTTTAACGCTGGCAACTGTTTTTGTAATGAGATTTTGCTTATATTGCCAAATATTTTGCAGATGCTTAAGATTGGTAATCAGTGTATTTTTAGGAAAATAAGTACCCGCAAAAAAACCATCACCTGCTGGCGTTAGCACCACATTTAGTGGCCAGCCACCACTGCCTGTTAACAATTGAGCAATCCCCATAAAATGACTGTCCACATCAGGCAACACTTCCCTGTCCACCTTAATGGCAATAAAGTTTTTGTTCAGCACCTTGGCAACGGCTAAATCTTCAAAACTTTCCTCCTCCATCACATGGCACCAATGGCAAGTAGCATAACCAATAGACAAAAATATCAGTTTATTCTGTTGTTTTGCCAATTTAAAAGCCTCATCATTAAAGCCATACCAATTCACAGGATTGTGCGCATGTTGTAACAAATAAGGGGAATTGGCTAAAATCAAATGATTGGTAAATTTGGCCTTAGCATTTTCAAGGTGCCTAGTGCGTGGCTGATAATCTGCATTTTTTTGCTGATAAGCCGCTTGTAAATCTTGATTTGAATGCGCCATAAGCAGTGTGGGAAAAAGAAAAATGAGTGCTTTAAGGAATGTCATAACTGCTTTGTATATTCTATTGTTTTTGGCAATGAAATATCCGTTTCGCTTTCAATCGAAATTATTATCAAAGCTCCTTTGAAATTGGCGAGCATAATTTCATTTAAAATGATGTTTTTTACCCCGTCATCAGGCAATTCAGTAACTTTAAAAAATTGACCCTTCTTTTTAATCCACAATATACACACTTCATTTTTATCAACCACCATTGGATTGATCGCCTTGATAGACAACTGTTGATTTTCTAAAGTTGCTTCCCAACCAGTGTCACTGGCATTTAGAATCGTGTTAGCGTTGGGCGCTAGTGAAGTGAAAATTATGATTGGAATGAACAAAAATAAGGCATGCCAAAGTTTGAGTGTTTTTTTAATTCTACCCCTAAATCCCAACTCAAGATCGTTGGCAATATTACACCAAACCCGATCTTTTACTTTTTTATCCAAAGGGGCAATGGTATTTAACAGCACCAGTTCTTTATGATTCATAAGGCCTCCAAGCAGTTTTTTAGTTTGGGTAGGGCGCGTGCCACCCAACTTTTAATGGTGTTTTCTGATTTATCAAAAATTTTGGCAGTTTGCGCATAGGTTTTGCCATGAAAATATTGCATAAAAACTGCATCTCGAACACGGCTATCTAGCATTTTTAAACAATCAATAATGTGCTTTTTATTTTCAGCCTGTTCTAATTTTTCCAACAGTTGAATTTGCTCATCATCAATCACACTTAAATCAAAATCATCAGCAATCGACAGTTGTTTTTTGCGATAAAAGTCAATTGCATAATTGCGTGCAATTGTTACCATCCAAGTGAGTGGTTGCGATTTTTCTGGGTCATAGCGTTCAAAATTATGATAAATTTTCACAAATACTTCTTGCAAGCAATCTTGAACTAATTGCTCTTGTTTTAAGATACGAAAAATCACCCCATAAAGTTGCGTGGCAGACAGTTGATAGATACGGTGAAAATTTTTGTCACTAAGAGGTTGGGCAAAATAATAATTAAGGTTTTTATTCATAGGTGAATTATACGAAACTTTTACAAGATTGTTGCAACTATTTTAAATAAGATTCGTAAAATTAAATTACAGCGAGTAATTGGCTGTAATTTATTGAAAGAAAAAAAATGAACAAAATATTAAAAACAAGTGTTGTTACTATTGTTATTTTAGGCTCTAATTTTGTTGCTATGGAGGCAAGTGCTGGTAGTAAGGAAAAATGTTATGGTGTGGTAAAAGCAGGAGAAAATGATTGCGCAACCAAGACCTCATCTTGTGCTGGAACATCAAAAACTGACGGACAAGCCGATGCTTTTATTACCTTGCCTGCAGGCTTGTGTGAAAAATTAGTGGGTAGTACAACTTCCTCTTAAAGGATTTTCTGATCGCAATTAGAATGCCTCTTATTTCTTAATTGCGGTTGTATTATTTTCAAAGCGATAGAGTCTGTTTCGTTGTTTTGAAAATTAGTATGTAAAGTATTGCAACTATTTATAAATAGTTTCGTATATTCTAAAAGTTCAGGCACAAAAGCATGACTGTATTTTTTATTATTTTCAACAAAGGAAAAACTATGAGTAAAATAAACCAAAGCATTATAAAAACACTGTTCTTATTATTATTCGCCATATCGACATCAACAATAGCAATGGTAGCATCCTTTCAATTGGACATTACTGGCAAAGGGTTTGATATTAAAAAACAACTAAAGTTAGGTGATGTTGGGGAGCAGCATAATAATATCAATTTTGATTTCCATGATAAAAATAATCAGCGTTATAATTTTGATTTGCAATATAAAAAGTTACCAAGCAATCGTTCTTATCCGACTAACTTAGATGTTACCATTAAAGATAATGATGGTAGAAAATTGGGTTATTTATTTTTGGCAAATAACGGCGTGAGTGCCTTAAAAGAGTTGGGTGTATTTGGTTTGATGGTGAATATCAATGGTCAAGTTGTTGACTTCCGCTTTGCATTCCAGAGTAATTTTAGTGATTTTAATGTTGACACTTTAGCAGAAGAAAGGCTGATACAAGATACATTGGTTCCAAAATTTGGTTTTCAGATGATCCGCCCAATTATTGCACCAATGATTAATGAAAACACTCGATCACAAACCTATTCTTTAGACAGTCATCCTTACGCAGTCAATTATACGCTTAAGAATATTAACAACGGTTTGGTACAATTCCAACATAACCTTTATCAATTAAAAGAGGGAAGAGAGGAATTATTAGAGCGTATTTATTTTAACGCAAGCAGCCTTTCCGTGTTAAGAGAGGCAATGTATGCCAGTAAATATTTTCACCCACAAGATGGTACATTTAAATTGGTTTTTTATCCTGCTATGGGGCAAACAGAGCCAAATATTTAATTTTAAATTTTAAAGGAGTAGGCAATGATAAAAATAAAAAATATCACATTGAGTTTGACTATGCTAATGAGTTTTTCGTCATAGGGAGGGGAGATTCGTGCATTTTACGGTGATCCAACATTTAATAGAGTTGTTGCTATTGATGTGGATGAAATGACGCTTCTTAATGATATTTCAACTCAATTAAAGCCGTACCCAGTTGATAAGGCTGGAAATACACAAAATCTTTATGCAATAACCCGCGATGTAGATTCGATTGATATTATTAATTCTGAAACCATGCAGAATGTAGGATCTATTAGTTTAGAACATAAACCAAGGTCTGCAGGTGCTTATAACAAATCTTTAGATCTTGTTCTAGTTGCAGGTGCAGATAAACCCATGTCAAGCATTATTGATCCAAATACTAATGACATAGTTGCAATTGCGGGAGAGAATGTAATAACAAGACCTGATTTGGATTATGGTGGTAGCCTATCTTCAGGACATCCTTTTTGGTTTACAAAACGAAAATTTGCTGTTATCGATAGGGTAAATCGGTCTATTGATTTGTATGAAATAACAGGCAATAAAGACCTTGGTTTTAGTACTGGGCTTTTAGATACAGTTGAAACGCCAACTTCAGTACATAGTTTTATTGATATCAAGAACGAAGAAAGTCGAACATATTATGCTATTGCAGAGGGGTCACCTAATCATGGAATCCCTCCCATGTTACTAGAAATTAAAATTGATCAAAATGATATTTTTATAAGTAAAACTCAATCTTTATATGGGAATCCTGAGAAAATGGGATCACACCATGCTGATTTTCATCCTGATGGAAAGCATATCTATGTCGGCTCTACTCAGGGATATATGTATGTTATTGATAAGGACAATATGAACATAATTAGTACAATAAGAACTGGACTTGGAAGTGCTCATACAAATTTTATCCCAAAGAGAAATTTAGCTATTGTCACTAATCATAAAGATACTTTCGTTACTATTGTCAACACAAAAACACATAAAAAGATTAAAGATGTTACTGTAAGTCCTGAGCAGAAAAATGGTCAAATATTGCAGTCACACACATCATTTGTTAATGCAGTTCAAAGTTATTTTTATTCGTTTGCGACTGACAATGGTACTTTTTATGAGTTAGATTTAGAAACTTTAGACATATCTAGGACGTTGTATACTGGAGGAACTCCTAGACAGGGAGTGTTTGTATCAACTAATCCTGTTTTTACTCATATAATAAATAGAAGTGCGTCTGCATTTGACATTACTAGCAGTGAACCATCATCAGCTTTTATTGGAGGATATAATACAGTTGATGCTCCTACAGAGCTTATATGGTCATCTGACGACAACAGATCCAGATCCTCTTCTTCAAAATTTTCCACTATATTGATAGACCTAGGAAACGCTTGGGGCATGAGAGACCCCGTTTGAGGTTTTTGCCAAGATGACTGGCAAAGACTATTTTTTAAGTGGAAGTGTTGCACTTATGGGTTGAATTCGCCCTATATAAGAAATTTTAAAAAGTTGTCAGGGGGGGGGCAATGTAAGCAGTCTCATTATTCATATTTATGCAAAGGCCTCTATTAGCATGAAACCTTTGTATAATGCAGAGTCTTTAATCGGAAGAAGTATAAACAATGTAGACTCACTAAGTCGATGTGCACTTTATACTTTGTTTTTAATGTGAAAATTGTAAGGAAAAACCATGAATAAATTAATTTTAATACTGTGTTTATTGTCGTTAGAGACATTGGCAGATTTTAA
>Ga0256845_1001893_pt1 | contig 16076 bp, 15 predicted proteins | sample RiftiametaG_FD_189101 | JGI IMG/M metagenome (GOLD analysis project Ga0256845, IMG submission 189101) | Tube worm associated microbial communities from hydrothermal vent at the East Pacific Rise, Pacific Ocean - Riftia | ecosystem: Host-associated > Annelida > Integument > Unclassified ...
GGACATCAAAGTATTTCAACAACAGAGCTTTACACTCATGTAAATGACAACACTCTCCAAAGAAAAATATGTGAGGCTAACGTAAGAAAGGAATTGTTCAAAATGTAACCATAACTGAGAATTATGAATGTATCCTAAAGACTATGCATTAAGGAGAAGATTTGTAAAAGAATCATCTTGTTTTTTAATGATGCCATTTAAACAAGAACTCAATGTAGTATATGGAAATATTAAGTCTTTTCTAAGCTCGATAGAAATAGACTGTCAAAGAGCGGATGATATCTTTGAATCACAACCAATTTTATCTACAATAATTGAACAAATATTAAGTTCTGAGTTCATCATAGCCGATTTAACAGATAGAAACCCTAATGTTTTTTATGAACTTGGTTTAGCACATTCATTTAGAGATAATGATTGTGTTATTTTAATAGCTCAAAATATGAATGATATCCCTTTCGATATTAGACATTTGCCAATAATTATATACGATATTAATAATAAGTATTTACTTGAAGAAAGTTTAAAAAATAGAGTGAATGTCGCAAGAAAGAAAATTAAGAAAAAACGATTTCTACTAGATTATTTTGCAGATTCACATTTTTCATATTCAATGGTTGAAAATGTTATAGATTCTTTTAAAGATAAGGATCCAGATTTTATCGAAAGATTACATATATTACTGTCTGATAAAGATAGAAAAATTGATAGAAGCAGAATAGAAATAGAAAATATAATAGATGAAATTGATTCTTTGAGGAATTCTACAAGTAAAGAAAAAAGAAAGTTATTAACACAGATAAAAATTGATATATTAATAAATATTGCTCATGATGAAAATTATTATAAATATTGCATTTCATTTTTAATTGACACAAAAAGATCTGTATTTGAAGGTTCTGCTAGAGATGATTTATTGTTTTCGGCTACTTTTGCATGTTTACTAATACAACACTCTTTTTTAAAAGCAGAAGCAGTTGATTGGTTATTAGGGTATTTAAACAATAGTAGAGTTGGTGGCATTGATATTATAAGAAATAAGGTAGACGAATTTTTAGTTTCTATTGATGACTCTGAAATAGATTTAGCCTTGCTAAATTTAATTTCAAATAATAATGCAACACTTAGAGAGTCTTCAGTTGATATTTTAACACAAAAAGGCAACCTAAATGCTTACTCGAAAATTATTTCTAATATTCATAATGAGAAAAATATTTATGTAGTGAGGAGTATGATAAACGGCCTAGGAAGATACAATAATTCATCATCTTGTGACTTTGTTATTAAATGGTTTAGAAATAATAAAATAATAATAGAAGAACACAATTCAGTTTTTTTGTGTGAAGTAGCTATCGGGTATTTTAGAAAATTTTCTCTCTATCATTATGCCGAAGAGATTAATAGGTTAATTGTGACACTTTCTTAATACAGGTACAACACCATCGAATTCTTTAAAAAATGCAGCTTCATTAAATTTAATTCCAACTTTTATCTGGTATTTTTGAAAGACTTCTAAATTTTTTATAAAAGAAATATTTCTATTTATTTCATGGTTCAAGTGATACACTATAATATCACTTTCTTTAAGTAGTTTGTAGTCGAACTTTTGTAAACATAACGTATACATATAATGTGTATCTTCTAATCCCCATCCTTTGTAAATTACTGGGAAGCCTTTTGTTTTTTCATATACTTCTCTTTTAATTAAACCATAATTTCCAATAAATGAAACATGAGTAAGGTCCATATAACCACTATCTCTATCAACACCCAATGGCAAGAAAGAAATCTTCTCTAAAATATTAACCCAACTATTAAAAGTATCTTCTTTTTTTATAAAAGCAGTCCAATCTCTAGGAGTCCAAAAACGTAGTGCTCCACAAGCAAAATCATAGTTTTCAGATGCTAATACTGTTTTTTTTAAAGTATCATTAAAAGGTAATATCATATCGTCATCTATAAAAAGAATGTTTGGCGCATTCCCAAGTTCCGCACCAATATTTCTTGCTGATGCTACTCCCTTTTCGCTAGATTCAATGACAGTAATTCTTTTATCGTGAAACTGTTTTTTAATGTAATCAGCTGTTTTATCCTTAGAGCTATTTACAATGATAAAAATTTTAATTTCAACCGACTTTTGTCTAAGTAAAAAGTGCAATGTGAAAAATATTGAAAGGTTTTTACTTAAAATAGCATTTTTAACAGGTATAACGATATCTATTTTTGATTCCATAATTCTCAGTTATGATTACTTAAATATATATTATTGATTTTGAATAAACTTATGTCAAATTATTTGGAGTAAATGCTTAAACAATGAGTAATCGAAGGTTTATTAATAAGTTTTTGTTAGTATGGATGCTAAAGCAAACCATTTTGAGTAAATGAAAAAGTGTCATCCCAGCCAACAATAATGTGATTAAGAACACGAACATCAACCAATTCTAATGCAGCAGCAAGTTTTCTGGTTATGTTTTTATCAGCTTCACTTGGTTCTCTTTTTCCTGATGGGTGGTTGTGGGTCAAGATAACGGTGGCAGCATTAAAATGAAGTGCTGCTTTTACAATCTCTCGTGGGAAAACTTTTGCTTCATTGATTGTGTCACGGAACATTTCTTTCAGTTTAATCAGGCCGTGTTGGTTATTTAAATATATTACATCGAATGACTCATATTCCAATTCGGCATTTTTAAGCTTTAAATATGAGCTTGTATCAGATTGTTCTCTGATAAGGAAATCAGGTTTGTGTAAACGGGATTTAAGAATTGCCAAGGCTTGATTTATTATTTCTTGTTCTGTCATTTCGATGCTTTCGATAGGTTGAATGAAAAATTCTATCTAAAGTAAATCCATGATGAATTCAGGAATCAGGGACAGTAAATATTGAGGAGTAGAAATTTTCCCACACCCCAATATTTGGTTAAACTCACCTTCCAAAGTGTCTGGTAATTTTGGGGAATTCAATTCTAAAATAAAGATCAATCAATCGTGATCTTTCAATTTTTCTACTGATGGTAAATGGTATTTTTTCTGATTCATCAGCTTTAAGGTAATAACTCATCCACCGCATATCGGGGTTGTTAGCTGTACCAAACACATCATCAACAGAAGGTATTTGATAGGTTTCACCGGAACGGTAAACAATTGTGCCTCTAAACTTACAAAAACAATCAGCTATTTCATCAAGCCACTCTCTGCGTGGTATTGATAGATTCCTACTAGCAAGCCATAATCTCGCATAATAATGCTGGTTCAGTAATTCGAACTTTGTTGCAACAGTAATGACGCGTTTCTTTTTAAACAGCATGGTATCTTCCTTTATTAAAGTTAAATTTAATGAAGGTGCAGTTTATGTAGGGAAATAGATGATATCGGGAAAGAGAAAGTGCTTTTCATACCCATGTAAGCACCTGAGAATTTAAAATTAGTTAAGTGATATTATTTGCTTATGTTTCCCAATAACGGAATCTTGTTGTGGTTATATAAATTATGTTTTAAAGAATAGATTAATAAAGTTTGGGTCTTGTGTGCTTAAATACAATACAACAAACTGTTTGAGGGAAACCCTCTGAAAACCACACAAGGTTAATCACAACATGCTCTGATTTCTCAAAATAATTTGTCGTTTTAAAACAGAATCAGTATGAAACTTGTCTCATTATACATTTATAGTCAATTTCACTGACCCAAATTGCATTGCTAACTAACTCCTTCCAAGTACCTTTGCTCGAATACTTTCAAGTGGAAATAATGGGCCAGGGTCTTTTTTACGTTCGGGTGCAATCATGTCATGCCCAACAATATCTTGAAAGTCAAATACTTGATTTAAAGCGGTTCCAACTTGCCAGAGTGATTCAAGTTGTTGTTGAGTGTATTCGTGCCAACCACTTAATTCATCATCAAGAATATGAGTCGCTTCAGTCACTTCATCATCTGCTATAATTGAACCATTCCAAGCCATCCAGCCATGTGGAGATTTTCGGAGTTTACCTGCATTGACCAATTCGATTCCTATAGAGTATCGGTTAATGTTATCTAGATTTCCCCAAGAGCTAATTCCAGCATGCCATGCACGTCGATCAAATCGAACCATTTGAATCACTGAACCATCTCTATCAATAATGAGGTGGGCTGATACTTTTGATATAGGGTCAGCGAACCAGTTAATGACTGGTCTTAGTGTAGTGGTTGCCGTGTAATGAATTACTAATAATATAGGTTGAACGTTGCTGCTGTGATGAGGGCTTTGAGAAAAACGAATCATAGAACCTGCATCAGTTAAAGTCCGTCGACGATTAACACCATATCTCAAGTGAGAACCGTGCACTAATGGCTCATGTGTTGGTTCACTACTTGAACTGTCCAATAAATCTTCATCTTTTTCGTCGCTGTCTTCTTGAGAAATCAATTCAACAGCAAGTTCTGATGGTACAGTTGATAATACGTTCAGTTCTTCTCGTCTCCATGCTATTACATTTACAATTTTGTCTTCTGCAACCATTTCGGTTCGCCAAATTTCATTATATCCAGTTGGAGTTGTAGCTTCAGATAATTGCAATTTGAATTCACCCAAAATTATCGCGCCAGTTTCTTCAAAGGAAATAGCATTTCCTTTGATATCATCTTGTGTAAAGAGTACAGATTTTATGGACTTATATAGTCCAAATTCAAAGCTTGCAATAGCGCGTTCTATTTCTTTTATTTTATGTGTTCCTGAAATAAATTTACTAATCATAATTTACACCTTTTTATTAAATATGTTCTAAAATTGCATATCTGCTTTCTTGAATGTCATCTCAATTGTTCCAGTAGGATAATCATCTACACTCATTAGTAACCTATATACATTCATCAATTCATCCTTAGGAGGATTAGTATTATCCCATTCTATTCCATCAGGGAGTTTACTAAGAATATGTTGAACTTCCGAATCATTAAGTTTTAAAAATGCAGTCACGAATTTATGCCTAAATTCTCTTCTATCATCAAAAACTTGAGGTCCTGGAACTCTTAATTTTCCAAGTTTTTTTATGTTTTTTGTTTCAACTTTTGTTGCATTAGACTGTATCCAATTTAAGCTTCCTGGCAAAGTGCCTGCATAACTGTACTTCATTATATCTGTGAAGGCAGAGTGTCCAGAATAGTAATTAATACTTGAGCTCATTTTATCTCTTATCTCAACTAATTGTTGAGCACGTGCAGCATCCATGCCTTTGATTAGGGCAAAAATTGATTGAGTATATAAATATCGATTGTCGTAAATTGAATGTGCTCCAGTAGCTAAAGCAGTTAAAGTTAAATAGTTATTTTTAACTCCAGCTGAATTGGTTAGTGTTCCTGCCAGTGAACTAAGGAGAACTAGAGCATCAGTAAATGCATTGACATGATTGTCATTTTTAGTTAATGCCAAACGAAATGGAGCATAATGCAAATCAATTTCAGCTAAAAAATTATTGATTATTTCGTTCCTCTCATCTTCATTGGCAGCCTTAATAAGGTTATCAACATCAGAATATTTTGTGAGCAGTTTGTTTTTATTGTCTTTTGATAGAAATGTATTTGGCGAGCCTTTAAGAGCTGATTTACATCCTGAAATTAGTATCAACAAAGGTATTACTAAGAATACGAAATATAAAAACTGAGAATACTTGAATTTTCTAACGATTATGAGTATTTTTGTTTCAAGTAAATTTATAGTTAGTCTTATTGAAGCAATTTGAATTTTTTTTTCTAATTGCTCGGTTTCACTTATGTACATAATTTTCACTGTGGGATTAACATGGGTAAGTAAATTAAATAAGCAAGATATAATATTAAACCGCACTATTTGAATACTATAAATAAGCTTTAATAATTCAACAATAGTAAAATTGTTGAATTAAAATTTACTTTTCCATGTTTATATGAAAGTGGGTTTCATAAGCTATTGCATATTAAATGATTACTTATTTCAGTATTGGATATTGCACAATTAGTAAAGTAAAAGCCTTGACAGATATGAAATTAACTTGTATATGGCAAAGAAATGCAAGGAAAATCATGGTTTCGTTAAGAACTATGTAATTATAGATGTATGGAGGATAGGCAAACATAGAAATAATTAACAGAGCCAGTACCCAATACTTTAGGTTTATATTTTAATTGATTTATATAATTTTTTTAAAAATGGTGTGTTTCTGGTTTGATATAAATTATGTTTTAATAAAAATAGGAGGAGTTAAGCGATGTCAAAAATGTAGTTTTCATGGCTCGAAATCCTGATTTTGAAAGTAGGGTACATGCTTCTCTAAATAGTCATTCCATTCAATTAATTGGTCGAGAATTTCGTTCGTTTTTTCTCCGTCTAGGGACGCCAAATTTCCTAGCTCTCGCACATTATCTTTACTTTCAAATTTCAAAATAAAACCAATCACATATGTGCCATATGCTCATGTTTTGATTTCACAATTTAAAAGCAAATCTAACGCACGATAACCACAAAATTACATTTTTACTTCTATCAAATTAACTTTGATTCCCAATTACACCCATTAAATGTTTTTTCGATAAAACTAGGCAAACATTTGGCTGCTTACGTTCACTCATCAGGAATAATATTTTCTCTCAAAAATCTCTCTTTAGAGTACAAATGAACAATTACATATCAATTTGACGTAGAAGTTTATTAGAACTTTATTGGAAGTATATTGGAAGTTTATTGGAATTATGCTAGAATTATATTTGTACAATTCATTAAGAATGAAAGATTTAAAACATGTTTAAACCTAATTTTAAGATCACTCCTGCGCTAAGTAAAATGCTGATGGATATTGAGGCGTCCGTTCAAGCAGTATCAGGGTTGCCAATTACTGTTTCAGTCTTAACATCTTTGCGTGAATCTGCACGACTGATCTCTACGCATTATTCAACACAGATTGAAGGCAATCGCTTAACCCAAGAACAGGTTGAAGATGTTATTCAGGGAGGTACATTTCCCAATAGGGAAAGGGATGAACGAGAGGTTAAAGATTATTATCAAGCTTTGGATTTTCTAGATACTTTGATTAAGAAAAAAGCACCATCAATTAAAACCTCATCTATTAAAGAACAGGACATTCAGGTATTACATGGCTTGGTGATGGATGGCAGAAAGAAACCAACGCCATACCGTGATGGGCAAAATGTCATTCGAGACAGTGGCAGTGGTAACATTGTTTATATGCCTCCCGAAGCCAAAGATGTGCCAAATTTAATGAATGAACTTATTTCGTGGATCAATAAACAGTTGAACGAGGACGATTTGCCAGTGCCAATGATCGCTGCGATTGCTCATTACCAGTTTGCAACTATTCATCCATACTATGATGGCAATGGGCGTACTGCTCGATTATTAACCAATTTGGTTTTGCACAAATCAGGTTATGGTTTAAAGGGTATTTATTCATTAGAAGAATATTATGCTAGAAATTTACAAGCCTATTATCAAGCCTTGAGTGTTGGTGAATCTCATAACTATTATTTCGGACGAGTGGAGTTTGATATTACGGGTTGGGTAGCTTATTTCTGTGGAGGCATGGCAGATTCATTTACCACTATTCGCCTCAAAGTCACCGAGTCTTCAAAAGGCAAACAAATAGATCACAGTCATTTATTGCGTGAACTGGATCAACGACAGAAACAAGTATTGTCACTTTTCAGTAAAAGTAAATATATCACCACACGAGAAATTTCTGAATTGTTAGGAGTTCACAAAAGAACAGCTTTGAATCTGTGTAAGAAATGGTACGAAGAGGGTTTTATTATTCAACATGGACAGGCGAATAAATCCCGTAAATATGAACTGGCAACAAGGTGGTTGGAGTTATTAAACTAATGTATTCAGAGTTTGGTTTACTGCCTCTAATCGACTGGTGCTTGTGTCGAAGGGCAGATACATAGAATTATTTACACCAACTGGTTATTCAATAACTTTAACGCCATTGTATTTTGCAGCATGTATTATACTATCTAAAAAATCTAAATTTATACCTATAATATCTTTGTTTTTTACATTGACCACCCAACATCCCATACCATAGTGGAGAAACTCGATTGAAGATATATTATTCCATGTTATTAGTTTGGTCTTTTTAAAAGGATATTCTATTAATATCCCTTTTTGAGTAGAAATTAATATTTTTCGTAATATATAGTACCAAAAAAAACCTATAATGAATGGTATGCCCCATATTATGCGCATAATATTTATAAAAGTAGAATTATATTTTGTGTTGCCAAATATCAAATTTAAGCATATAAATAAAAAAACCGTGATTAACCCCATTACAATCATCACTGGTGTAGATAAAATTACAAATAATATTAGAGAGCTTTGCATAACTACTGCGAAGAGTAAAAAATGATTAAATCTACCAACTTATCGACAAATTTATTGGCAATAGCAAGCTATTACACGCAAAATTTCTCTCAATTTGATAAATTTTCTCTATTTTTTCTTTCATCGCATAGTTGTGCAAAACTCTCTATTAATAAAAATTTCATATACTTTAAAGTGATTATATTAATTTAAAATCAATATGCATTCGGGGAAAAGCCTTTTATTTTTTTTCTTCATTGTTCTAAACCCTTGATACTAATATTGTTCATAATCTTTGATCTGCAGAAAATCATATTATGAATTCATCGGATTCAACGGGTTATTACTCCAGTTCATATATTCCAGACCATTATCAACAGGAACCATTGCAATACATTCGGGTACTGGGCATATCATGGCGCATAGATTGCAGCCTACGCATTCTTGATCAATTACCGTAAATGTGCGTTTGCCGTCATCGGCTATATCGTAGGTGATGGCTTGGTGACTGGTGTCTTCACAGGCAATGTGACAACGGCCGCACTCGATACAAGAGCCTTGGTCGATTAAGGCTTTGGTGTCGAAGTTCATGTTTAGATCATTCCAATCAACAGTGTTGGCAACGGCTTTTCCACGAAAATCCTCTATGCTTTGGTAACCTTTTTCATCCATCCAATTACTTAAGCCTTGAATCATGTCATCAACTATGCGGAATCCATATAACATGGCTGCGGTACAGACTTGTAATCCTGCTGCGCCCAATGCAATAAATTCTGCGGCATCTTTCCAGTTTTCTATGCCGCCAATGGCGGATATTTTTAAATCTTTGGTGTCATTGTTACGAGCAATTTCGGCCACCATATTTAAAGCGATGGGTTTAACCGCTGTTCCGCAATAACCACCATGTGTGCCTTTACCATCGACGGTTGGAGTAGGTGCCATTAAATCCAAATCAACTGATGTGATGGAGTTGATGGTATTAATTAAGGCCACTGCATCACAACCGCCTGCTTGAGCGGCTTCTGCTGCCCATAATATATTGGTGATGTTTGGTGTCAGTTTGGTAAATACAGGAATGTCTACTACGTCTTTGACCCAACGGGTAACTTTTTCGACCATTTCGGGTACTTGTCCTATGGCTGAACCCATACCACGTTCACACATACCATGTGGACAACCCAAGTTTAACTCAATGCCTTGTACACCTGTGGCGGCAATTTTGATTGCCAGTTCTTTCCATGCACGTTCTTCAATCACTGCCATCATGGAACCAATGATCACTCTGTCTGGCCATTCTTTGCGTACTCTAACTATTTCATCCAAATTAGTTTGTAGGGGACGATCACTTATTAATTCAATATTGTTGATGCCGACTATGACTCTATTGTTGTTTTTGTGTACGCCATAACGACTAGAGACATTGACAACTGCAGGGTCTTCACCCAAGGTTTTCCAAACAACTCCTCCCCAACCAGCTTCAAATGCACGCACGACATTGATGTACTTGTCTGTTGGTGGGGCTGAGGCGAGCCAAAAGGGATTGATGCTGTCGATACCTGCGATGTTGCATTTTAAGTCTGCCATTATTTGTTCTCCTGTAAGTATGTAGCAATGGCATGAGCGGCTTGTTTCCCATCTTCTACGGCTTGTACTGTGAGGTCTTCACCTGATTTAATCGCATCACCACCTGCAAATATACCTTTTTGAGATGTTTCATACTTATTATTGATGATGATTTTTCCTCTCTCTCTATCAATAGTACCCAAAGCTGACGGGTTTAACTTTTGTCCTATGGCTTTCAATACTGTGTCCGCTTTGAGTTTGTATGTATTCTTTGTTGTTATTAATGTGCCATCCTTTAATTTTGTTTTAGCAAATTTTATGGCTTTGACTTTATTCTTGCCTTTGATTTTTATCGGAGATGACCAGAGTTTAATGACAACATCATTGCGTCTGGCTAAGTTGATTTCATATTCTGTAGCACTCATGTGTTGTTCTCCACGGCGATAAACAAGAGTTACATTTTTAGCACCGAGTTTTTTGGCTTGTACAGCGGCATCAATAGCTGTATTGCCAGCACCAATTACAATGACATCATTGCCTATTGCCACTTGAGATTTGTCTTCTGTTTGTCTAAGTATTTCGATAAAATCAACGGCATCATCTACCCCTTTAAGATTTTCATTATCTAATCCCAATGAATATGTTTGCCCCAAACCAATACCGATAAACACTGCATCATAACCATTTTGTAGCTGTTCTAAAGTGATGTTGTCTCCGAGAATTTGATTGTGCTTGATGTTGATTCCCCCGATATCTAATATAAAATCAACTTCATCTTGAGCGCAATTGTCGACCATTTTATAGGCTGCCAATCCATATTCATTTAACCCGCCAGATTTTTCTTTGGCTTCATAAATTGTGACATCATGTCCCAGCATTGATAATCTATGGGCACAAGAGAGTCCAGCAGGTCCTGCCCCTATTATGGCAATTTTACTGGATAATATTTTATTTCTTTTAAAAGGATGAGTAGTTGTGTTATTGATTAAATGCTCTACAGCATGGCGTTGTAATAATCCAATTTCTACAGGTTGTTCAACCCCAGTATTGAGTACACAGGATTCTTCACACAAAACCTCAGTTGGGCAAACACGCGCACAGGTTCCACCCATGATGTTCTCTGATAGAATTGTTTTTGCCGCACCATTAATGTTTTCCGTGCGTATTTGATGGATAAATGTGGGAATATCAATAGAAGTTGGACAAGCTTGAATACAAGGTGCATCATAACAGTAGACACATCGATCAGACTCTGCGATGGCTTGCTGAAGGTTAAGTGGTTTATGCAGATCACCAAAGCTTTGGTTGATCTCAGATGCTGTCAATGACCCTCCATTGACGGAGTTGCACGAATTCTGTGCCATATTTGTACCCCTTTAGGATTTATTGTTGTTTTTTATATGACAGTTAACAATATTCAATTCAAATCTTTTTGTCAAGCACTAAATTACAGTGCAAACAATTAGTATTAACTCATTGGTATAATATCTATTGTTTAGTTGCCTAATGTTTGTTCACTTTTGACTTAAATTTAGCAATTTAATTTAATCGTATACATGATTTTGTTAAGTGCTGTTTTATAAGTAACTAATTCAGTTATAATTCATTTAGATGTTGTAAAATGTTCATTAAATAAAATTTCAAGAGGTAGAGCTATGCAAATCAATAAATGTTTAATCGCCGTTACATTAACTTTTCTTACCACTATTGCTATAGCAGGTAAAGTAGGGACTAAAGTAAATTTTAATCAACCTGAGAAGTTTACTGATTTTAAAACTAAAGGTATTTCAGGTGCAAAGGACAAAGAAAGGTTGATGAAAGAATTAACTCAGTTAATAGCAGCATCAGTTGCTGAGTTTCTTGATAAGGGCAATATTTTTGAAATAACCATTAACAATATTGATATGGCTGGCAGCTTTTTGAATCTAGGCACTGAGTATGTCAGAACCATAAGTGATTCTGATAGAATTCGCTTTGATTTCTCTTACCAATTGTTTGATAAAAAAAGTGAAACAATCAAACAAGGTGAAGTGAGGTTAACCAATAGAAATCCAAAAATATTTAAAAGAATCAGAAGTAAATATGACCACACCAAGTTTCCTTACGAAATGCAACTATTTGACAATTGGCTACAAAAATTATAATTGAATGTTTAGTTACTAATGTTTTTCTTGTGTTTTTTAATTTTAATGTGATCTGAATAATGTTCGACCTCAATCGGTATCTGACAATGAGGACAGATAAGCTCGGTTACTTTGAGTTGTATTCTTTTTATTTCCCAAATGACTGATTTTGCGTCCTGATTGGATATGGATAAATCATGTGCTAATTTACGCAAGTTTTTACGTTCATTTTTATCCAATACGCCATCAGCAAAATAAGTAATGACCTGGTGCCTGAACTTTTCTTTTCTACGGGTGATTTCTTTGGTGAATCCAGATGCTAATATACCCGCAGGGAGTGCAGCCATACCAATTCCTGACATAAGAATAATCATACCAAAAATTTTCCCTTCAGGACTGATTGGTACCATGTCTCCATAACCCACTGTTGTCAGTGTTACAGTTGCCCACCAAATTGATTTAGGAATTGAGCCAAAAGCATCGGGTTGACTAGAACCTTCAACAATATGCATGCCTGTCGCTGCAATGATAATTAATATTGATAATACAAAAAATACCGAAAATATATTGGCACTTTCCTGCCGCAGAACCGACAATAATAAATTCATTGAACGTGAATAACGGGTCAACTTAAAGACTCTGATTAAGCGCAAGCCTCTTAAAATCATCATGTCTCTGGAAATAAACAAACCAAACCACGCAGGCAGCACTGCTAGCAAATCAATAACTGCCATTGGTGTCATCATGTATCTGATTTTGCCCTTGAAATGTTTGTATTTTTTGTTTTCTGAGCTGGACCAAACCCGTAAAAAATATTCTACGGTAAATACTGAAATTGAGATATACTCCAATACCATGAAAAGCATTTGGTGGTTTTTGGAAATTTCACTATCGCTTTCCAGTATCACAGCAACAACTGTCAGTAGAATCAAAATCATTAAGGAATAATGAACCAGTTTATCAATAAAGGAATGGGTTTCCCGTTCCAGTATCATGTAAACATTTTTTCTTAATGATTTTTGAGTTTTGCTCATTTTGATTTCTTGAGGAATACACCGCTAATAAAAATCAATCCAAATAAAATAATAGGGATGGTTAAAATTTGCCCCATTGTCATCCAATCAAAAGCAATAAAACCACGGTTCTCATCGGGCTCTCTAAAAAATTCGACAATAAACCTAGATAGGCCATAACAGGTTAGAAATGTTCCTGTAACTATGCCTTTGCGAGTGAATTTTCTGGCAACAATCCAAACTATAATAAAGGTTAAAAAACCTTCAAGAAAGGCTTCATACAATGTAGAGGGGTGCCGAGCATAGGCATCCAACAATCCTTGTTGGTTCATTTCTTGTAGTTTTTCTATAGGAGCATTCCATAGATTTGCAGGCAAAGAATCGGGAAAAATCATCGCCCAGGGTTTGTCAGTTAATCGTCCCCACAATTCGCCATTTACAAAATTTCCAATTCGGACAGAGCCTATGCCTAATGCACACAAAGGTGTAACGAAATCTGCTATTTCAAAAAAACCTTTTTTTGTTTTATGTTTGAAATATAGAATCGCTAGAGTGACGCCCACAAGACCACCATGAAAAGACATGCCACCACCTTGCACCTTAAATGGCAATAATGGGTCATCAATCAATGAAGTATCACTGTAAAACATAACCCAACCGATTCTTCCTCCTAAAATAACACCCAATGCGCCATAAAACAAAAAGTCTGAAACATGGTCTTTGGTCCAAGAGGTATTACCCTGTTTTACCTGGTAGTTTCCTAATAATATAAAAAAAGCAAAACCGATTAAATAAGTAATGGCATACCAATGAATTTTTAATGGACCCAAATTGAGAAAAACGGGGTCAAAACTAACAAGATAGTGCATATTTTTAGAGGTACCTATAAATGAGGGTAAGATGACAATATCTTATTTTACCCCCATTTATCGTTTAGGTACAAACATTGTCTGAAATTGGCTTAGATTGTTTAACTCTTCCTGCATTGTTAATGATGATTGATTTTGCAAATTTTGGCCCTCTGTCATCACAAAAATTTATGGATAGATTAGTGCCTGGTGAAAACCCTAAATTATTATATCTAATTTTTTGTCGGTAAATTGATGAGGTGACTATCAAACCCTCTACCATTGCATTTTCAAATTGCAACAGTTTTTCATTGTCATCTAGTTCTCGATTTCTATTGATGTCTTCAAATATTATCCAGCCTTGATACCAGTTTGATTGGTTATCACATTTAACCCCTGAAAGACTTGAGCATACAATGACATTTGTTTGATAAGAAATGGCATGAAATCGAGCAAAATTTAATGATACAGTGAGCCTGTTTCTTTCATTATCCATTGTATTACTTAGTTTTAGTTGATTTAAACTGGGAAGAGCATAGCTCATTAAGACCCCAACAATGGTTAATGTTATCATTGTTTCTATTAAAGAAAATCCTTTTGATTTGTTCATATTTAATCATTTATTTAAGTTGCCACCATTGTAGATAAAGTTATTTTAATAAAAAGAGGAAAACGACTCTTTGTTTGTAGGAAATTATCAACTGCAATGTTTTAAATTGACTACAATTTATGGGACACCTCAATTAAATAATGTATACTATAGAAGTATCGATTATTGTTTTATGTAGCGCAATTTGGAGAGTTTTATGTACGATATTTCTATACTGGCTATTATTTGGTTTAGTGTATTTGTTGCCTCTTATTTGGCACACCTGAGTAGATTGACACCTGTATTGTGGTACTTGTTTTGTGGTGCCGTATTGGTTAATACTGGCATTGTCCCACATGAGATGCCTGTGTTTATTGAGGATTTTTCTGAGTTGGGTATTATCGTTATTATGTTTGCCTTGGGTTTTGAGGAAGAAACCGATAATTTTATCAATGGTATTAAACGCAGTTGGGGTATTGCATTTTTTGGTGCTCTGGTTCCTTTTGTATTGGCATATTCTGCCAGTATGATTTTTTGGGGCGATAAAAACATGGCGTTATTGTGTGGTTTGGCAATGACTGCAACAGCTGTGTCTTTGACAATGGTCACCTTAAAAAGTGAAGGGTTGCATAAATCTCAAGCCGCTACTGGTATCATGACATCGGCTATATTAGATGACATCGCATCTTTGGCATTGGTTGCCATATTGGTTCCCATTGCTGCGGGGGAGGCGACTGTCTCAACAACAGGTATTCTGTTAATACTGGGCAAAGCCGTTGGATTCTTTTTGATTGTGGCAATAATGGGCAAATGGGTATTTCCATCTAGCCAAGGTTTGTTGAAAATAATTCCTGTGGTTGGTTGGTTTAATTTGCGAAAAATATTATCTATGGGACATGGTGAATATACGGTATTGGCATTGTTGTTAATTGCAGTAAGTGTTGGGTTACTTGCCTATGAATTTGGCTTTCATCCCGCTATTGGTGCTTATATGGCAGGACTGGTTATACACCGCGATTATTTTGATTTCAATAAGGAAAAGAAAATAGATTATTTTAAGCGCTCAAGCAGAATTATTGATAATGTGGCTTTTACTTGGATTGGCCCAGTATTTTTTGTTACTTTGGGCACTAAACTTATTTTTGATTTAGAGTTGTTAGCCTCTGTACTACCTGAGGCCTTGATTTTATTTGTGGCTTTATTTATTGGTCAAATATCTTCTGCATCAATTGCAGCTCGTTACACGGGAAATTTTAACTGGCCCGAAAGTCTGATGATAGGCTTTGGTATGTTAGGCAGGGCTGAACTGGCATTTGTAGTGATGAATATTGCCTATGTCCAATACAGCATTATGTCTATGGAAGCTTTTTATACATTAATGCTAACAGCATTTATGATGAACTTGTCTGTCCCACTAACCATTAGGTGGTGGAAGGGGAAATTTCAATAATCCCAAATCCCGCTATAGAAAACAAGATGATAGCACAAGTCCTTAATGCACCTAAGAAATCCTCAAAAAGCCTTATCACCAATGAGGTGTGTCTGGTTTTAGTGAATTCCTTATGCACATCAATTACTTGCACTCTTAAGCTCGTTTCTATATCG
>Ga0256845_1001894_pt1 | contig 16052 bp, 19 predicted proteins | sample RiftiametaG_FD_189101 | JGI IMG/M metagenome (GOLD analysis project Ga0256845, IMG submission 189101) | Tube worm associated microbial communities from hydrothermal vent at the East Pacific Rise, Pacific Ocean - Riftia | ecosystem: Host-associated > Annelida > Integument > Unclassified ...
TCTCAAACACGATTCCACCATTATCCATGGTGGAACAGGATTGCTTGAAAAAACTTTAAACCGGGCAGCCGGATTAAAACCAAAGGTTGTTTTTATTACCACAAGCTGCCTTCGGGTATTATCGGGGAAAATATTGATGATACAATACTCAGGGCGGGGGAAAATCATAAAAAAATACAATTTGTCCATATCCCCACAGATGGTGTGATTCGTGGCGGGGCAATGGACGGCATTCTCAACGCATATAAAACAATTGCTGATAATCTCGTAAATAAAAATATTGGCCATGAAAATTTAAAGGTGAATATTATTGGTGAAAAGCCAATGGAGGTTAATCAGGAAATAAATTTTAACCTTATAAAAGAAATTCTGGCTAATCTCGAGATAAAAATCAAATGCAGATTTCTTGCCAACACATCTGTTAATGGAATAAAAAATTTATTAAGGGGCAGCTTAAACCTCCTTGTCTATGATGACAGGCATGGTTTGTCTGTGAAAAAAATACTTGAAAAAAGATTTGCCACACCGTTTGCCCATTATCTCTATCCTGTCGGGTTTGATCAGACAGCAAAGTGGTTAAGGGATATAGCTCGATTTTATAATAAAACCGTTCAGGCAGATTTAATAATAGAAGAAAAGAGAGAATTATATTTAAAACAAATCAACCGTTTAAGACCTTCTCTGGAGGGTATAAAGATAATGATTATTACCCACAGACATAATATTGACTGGTTGATCCAGCCTGTCTTTGATTTAAATATGGATATTGTCAAAGTCTGCACTTATCCGCTTATTTTTAAAAATATATTTCAATCCGAATTTTCAGATAAATTGAATATTGAATTAAATGATGATATTAAAGAACGGAAACATGACATTGAAAAATTAAAACCTGATCTGGTTATTATCTGGTTATTTCAAGCTATGCTTCTGCTGATTTACCTTCTGTTGCCCGTTATGATGTAATCCCTAATTTCCCGGAACCTGGTTTTTTACATGCCTTGATATATTCAAGCGGTGGAAATATTTATTATGCCTGTCTGGAACAGAAGGATGGAAAAAATATGGACCAAAATAATATACCGGGATATCCAGGCGCCCTCACAGGCACCATTGCAGCCATTGAATCCATCAAAGACAGTGTCGTTGTTCTAAATGGTCCCACAGGATGCAAATATTTCCACGGTAGAATTTCAAATCAGGCTTTCCCCAGAAATTTTTCCATGAATCCAAGTGATTTTCCAAAGGAATTTTTTTTAAATCAGCCGAGAGTCCCAACAACCTATCTCAATGGAGAGGATTATATCTTTGGTCCTGGTCATAAACTGATAAAATCATTGGCTTTTTAAGCAAAAAAAATTACCCGGTATAATCTGGGGAAAAAGTATTCTTGATTTGAAATGGCTTTTGAACCTCTGCGGAATCAATATTGTGAGTGTATTAACTGCAGGGTCAACTTATGACGAGTTATCAAGATTTAAGGATGCTGAATATAATATTGTTGTCCATGAAGAGTGCGGTAATAATATTGTAAAATGGCTCAAACAAGAATATGGCATGCCTTATTTGATTCCTTCAGAAGGCGCTCCAATTGGTTTTTATGCACTGGGATCATTTATCAATGAAATATCTGTACTTTTGTCAACAAACCCTGAACCCGGTTTGCAAAAAATCAAAAAAGCAAAAGAAAAATTTTATCTGCATTTATCCAGGGTTAATTCGTTAACAGGATTACCACGGGGAACAAGTTTTGCGGTAAATGCAGAGCCGTCCATTGCCTATGCCCTTACAAAATGGCTTTATGAATATTTAGGCATGTGCCCTGTATCCGTAAAAGTCCCTTGTTCAAAACAGATTAATTGATAAAATAAAGAGATTTTTAAAAGCAATACAATCTGAAGAAGCATGGGATAACGACCTCAGCTATGCCATGCCGGAAGTATTATTATCTGACAGCAGCAACCATTGTGCAATACAGACTAATTAATAAAAATATTACAGGCATTGAAATTGCCACACCCTCAATGGGATATGTGGATATATTGCCCAAAGCCCTTCTTGGCATTGACGGGGCATTCAGGATAATGAAGAAAATCATCAATGGTATTTATTATAGATGACCTTATATCCAGATTGGTTGATCAATCAAATATCTCTATGTATACTAATTTTATTATGATTTGGAGTCAATAAAGCATTTGCCACTGCAGAAAGGCTTGAACTTTGCAAAAATTTTAAAGTTTTATTGTATTTGCTACATAGTTTTTTTACTTTCAGGCAGGCATTATGGCTATTGCAGTTTACAGGGCAGACAACCATGTCACACCTTTTTACACGAGCTTCGAGGTGGGCTTGCCCGCCTTTAAGATACCCATCATGATAATCAAATCTGCCACCGGCATTTTCAACAACATCTCTGTAAAAAGACTTCATTCTTGTTATCCCGCCAATCATGAATATTCGTTTGGCACAAAGCTTATACTGGGGGCAACAAGCCTCTTTTATGCAATTGCTTTTGTTTGGGCATTCATTGTCAGTACATGAATCAATGCCATTAACCAAAGATCGAAATTGTTTTTGAATTAATTCATTTTCATTTTTTAACCCGAAAATCTCTACCTGCATACTTTTTTTTTCACGTTCCAGAATTCTAACCTGCTTAAAGGTGTTTTTGACTTCTTGGTCCTTTGTATCAATTTTTTGTTTTAGGGAAAAAATCTGGTTATCAAAATTTTCTTTGCTGCTGTGAAGGTCCATATATTTATAAATGTCGGCTTTATATTTTCGGTTTTCCTCCTGGAGTATAGATATTGTTTTTAAATCTGATTTTCTAAGTTGCATTAATTCTTTAAATTTTTTATCTTTAATGGATATTTTCTGCTGTAATTGTATTAGAGCTTGGTCAGTGTAGACTAGTTTCTTTTTTATATTGAAGATTTCTGTCATATTGGCGTGGGCATGCATATGCATTTGACCGAAAACATCCTGGAGAAGCATTACTCCGGTTTTTTCGTGAGAAATAATTGCGTACATCATGGGACCTGCCTTGCCTGATTCCAGATGTTTTTTCCAGAGAATTTCTACCTCATCATCTGGCAGGTTTGATATTTGTATCATCATTTTCCGCGCTTTTTGGCGCAGATAATTATTTACTTTGATGGACACATTATTTTCGCTGTTGAGCTTTGCCATCAACTGCTGATGGTATTCATAAGGTTTCATCCTTTTTGTATTATATCCACATTTCTTTAGAATGTTCCGATGTTGATCAACAGATAGAACAGCTCCCACAATTGGGCATTTAAAATGGGCTTCGAGTTTCCAAATGGGCATGAAACTGGACAGGTCATCTAACATGGTTTTCCTCCTGTTTAATAGTGTCATAGTATTTTTATAATTAAGTTTGTTTAACCTAACTTAATTAGGGATCTTATATAGGTAATAATTGGAGTTGTCAAGAAAAAATTAAGATTAAACTAAAATTATTATGAAAGAATCACTGAACGAAACCTGATATAAGAATTAAATAATTAGAGGGTTTCGAGTTATTGTCATGTCTCCAAACTTTTTTATTGACATATTTAATTGTTTGGTATACCTATCTTTATAAGATTAACATTACTCTGTGGTTAGAAAATAAACAGGAAAGGTCCAATATGAAAAGAATAATTTACCAGACAGCATTTTTTATTATAATAATGTCTCTTTTATCAACCGGCATCGTGTTTGCAGCACGGAAAACAGATAAAGTCGTAATAGCGAGTCCTTTTTCACCCCTGGTAATACCCATGGCAAATATTGTCGAAAATAATTTGCTTGGTAAAGTTGCCAGAAAAGTTGAGCTTGTGATCTGGAACACTCCAGATCAACTGCGTGTCATGATTACTAAAGGGAAAGTTGACTTTGTTTCTGTACCTTGCAATGTTGCGTCTATTTTTTATAATAAAGGGATAAAGTTACAACTTGCCAGGGTCTCCATCTGGGGAGTTTTTTACCTTATCAGCAATAACTCCGGGATTACTTCCCTTGATCAATTAAAAGGGGAGACAATCTATATCCCCTTCAGGGGTGACCAGCCTGATCTTATATTTCAAACTATTTGTAAACACCAGGGATTTGACCCGTTTAAAGACTTTAACATACAATATGCTTCATCTCCCCTTGATATTACCATGAGCCTTTTGGCTGGCAAGGGAAAACATGCTGTCATGATTGAACCTGCAGCTGCGGTATGCATTATAAAGGCAAAACAGAAATTACTTGATTTTAAGAGAGTCATAGATATTCAAAAGGAGTATGGCAAGGCAACTAATTCGAATCCCAGGCTGCCAAATGCTGGAGTGGCTGTGCTTCCAAATACCCTGGAAAACAAAGAACTTGTGGATGAATTTTTAAAAGTCTATGATAAAAGTGTAAAATGGGTCATAAATAACCCCAGAAAAGGATCTCTGCTTGCAGCAAAATATGTTAAGGGCGTTGATCCTGCTGCCTTTGAGCAAGCACTAAAATATACAATATTCGAATCCATTTCTAGCAAGAATTCTAAAAAAGAACTTGAAATAATGTTTAAAAAATTTATGGACCTGAATCCAAAATCCATTGGTGGTAAGCTCCCTGACCGAGGATTTTATCGATAATATGAACAAGTCCATGGCATCCATAATAGAGATCTCAAGTTCAAGACGATACTGGATATTTACCGGCACTGTGCTATTTTTATTTGTTTGGTGGATTCTATCCATGGTGTTTAATGATATAATTATTACTTCACCTTTCAAGGCATTTTTAAGTCTGGGGCAAATGAGTTTAACACTTAATTTTTGGATGAATGTCGGGGTAACAATGAAACGGTTCAGCTTAGGGCTGTTATTTGGAAGCCTTGGTGGGTTTGTTTTGGGAGTTTGTGCAGGTTTAAAACCCCAGATAAAATGGCTGCTGGAACCCTTCAGGTGGACTCTTATGACCATGCCACCAGCAATTCTGGTTATTATAAGCATGATATGGTTTGGCATGGGCACTATCCAGACTGTTTTTGTGACAGCGCTTCTAATTGCGCCCATTATCTATATAAATACAATCTCCGGCATCGAAACAATTGATTCACAAATTCTGGAAATGGGACGTGTCTATGGAGCAAATATCATCTTATTTTTAAAAGAAATTTATTTGCCAGGCATTGGTGGTTCAATTCTGGCAGGGCTCACACTCGCAACAGGCTTAGGTATCCGCATTGTAGTGCTTGCTGAACTTTTAGGAGCATACAGTGGCATTGGATATGAATTTTCATTGGCAAGAACAAATATAGACACACCAGCTCTTTTTGCCTGGATTATGGTTTGTCTATTGCTGGGCGGAAGTCTGGATATAATTATTTTAAAGCCAATTAAAAATTATATCATGAGATGGAGAAACGAAAGTGATAGCGTTGTCTAATGTCTCTATATCTCATAATACTCATCCTGTATTAAATAAAACTTTTCTGTATGTTGCAAAAAAGGAGGTGGATCATTTTTCCAACCATGAATTATATAGAGGGATTATCTAAAAATCAAAATAGAGATGTATTAGATAAAGCTATCTGGCAATATCTTGCCAGAAAAGAGATTTTGTTTTGTGAAGGAGACTCTTGTCGAAATTGTTATCTTGTTACAAAGGGATGTTTGAAACTTTCAAAACTTAATACACATGGAGCCGAAATTATCATACGCTTTGTTTTTCCCGGCGAAATGGCTGCAGCCATAGCGGTTTTAAAAAAAGAGGTTTATCCTCTTACAGCACAGGCTGTCAAACCAACTAAAGTTATTGCCTGGGATAAAAATGATTTTAGAGATTTAATTTATAAATATCCTGATATGGGGTTTAATATGTTAACAAAGCTTTTTGATCGTCTTGAAAATTTACAGACTCGCTATCTTGAGCTGAGTTGCGAACAGGTTCATAACCGCATTGCACAGTTTATGCTGTATTTGATAGACCATGCTGGATATAAGCAAGGCAAAACAATATATATTAGTATTCCTTTGAGTCGTCAAAATATTGCTGACTATATCGGTGCATCACTGTTCACAGTAAGCCGTATTCTGAGTAACTGGGAAAAGTCAGGCTGGCTTAAATCTTCATATCAAAAGGTGACTATTATGGAACCCGATGCATTGAAATCTTTTAAATGATTTGATTAAAAAGATAGTTTATTGCTATAGAGCAACGATTCTTGCTGAAACCTATGTTATTAGAGTATTTAGAAATTTAAAATATTTCATTTAAATAGTTTGGGTGAAATATTTTTTTTTGGTACTTAAGTTAGGTTATACTGCCTTTGTTTGTAATATCTAATATTAAAAGAAGAGCAATATAGAGCAAATTTAAATAAAAGAGGAATTCTATGAAAAATAAACAACTTATTAAAAATATTGATTTTTCGGAACCGCATATTTTAACGGATCTTGTTAACTATGAAGATGGGCGTGTAATCAGTCGTACCCTTGCCCAGAATAGAGCACTAAGCTTAACACTATTTGCTTTTGATGTTGGAGAGGGCTTGAGTACCCATTCCGCACCCGGAGATGCCATGGCACATATTCTGGATGGAGAAGCGCTCATCAAGATTGACGGTAAAGAAATCCTTGCTACAAAGGGAGGTGTTGTTGTAATGCCAGCGGATGTAGCTCATTCAGTTACAGCAAGGCAACGCTTTAAAATGCTTTTGACCGTGGTTAAAAAATCAAATAATGAAAAGGAAAAAATATCATGAAAAAAATAAACCATATATTAATAATTTCATTTTTAGTTTTTATTATTCCTCTGGCAGCCCAGGCAAAGATAGAAAAATTGATTATTGCAGGTCCTAAATCAAGTGTTACCCACCCCATGACATATATGATCGAGGCTGACCTGCTAAAAGATGTCGCAGAAAAAGTAGAGCTTATAATTTGGGACAACCCTGATCAGCTACGTTCTATTATAGCCGGAGGTCAGGTACACTTTGCTGCTGTTCCGAGCTATGTGGCTTCGGTTTTTTATAACAAAGGGATCCCTGTACGCCTGCTTAATATTTCTACCTGGGGTATTTTATACATGATTTCAAGTGATCCCAAGGTACATGCCCTAGCTGATCTCCAGGGCGAAGATATTGCTATGCCCTATCGCAATGATATGCCTGATCTGGTGTTCAAAGCACTGGTACTCCAACAGAACATTGATCCTGACAAAGATTTTAATCTCAATTATAAAAGCAATTTCCCCACAATTGTTCAGGAACTTCTCAGTAGCAGAGTAAAACATGGGTTACTACCTGAACCGCTTGCGTCTGTTGCTTTGATGAAATCAAAAAAAATGAAGGGGAAAGTACCTATGCTTTACAGAGCAATTAATCTTCAAACAGAGTGGGGGAAAGTTTATAATAGTAAACCCCAGATTCCCCAGGCAGGGATTTGTGCAACACCTCTGGTAACTGAAGATATTGATCTTGTCAATGCTTTTCAAGATGCTTACAGAAAAGCCACAAACTGGTGTGTTGCAAATCCTGAAAAAGCAGGAAAGATCGCTATTAAATATATTCCGGGTTTAAAAGCTAAACCTGTTGCCTCTGCTTTAAGAAATGCAGGTCTAAAATTTGTTTCTGCCAGAGACGCACGCATAGAAATTGAACATTTTTATACTGTTTTAAAATCCATGAACCCTGTCAAGATTGGTGGCAAACTGCCAGGAGATGATTTTTACTGGAACGGAAAATAATGAATAAGGAGATTGAAAGCCGATGATTAATGGAACAATGACTATTCGGTCGGTAATAGAGAAGTATCCCGAAACTAAGGGGTTATTTATTGCTGCGGGGTTTAATGACATTGTTGAAGGAGTGAAATTTGAAAAAATCGCTTCGTTTCTTACACTTGAGTCTGTGCTTAAAAATAGTGGAAAAGATCCCAATCTATTTCTAAAAGCATTAAAAGAGCAGGTCCGGGCAAGTTACAATGCAATAGATATAACACTTATACAAACAAACAGAACCGATTGGGATGCAATTGGAGTTATTCCCATGGCAATCCACATACAGATGTTGGAAGCATTTGAAGAATTTAAAACCAAGCTTCAAAATAAAAAAAATTTAAAGTTTGAAGGCAGAATGGCATCTGCTCAAGAAGGTAGCGATTGGATAAAGGATGCCTATGGCAAGGTAGATGATCCGTGTCTTTTACCGGATATATTTCAGGGGCGTGGCTTTGATTTCTTTTTTTCCAAAACTTTTCAGGAACGCTTTATTGAGACAGATATCTTCCAATATTTGTCCACGGCAAAAGAAAATACTGTTTTAAAAGGTCTTGGGCTCCAGGATCCAAAGGGACATTATAATGTTTTCAGCATTATACCTGCAGTAATAGTTGTTAACAAGCATGCTTTAAATGGTCTTGCTATTCCAAAAACCTGGGAGGATCTTTTGTCCGATCAATACAAAGATGCCATTGCCATGCCGGACTGCAATGCAGATCTTCCAAGAGCGGTACTTTTAACGCTATACTCCAGGTTTGGTGAAAAAGGGGTGCGCAAGCTTGCAAAAAATATTTCTCAACTGCTCCATCCTTCTCAGCTGGTTAAAAAAATACGCTCTTCTGCCAAAGATGTGCCGGCATTTTCCATTATGCCGTATTTTTTTTCCCAGATTGTTGAGTCTATGCCTGGAGTGAGTGTGATCTGGCTTGAAGACGGAACCATTGTGGAACCCCTTTACACTCTTGTCAAAGCCAACTCCAGGCATTTTAAATCAGATCCAGAGGCTGTAAAGGCAGCGACTGAATTTTTCCATGGACAAAAAGTCGCCTCAATATTTTCCCGGGGACATTTTCCTGCGCTTTATCATGGTATCGACAATATGCTGCCCCCAAATGTCCCCCTATGGTGGATTGGATGGGATTTTATTGCAAAACACGACATGGTTGCTCTGGCTGAGAAACTCCATGCTGTTTTTGATGAAGAATTAGCAGACTCAGGTTCTAATTAGGAGGTATATATGAAATTTATTACTGTTTCAGGACCGCCGTCTTCAGGTAAAACTTCTGTAATCTGTCGGGTTATTGAATCCCTTAAAACCCAGCAAGCCAAAGTGGGGGTTGTTAAATTTGACTGTTTGATGACAGAAGATGATAAATTGTATGACCGCCTGAATGTCGCGGTGCGCAAAGGCCTTTCCGGTGCTCTGTGCCCTGATCATTTTTTTATCAGCAATATTGAGGACTGTTTTAAATGGGGTTTAAAGGAAAAACTTGATATTTTCATCAGCGAAAGTGCTGGTTTGTGTAATCGCTGTTCTCCTCATATTAATGATATTACAGCTTTGTGTGTCATTGATAATTTGAGCGGTCACAATACACCAAAAAAAATTGGACCCATGCTGAAATCTGCAGACATTGTGATTATTACCAAGGGAGATATCGTAAGCCAGGCTGAACGTGAGGTGTTTACCTTTCGTGTGAAGAGTGTCAACCCCAAAGCAGTCATTATGCATGTAAACGGTCTGACAGGGCAGGGAGCAGAAGAACTTGCAAGGTTGTTTATGCAGGATAAGGATGTTGAACAGATGAAAGGGATGCATTTACGTTTTGCTATGCCCATGGCGCTCTGTTCATATTGCCTTGGCGAAACTCGTATTGGTGAGGAATATCAAAAAGGTAATATCAGGAAAATGACAAATTGAGAGGGATAAGAATGGATGAAATTTTAGAGATCAAGACAGGTCTCCTAAGAAAAAAAATGCCACTTATGGATGATTTTTTCTTATCTGCAGGTCTGCCAACTCCTGACAATAATATTGTCTTAAAAAGTTTTTTTAAAAACCTTAATTCAGATCTTTATAATGATATTGGTATGGATAAGGAGAAAATCGGCAGCATTTTTGTTGACTATTTTGAAACTATGCTGACCCTGGACAACCGTCCAAAATTTGAACTCTCAAGTATTACCATCCTTGGTGGATTTGATAAATCTGGAAATAAAGAAAAGCTGAATCTTGAATTAAAACCGGGAGAAATTATCTGTCTTGTTGGACCTACAGGGTCAGGCAAAAGCAGGTTGCTCGCCGACATTGAATGGATGGCAAGGGAGGATACACCAACGGGCAGGCATATTTTAATTAATGGCAAATCGCCTGATATATCATGGCGACATTCCCAGGAACACAGGCTGTTTGCGCAATTATCCCAAAATATGAATTTTGTCATGGATGTGAATGTAGCTGATTTTATAAAAATGCATGCTGAAAGCCGACTTGTAAACAATGTGGAGCAAATGGTCGGGCTTGTAATTCAAAAAGGTAATGAGCTGGCAGGTGAACCTTTTACTAAAGAAACACTGTTGACAGATCTCTCAGGAGGGCAGTCCCGCTCTTTGATGATAGCCGATATTGCACTTTTGAGCAGATCTCCTGTGGTTTTAATTGATGAAATAGAAAATGCAGGTATTGATCGTGGTAATGCTCTTGATTTGCTGGTGGGTGAGGAAAAGATTGTGATTATTGCCACCCATGACCCTATACTTGCGCTTATGGGGGAAAAACGCCTGATTATGAAAAATGGCAGTATAAATAAAATTGTCATCCCGTCTATTAAAGAAAAATCCAATCTTAAGATAATTAATCACCTGGATAAAACTCTTTTGAGCTTGCGCAATAGTATCCGCCAAGGGAAATGTATTGATTTTAACATTGAGGTATAATTGAATAAGTTGAAAATCTTTAGCCTGGAAAAATTATTTCAAAGGGAACGTCTACTGACAGCAGCAGGTTTTGTTATGTTGCTTGCAGGCTGGCAGGTTCTTTCTCTTAATATGCATGAAATTATTCTGGCTTCTCCTGCACAGACAATATCAGCACTATGGAATATGCTTGGAACATCTTATTGGATAGACCATTCTCTAATAACTTTACATAGGATATCGCTTGGTATTGCCCTTGGAGGAACTGGCGGGTTTGTTTTAGGGCTTGGTGCAGGTTTAAGTAAAGATATAAAATGCCTTTTAGAGCCTTTGCGCTGGCTGATCATGAGCGTTCCACCAGTCATTATTGTAGTGCTTGCCATGCTATGGCTTGGTATGGGATCCAATATGGCAATTTTTATTGTCTCTGTAATGGTTGCCCCCAATATTTTTATCAATACTGCCAAAGGCATTGAAATGGTTGATAAAAACCTTGTGGAGATGTCTCATCTATATAAATTTAATTTTTTTATGCTTGTAAAAGACGTATATATTCCTGCCATAGCAGGTCCTTTAAGTGCTGCCGTTGTTATGGTTACCTGTCAGGGCGCAAGGGTGGTGGTTATGGCAGAGCTGCTTGGTGCAAATGACGGTATTGGATATGCTCTGGGAGTGACAAGATCCAATCTTGAAATTCCCGAGCTTTTTGCATGGGTTTTAACTAGTCTTGCCATAGTGGGAGTATTTGAATTTATTTTATTTCAACCGATACAAAATCGTTTTATGGGGAAAAAAAGATGAAACCGATTATCTCTTTTAAAAATGTTGTAAAAAAGTATAACAACCAGGAAGTCTTATCCTCTCTCTCATTTCAAATTGGCAAGGGTGATGTTGTTGGGCTGCTCGGGCAAAGTGGTATAGGGAAAACAACCATTTTAAAACTGGTTGGAGGTCTTGAAGCAACAACAAAAGGTAAGGTCAGGATAGATGCCGAACAGATTGGTTATGTATTCCAGGAACCTCGACTTTTTCCGTGGAAAACAGCTTTAGAAAACGTAATGCTTCCCCTGAAAGCACAAGGAGATAATAAACAAAAAGCTATGGATAAAGCCATGCATTGTTTATCTCTTATGGAGCTTACTCAATTCATGGATTATTATCCTTCTCAACTATCCGGTGGTATGAAACAAAGAGTATCTCTTGCCAGAGCTTTTGCCATAGAGCCGGATGTATTACTTTTGGATGAACCCTTCAGTGCTCTTGATATGAAACTTCGCTTATCCTTGCTTGCACTCATCAACAGGCAGCTCAGCCTGCAGCCAATGACCGTTTTATATGTTTCCCATTCGCCTGGAGAAGTAGCCTCCATAGCCAATAAAGTTTTTATGATGCACTCCGGACATGAACTTACACAAATTTCTGTGTCTCAATGCAAAAATATAGAAGCAGAATTTAAGGGAAACAATGCTTGTACATCTATCAAGTTTAAAAGTGAGGAGAAACAATGTTTTTTCTCTACTTGCTAACTGGTCTTGCGGTGATTGCCTCTTGTTTTTTAAGTTTTAAAAAAACTTTTAAGGCACTTAAAATAGCATGGAAAAAATTTTTTAAAATCTTACCTGCTTTTTTAAGTATGCTTATGATTATATCTATTGTACTTTTTATGATCCCAGATCATCTTATTATTAAATATCTTGGTCATAAAAATTTAGGCGTTGCCCTCGTGTTCGCTGCTGTTTTTGGTTCCATAACCATAATGCCGGGCTTTATTGCATTTCCTTTGAGCGGGATATTGTTAAGCAAGGGAGTCTCCTACATGGTGCTATCTGCATTTACCACAACACTCATGACTGTGGGTATTTTAACTTACCCTGTCGAAAAAGAGTATTTCGGGGCAAAGGTTACCATCATACGAAATGTTGTTGCCCTTTGTGCAGCAATAGTAGTGGCTGCCGTGACAGGGTTTTTATTTGGAGAACTGGAATTTTGATAAGTAAAAATTTTAAAAAATTTATACCCGTAATTGTTTATTTTATTTTTGTGCTTAGCTCTTTTGCCACTGGATTTGATGCCGGTAAGAAAATAGGGATGAATTTCGCTGTTTTTTCTTTAGAGCTTCTTAAAGTACTCCCCCCTGCTTTTATCCTTATCGGGCTTTTTGAGGTGTGGGGAAAGAGCGCAACGATTCAAAATCATCTTGGTAGTGCCTCGGGTTTTAAAGGATACATTTGGGCATTGCTGCTTTCTGCCACAACAATCGGAGGATTATATGTAGCATTTCCTGTTTCCTACTCTCTATATAGTAAGGGTGCAAAACTTAGTGTTATGTTCACATACCTCAGTGCTTCAGCAATTTGCCGGGTTCCCATGACCATTTTTGAAGCATCTTTTCTGGGGTTGAAATTTTCAATAATAAGATTTTTAGTGTCCTTACCTTTGGTGATCATTACATCCATGGCTTTGGGCAGTTATTTAGAAAAAACCAATTATAAGATTAGAGGAGGTTTAAAATGATTAAAACATTGCTGAAAATATTTTTATTGTTTACAATTTTAGTCACTTTTTTTTCTTTACCAGCTGTGGCTGGTAAAAAAGAGAAGGTGCCTAAACCTGTTGGACCCGTGTTCTCCAGCAACGGAGGCGTATATCCAGTGGGTAAATACGGTGTTGTTTTAAAACATCTGAGTATAAAAAAAGATCAGCTCTATGATGGCACCGATGAAAAACATTTTGTCAGACCCAAAAAAAAGAAACAAAAAAAAATCTATGAAAAATCCATACACAAAACTCAAGTTATTGTACGTGCCGGTGTTTTGAAAAATTTTGATGCTCGATTGGTTATCCCTTATTTTGACAAAAATATAAAAATAGCAACCTCTAAAAAGAATATTTCAAAAAGCAATTCCGGTATTGGAGATATTAAATTAATTGGTCGTTATCGAATTCTGTCTCAAAAGGACAGCCCTATCAGTCTTGCCGTGGGCTTGGGAATTAGTCTGCCAACCGGGAACTCAAATGATAAGTATAGAGGTAAAACGCTTCCTGGTTTTTTGCAGATAGGATCAGGCTCCTTTGATCCCATATTTGAAATAGGTGCTCATAAAATTATGGATCGTCACTGGATTTCCTCTCACCTTATGTATGTTATGACAACAAAAGGTAAACTCGGCGATAGGGATTTTGAGAGACCGGATGTGTTCAAGTATAATGTTGCCTATGGGTTTGCATTCTCTAAAAAATTTGATGTAGGTATTGAACTGAATGGAATAATAAAAACCAGGGCTGAACTGGATGGAGTAATAAAAGATAATACCGGAGGGCACTCTGTTTTTCTAACTCCGGGAATACATTTTAAATTTGCCAGGGGAATGCATTTTGATATATGCACACCAATTGCTGTCTATCACAACTTGAACGGTCCCCAGCTGGCAGAGGAGTATCAGATAGCTGCGAAATTAGCTTTTAAATTTTAAGGAGGATTCTGTGAAAAAGGAAAATTTATTCAAACGCTCTACAGGAAGAGGGATAATGGTTTTATTAGTTATCATGATTATGATATCTTTAACATTAAGTGCAATGGCAAGCGACAGGCAGCGCATCATGCAAGCACCTCCACCGGATCAAATTCAAGTTATTATTATTGGTGATCGGGTCGTTGACATTGCTTATAATCTTAAAGCTATGCCTGTGGCAATGTCTGTTCGAGGCTCTTTGTGGGAAATGGCAGATACGTTGAAAACCATGAGCCAGATTCTTGGTTGCCCTAATTTTGTCACTGTTAAGAAAAAAAATACAATTCCAGGTGCATTGAAAAAATTTAATATAAAAAGCATTATCGTTGAAAAAAGCCCTCGATTCTGCTTGTATAAACCCAAAGTTAGACCTGATAATATTGCTCCCATTGTGAAAGGATGGGATGTTAAAATTGACTATGTTGATTTCTCCAAAGGCTTGGAGTCGGCAGTCAGACAGACAGGTAAACTGCTCAATCGTGAGATAGAGGCTGATTTATTGATAAAAGAGTACAAAACCAAACTAAGTAAGGTAAAAGCCAAACAACCAGGTAAAAAAATAAACAAGAAAGTTTTGATCTTAAGTGGTGCGTATCAGCAGTCAACTGGTAAATCGATGTTGAGGGTTGAAGCACCCGGCGGTTACTCTGACTATTTTTTCCTGGAACCAATGGGCTGTATAAATGTGGGAGGCATATTCAAGTCATCTGATGGTAAACTAACCAAGGGTCATTATGCAGTTAAGAGACAAAAAAGGGGTAGTAATCTGAAACAGTTGATCCAGGCTGACCCTGATATTATCGTATTAACCGGAAATGCTTATGCCGCACAAAAACATCTTGCAATATATTTGAAGTCAAACCCAGCACTGGCAGATGTTACAGCAATTAAACATATGGCTGTATACAGCCTTCCTTTTTATATCGGTTCCAGTGTGATGGAATTTCCAGACATACTATTGCAATGGACAATGGCATTAAGTCGGTAGCCTTTATGGGTTTTACATTGCTAAAATAATCTGAGACAAAGATATGATACTGCCCTCATAGTTGGCAATTAATCCATACACGGTTTAATATCACTATGGGGACAGGAATCAACTTTTTTAAGAAAGTCTTTAAACTTTTTAAAGGTTTGTTTGTCAAGGGCATGCTCCATTCTGCATGCTGTCCGATCTGCTGTGTCTTTATCCACTTTCAGTATTCTGTAGAAAAAATCCCTTAAAAAGATATGGCGTGACTCTATCTCCTTTGCAATTTTTTTTCCTGCAGGAGTTAGGGTTACATACCCATCAGGATGCACCTTTGGAAATGGCGGTTTTGTACACAGAGACAATGGGAAACAGGCTTTCAGCCTTGTTGGTAGAAAAAGCAAAAGCGGCGTACGCGTTGTAATGAAGCAGGGAGTCTTCCAGCACACTGAAGAAAAAGTACAAATGATTGACAAAATTATCAATAATGAGGCCACAAAAGAGCAGAATGAAAAATTCCATGATTTTGCCATGGAAAAATGCCGGGCTATTCTGGAAAGGTCTTTGGAAAATTTTTTTGAGATCAAACCTATTACAACTTCAGTACCACGAAATAAGATCATTGAAGCCATGAACCCACCCTTAGTTCAAAATTAACAAAAGGAGGAAAAGCCCTTTTTTCAGAACAAATGTACATTCAGAATAATGGAAGAATCATAAATGGTATTTATTTTAAAGTATATGGATTATTGCGAATTAATCCTGGTCTCAGCAATTCTCGGTCAATATATATGAACAAGACAAGCGGTAATAAGTCAACCTCCAATCAGGCAAAGTGATAAGTTAATGAACAATACGCAATTCATAGGGTTTCCGGTTTTTGAGCA
>Ga0256845_1001895_pt1 | contig 16046 bp, 13 predicted proteins | sample RiftiametaG_FD_189101 | JGI IMG/M metagenome (GOLD analysis project Ga0256845, IMG submission 189101) | Tube worm associated microbial communities from hydrothermal vent at the East Pacific Rise, Pacific Ocean - Riftia | ecosystem: Host-associated > Annelida > Integument > Unclassified ...
TCAGCTCATCTGTCGCGCCCGGCGAAACGCCAAATTGCGCCCCAGCGGCCACGGCGTTTTCCACATCCCGTGGCGTAATCAGCGTGCCAGCCCCCACAATGCCACCCTTGACCTTGGCCATTTCAGCAATGGCGTCCAGCGCGGCATCGGTGCGCAGCGTCACCTCTAGCGCAGGCAGGCCGCCCGCCACCAGCGCCTCGGCCAAGGGGCGGGCATCGGCGGCGTTTTCCACCACCAGCACCGGCACAATCGGGGCCAGTTCACAGGTTTCGCGGTTGCGTTTACAGGCGTCTTGGGGGGTAATGCTCATAGGGTCACCATAGGGTTTCTTGGGCGCGGGCGGGCCACGCTTTGTCATAATCATCGCCACCAACCTCGCCTTGGCTGGTAGCCTTAAGAATTTGGCCAACAGAGGGCAGGCCTTGCACCGCCTCCGACTTCCAAAGTCCGCTGCGAATAATGGCTTTGCCACATTGGAAGTAAACCTCGCCAACGCTCAAAACCAGCACCGAACGCGGGGCCTTGCCCATATGGGCATAGCGCGCTAGCAAGCCCGCCTCCACGCTGATTTTCGCCGTGCAATTCACGCGGATCACGGTTTGCGAACCGGGGATCAAGAACATTAGCGAGCAGCGGGGGTCTTGCACGAGGTTGCGTAGGCTATCCATGCGGTTATTGCCGAAACGGTCGGGCAGGTGCAGGGTGGTTTCATCCTCGATAAACACCACTTGGCCCTCATCGCCGCGCGGGGTGCAGTCGGTGCCTTCTGGTCCAACGGTGGCCAACGCTACAAAGGGTGAGGCCTCGATATAGGCGCGATATTCGGCGATGATATGGGTGGTCACCTTCACGAGCGCACCCTTCTTGGGCGTGCCGTAAAGCGCCTCAAGTTCTTCAATGGTTTCAATCATATCACGCTGGCTCCTGTTTCTGCACTGCCAACAAAGCGGCGGAAAACTTCGAACATCTCACGGCCCGTGCCGTGGCCATTGGCGCTTAGGTCGGCGGTGACGGCGGCGCGCTCCAGCACGGCCTCGTCCAGCACATCCAGCGTGCCGTTTACGGCATCCACCCGCACCATGTCGCCGTCTTGCAGCTTGGCAATCACCCCGCCTTCAATGGCCTCGGGGGATACATGAATGGCGGAGGGCACCTTGCCCGAAGCCCCCGACATCCGCCCATCGGTGACCAGCGCCACCTTGTGCCCGCGCCCTTGCAAAATGCCGAGCAGCGGCGACAGCGAGTGCAGCTCCGGCATGCCGTTGGCCTTGGGGCCTTGGAAGCGGACAACCACTACGGCGTCACCATCCAGCGAGCCATCCTTGAAGGCCGCTTTTACCTCGTCTTGGTCATGGTACACCCGCGCGGGGGCCTCAACGATATGGCGGGAAGGGTCCACGGCGGAGGTCTTCATAACCGCATTGCCAAGGTTGCCCTTGAGCCGCTTTATACCGCCGGTTGGCTGGAAAGGGTCCGCGACGGGTTTGAGGATTTTATCATTGGCGCTTTGGCGCGCGCCGCCCTCATAAACCACCTCACCATCGCGCAGTTTCGGCTCTTTGGTGTAGGCCTCCAGCCCCTCACCCACCACGGTGCGGGTATCCGGATGCAGCAAGCCGCTGCTCAGCAATTCGCCGATCATATAGCCCAAGCCGCCCGCCGCGTGGAAGTGGTTTACGTCGGCAAGGCCGTTCGGGTAAACCCGCGCAATCAGCGGCACGGCGTCGGAAATATCGGAAATATCTTCCCAGTCCAGCACGATGCCAGCGGCGCGGCCCATGGCTAGCAGGTGGATCAAGAGGTTGGTCGAGCCACCCGTGGCATTAAGGCCGACGATGCCGTTCACAAAGGCCTTGGCGTCAAGGATTTCGCTCACCGGCGTATACTCATTGCCAAGATTGGAAATCGCCAGCGCCCGCTTGGTGCCCTCAATGGTGAGGGCGTCGCGGAGCGGCGTGTTGGGGTTGATAAAGCTGGCACCGGGCAGGTGCAAGCCCATGAATTCCATCAGCATTTGGTTGGTATTGGCGGTGCCGTAAAAGGTGCAGGTGCCGGGGCTATGATAGCTGGCGATCTCCGCAGCCATAAGCTCTTTGCGGCCGATTTTTCCCTCGGCGAATTCTTGGCGGACGCGGGATTTCTCGTCATTCGGCAAGCCGGAGGTCATCGGGCCAGCGGGCAGAAACACGGCTGGCAGGTGGCCAAATGTGGCCGCGGCGATCACGAGGCCGGGGATGATTTTATCACAAACCCCAAGGTAAACGCTGCTGTCAAAGACGTTGTGCGAAAGCGCGACGCCAGCGCTCATGGCTATCAGGTCACGGGAAAACAGACTGAGCTCCATGCCCGCTTGCCCCTGCGTAACCCCGTCACACATAGCAGGCACACCGCCCGCCACCTGCGCCGTGCCACCAGCCGCGCGCGCAGCCGACCGGATTAAATCGGGAAACCGCTCGAAGGGCTGATGTGCCGAAAGCATGTCGTTATACGAAGTGATAATTCCGACATTGCCGCCCTGCCCTTCCACCAAGGGTGATTGATCTTCACCCGCCGCTGCAAAAGCGTGGGCTTGGTTGCCACAGGTGAGGTGGGCGCGCCTAACTCCTGTTTCCGCAGCCCGCTCGCAACGCGCCATATAGTCTGCACGCCGACTCGCCGAGCGGCTCTCGATGCGGTCTGTGACGCGCTTGATGGTATCGTTTAGCATGGGGCTACTCCGCATAGTGAATTTCAGTGTCATCGCGCGCCAAGATCACCCGCACGGGGGCCTCGGATTCGGGGCCATCAAGCAGGGCCTTTTGCAAGGCCGCCAGCTTGGCAGTGCCAGTGATGAGCAGGTGCACATATCGAGCCTCGCGCAACACGGGCGCGGTCAGGGTGATGCGGGGCTCGCCTGCGCCTTCGGCTCGCATGGGCAGGAGGGTTGGGGCATCATCGTTGAGCGCCTCGGCGAGCTTATCCGCCCCCGGAAAAAGGCTGGCGGTGTGCATGTCTTCCCCCATGCCCAGCACCACTACATCGAGCGGTAGGGCGGGCTTCAGCCCGCCAATCAGCCCATCCAACACATCCTCAGGCGCATTACCCACTGCCACCATTGGCACCAGCGTGGCCTTCGCTGCCTTGCCTTGCAGCAAGGTTTCCTTGAGCAGGCGCGTGTTGGAGCGCTCGGAGTCTTCTGGCACAAAACGCTCATCCGTCAGCATGACGCTGACCCTTTCCCACGCGATATCCTGCTTAGATAACGCTTGCAAAAACAGTGCCGGGGTCGTCCCCCCTGGCACGGCGAGGCTGGCCTTGTAGAATATCTCTATCGCCTCCGCCAGTTGATCAGCTACCAGTTCGGCGAGATCTTGCGCCAGCACTTCCCTATCTGGGTATTGCATCAAATCAGGCATCAGCTTTCAATCTCCCGCCATTTGCGGCCATCGCGGTGCAGGAGCGCCAGGGCATCTTCCGGCCCCGAGCCACCCGCATCATAGGGTTTTGGCCTGTCGCTGCTTTCGTCAGATGCGGCGATTAGCGGGTCTATCCACGCCCACGCTTCTTCCAGCTCGTCGCCACGCATAAACAGGGTTTGGTCGCCACGGATCACATCCATAATCAGGCGCTCATAGGCATCTGGCGCGTGGTGGTCCTCGCCCAGCGCTTCGGCGAAGCTCATGTCCAGCGGCACTTCGGTAAGGCGCATGCCGCCGGGCCCCGGCTCTTTGATGGTCATGTGCAGCTTAATGCCCTCATCGGGCTGGAGCCGGATGACCAGCTCGTTGGGGGCTTGCGACGCCATTTCGGGAAAAATCGCGTGCGGTGGTTTTTTGAACACCACCACAATTTCAGACATCCGCGCCCGTAAGCGCTTGCCGGTGCGCAGGTAAAACGGCACCCCTGCCCAGCGCCAGTTGTCAACCTCGACTTTCAGCGCCACAAAACTCTCGGTTTTGCTATCGGGGTTTTCGGCGTGCTCAAGATAGGAAAGCGCCCCACCCCCTGCTCGATATTGCCCGCGCACGCTGTCCTCAACGCGCAGCGGCTCCAGCGCCCGTATCACCTTCAGCTTTTCATCGCGCACGAAGTCGGCGTTAAACTTGGCGGGCGGCTCCATCGCGGTAAGGCACAAAAGCTGCATCATGTGGTTTTGCACCATATCCCTGAGCGCGCCGGACTTATCGTAATAGCCGCCACGGCCTTCCACGCCGATGCTTTCCGCCACGGTAATCTGCACATGGTCTACATAATGGCTATTCCACAGCGGCTCAAACAGCGCGTTGGCAAAGCGGATCGCCATCAGGTTTTGCACGGTTTCTTTGCCGAGGTAGTGGTCTATCCGGTAGACCTGATGCTCATCAAAACAGGCGCCAAGCTGGGCGTTGAGCGCCTTGGCGGAGGCCAGATCATGGCCCAGCGGCTTTTCCACCACGATCCGGCTTTCCGGCGTGGCAATACCATGCTTGCTCAGCCGTGTGGCGATCTCGCCAAACAGGCCGGGGCCAACCGACAGGTAAAACGCGCGCACCGTATCAGGGCGCAGCTTTTTGCCGAGCGCGGCCCAGCCGTTGTCACCCATCACGTCCACCACCAGATAATCCAGTGTGGCCAAAAAGGCGTCTAGCACATCAGGGGCTTTAGCGGCTGCGGGCTCAAACTCCGCCAGCGCCTCGCGCACGAAGGCTTGAAAGGCTTTGCCGCTCATTTCGCGCCGCGCCACGCCGATAATGCGAGCCTCAACCGGCATTTGGCCATCAAGCATACGGCGAAAAAGTGCTGGCAAAAGCTTGCGGCGAGACAGGTCGCCGGTGGCACCAAAGATCACCAGATCAAAAGGTTGAACAGGAATAACTTGAGAAACCATGGCCGGATTCTTTCCTTCAGGGCGCGAATGCACCAAAGCGAAAAATTAATACGGCGGGACAATCAGTCACACCGCAGGGCCACCTGCTTCCTAGCAGTTTGAGCCGTGCGGTCAAGCGTGGAATCTACGTATCCCTAAAATTCTTTTGTAATCCCCATCGTGCAATCAACCACGTCAAAATCAAAAAACGCAATGGTGGAAGTGTTGAACGTGTAGTTGCACCGCAGGCTGGGCACAAAGCCCGCAACCTGCACCCGCGCATGCGAGAGCGTGAAGTTCACGCCATAAAACTCGTCGGCACGCGGGGCAGTGGTGAGGGGATAATCGCCGGTAAACTGGCGGTAGCCTAGCTCCAGCCCGAGCCCCGTACGCAGCCCGCCATCCCATGCTTTGGAGATCGAAGCAAACAGCTTGCCGCCGTTATAAGCAAGGTGGGTTTTTGTGGGGTCAAACACTCTGCTTTGTTCAAAAGCGGTGCCCAGCGTGTAAGAAAGGCTAGGGCTGATCTGGCGGCTAAAGGATAGAGTCTCGCTGCTAAACGCCCCGTTTTGGTAGCGCGCTGCCGGATAATCCCGCTCTTCATAGGTTAGCGCCAAAGCCAGCTGGTTTTGGTCTGACAGCCGCCGATCAACTGAAAAACGCAGGCCCGTGGCTTGTTGGGAAAGCGCTCCATCATTCCAACTCACCCGATAAAACGGGGCAATACTAAAGCCCCCCTTTGCCAGGCGCCGCTCGTAAGGCAGCGAAACCTCGGCATTTAGCGAAGAGTAGGCCTTGTTTTCATAAAATATGCCAGTGAGTGACCACCGCAAAGAAACCCTGCTTTGCTCATCAATCACTTTGCGAAAATAGCCGGAAACCCCGAGCTGCACCCCCACGCCTGAAACAGGTTGGGAGGTCGGGTCTATTGCCAAGGTGCCGAGTACGGTAACAAACTGGGTGTTGCTGGTGCCTTTATTAATATTACTAGAGGGAATAAGCGCAAAAACACCGCTGATACCCACGGGGCGGTTCTGGTCAATAATGCTTTGCATTTGCCGGTAGCCCGCCTGCATTTGCGGGCTTTGATCCACCCGCCGCAAAATGCCGATCTGGGTGCTGGCGGCTTCGTATTTGCGGACAGCCAGTAAGGTGTGGGCCAACTCGCGGCGCGCATTCAAGTAGTTTGGGGCGCGGTTGAGTATCTCGACAAAGAGCGCGATGGCATCATCGGTGCGGCCCGTGGCTTTGAGCACCCGCGCCACAAAAAACATTTCATCCAGCTCGGTCGGCTCACCCTGCTCCAGCACCTGTTGCGCGGTGGCAAACTGGCCTTGGCTGATAAGCTGGGAAATAAGGCTGTCGTCGGGGCGAGCATTGGCCGCGCTGATGGCAAAAAGCGAGAATATGCCAGCCAATAACCACTTTTTAATCATGTTAAATACTCCTGAAATATATGGCAGCCATTATACCGCCCTTCATAGCTGCCGTCTATATTCCTTCGCATTTTTTACATGATGCTCGCTTGGCTAGTCCGCAATGTATACGCCAGACAAAAATCCTGTCGAGCTTACCGAAGTGACCACACCCGCCACTTCATCTGGGCCGGATATGCTTGAATCATAGCCAAAAAAGGTGCCGTTCGAGGTGGTTACAGCACCAGCCCCCACCACGTTTACGACCGCACCATTTTTGAGCGTAACCCAGTTGCCCCCCGTAAAATGCGCCCCGCTTATCACGAGTCCGGTGCCTTTGATCTGATCCAATGGCGCATCGGCCGCGGTCACAGCCGTGCCGCTCTGATGAACACTGAATCCCCCCATCACTACATTAGCCGTGCCCGCGCCAAAATTCACAGAAACCGTGCTTGTCCCGCTGCCATAACCATATTCACTACCTGCAGCACCCCCATAAGCCCAGGATTCGCCCGTATAGACCGCACTTCCCCCCGAAGGCATATCACTGGAGGCTGTAATAAGCCCTGCCACCCCTAAGGTCAGATGATCACGCCCAGTAGTCTTATGTCGTAATAAAAAGGGAACGACATAATCATAGCTCCCGGCGAAGCTAGCACCAGAGACATCCGTGCGAGAGCCTGTAGCCCCCGCCCCATCGCTTAAATTCCCGCTCCCATCAAAGCCATCGGCATCAATAAAGAGGTAGGTGCCATCGTCCAACTCAATGCGCCCCGTATCGTGGGTGACAGAGCCGGTTACTGCGGCACTTGATGCACTTTCAGCAGTATCCGCCCCGGACAGGGCCACAAGCACGCTTGCCGAGCCACCCAAGGTGCTGGTGCTTGCCGCTGTGCTCGATGTTTTTTCATAGCTTTGCGGGGTATGCTCGCTCGGCGCACCCGCGCTAAAGCCGGTGGGGCTGGTGGGGCTGCATGCAGAAACGGCAAGCAGGGCCGGAATAAGGGTCAGCGTTTGGGGGCGGAATTTAAAACTGTTTTTCATTTAATATTTCCTGTTGATTTTGGTTCATCTTCACATGCGCCCAACATGCTATAACCAAGCATCGCAAGTCGCTAACAAAATACTACACGCCGTTAACACTATGTCAACCCAAAGGTGATACATGCCAATGTTACGCTACGTAAATAAGATGATATCTGTTATGGTGCCAAAAATAGAGGCAGAAAATAAAATCGGCCTGCCCTACATATGCGGGGCAGGCCGATTCGTCAGGGAATTGTGCGATTGTTAATCCGCGATATACCGGCCCGTAATAATTGCCGTTGCCCCGTTAATTACAAATACACCCGCCACTTCATCCGGTGCAGAAACGCTGGCATCATAGCCAAAAAAGGTGCCGTTTGAGCCGGATGTCGGGTTAGCGCCGACCACATTTACCACGCTGCCACCCTTAAGCGTCACCCAGTTACCACCAGTGAAATGCGCGCCGCTTATGGTCATCCCTGTGCCTGTGATCTGGTCAAACGGGGCCGTTGCAGCGCTGATCGGCACATTGGCGCCGGTGGTGCGTGCTGCAAAATTGCCCAGGTCCACATCAGCCGTGCCTGCGGCAAAATCAACGCTTAGCGTGCTTACGCCACGGTCAAAATGAACCGTAGATGCCGTGTTGCCATGGGCGAATTTATCAATGGCGACCTCCCCCGTATAGGTGGCGCTGCCGCCGCTTGGCATATCTGATGCCGCGGTTATTACACCGGCGAACCCGTCAAGCCCATCCTGGCTTGCACCTGAGGGATACTGGATATTATACGCGCGCACATAGTCATAGGTGCCAGCAAAACGGTTGTCGCCAACAGTGCCGCTAGCCCCCGCGCCATCTAAAATGGCCCCCGCAGCGCTCGTCCCATGCACATAAACAAACAGGTATGTGCCATCATTAAGAGCGGTGCGCCCCGTGTCGCCGGTTCTGTTGCCTGTGAGTGAAATCGCTTCGGGCTTGGTATCCCCTGCGGGCCAGCGCAGCGCCGAGCCACCCAGGGTGCTGGTTGTGGCAACAGTACTTGCCAATGGCTCATAGGCTTGCGGCGCGTGGCCACTAGGGGCGCCGGCCGTAGGGCCGCTAGCACTCGAACAAGCGGACACCGCCGCCATGGCAAGCACAGTAGGTATGACCCGCAGATTACCAACTTGCTTTAGAACTGTAATACTCATCCATTATTTCCCTGGTTAAACACAACACGCAGACATGCTTTTGTAATTTATTGAGGAAAAGCCGCGAAACCTTCATAGCCCTTCATCAGCTCCAAGGTTAACCGCCTTTTAACCAGAGTGTCAACTATAGCGCATATTAGCAGGAGGGCACACACCAGCATTCACGCCAGAAAATTGGGTTTATAAACTTCCGGTACAAGCCTTACCTGCTCGATCAGTCCGCAACATACATTCCGGAAACAACACCGCTAACGCCCTTAATCAGCACAACACCCGCCACCTCATCGGGGCCGGAAATTGATTTGTCATAGCCATAAAAATCACCGCCCGAAATGGCCGTGCTGCCCGCGCCTGTCATATTTACAATGGCGCCGTTTTTGTAAGTCACCCAGCGGCCACCAAAGAAACTAACCCCGACAATCCGCATGCCCATACCCGAAATTGTGTCGATCGGTGCTGTTGTGCTAAAGCCCATCACCACATCAACCACGCCAGCCCCAAAATCTACATCAACAACACTGGTACCATGGCTTAAGGTTTGCAACACCCCGCCACTCGGCCTATAGTCGGCCAGCGCTTCACCAACATACTGCGCCGTGCCGGATGTAGGTATATCCACACCTCGGGTCTCGATACCGACAGTTCCGGTATATGTTGATGTGACCCCACCAATTGTATAATTATATTTAAGCGGAATAACATAATCATAGGCATTAATAAAAGCGCCTGTGCCAGCAGAGTCCATCCTGACACCCGCACCAAGCCCGCCGCCAAGCCATCCCCCAAGATCAAAACCGTCAGCATCCACAAATAAGTAAGTGCCATCACTCAACCTGAACTCACCCGTGCCGCGATTGATCGCCCCTGTAAGCGCCGAAACCCGCTGGTGCACAGCCACCCCCACTTCGCTTATGGCTGTGCCGCCTAATGCGCTGGTAGCCACGCCTGCGCTACTTATTGTTTCGTATCGGGGCACGCTGGTGCACGCCGAAACGGCCAAAAGCAACGCGGCTAGCGGAAAATGGTTAATCATGGCAAATGTCCTTTTTAAAGCTCTTTTATCACCCCGCTCACTGTATGTCCAAATTTGCTGCGCCCCTGCGCGCATTATTGCCACCCCCCATTGAAGCCCAGCTGATCTTGGCCATAAATTGTAACAATTATATGATTTTGGCCCATTTGGTCAAAAAGCGCTTTAACAGGCCGCTTGTTTTGCGTAATCAGAATAAACACCGGCAAGCAACAGGAGTGATGGTGGGCGTTTGGTTTAGGATATTGCGCGGCATCTTTCGATTGCAACGGTGGTGCTTTGCCCGCCAGCGCCTCGTTTTGGCAACCACTGCCTTTTTGGTGGGCCTTGTGGGCTATGGCATGCTCAACATAAAAACCTCCAATGACCCGTTTTTACTTTTTGGCCCGGGCAATACTTATCGACAAAAGCTGGAGCGGCAAAACGAAGCCTTCGGGGAAACCAACCAAACACTCATGGTATTGGCGGTGCAAAGCCGTGAATACCGCCCACTATTGCTCAAAGCCGAACGGGCGCTGTTTTATATTCTGGACAATCCGGAGGGTGAATTCTCGCTCAGTGACATGACCAGTTTCACAAGCGTTTCCAGCTTGTTACCGGCCATGGGCTACCCGATAGAGATGACCCCGATCAAGGATGTCGAAATCCTGCTGGACGAGCGCGCCGCCCTTGGCGAAGTGTTTTTCAACGACGAACACACCGCAACCATTATTTCGGTCAAGCTTGATGTAAAAGACCAATCAGACGCCGGATTGCAGCGGGCATACGGCGAGCAAAAAGCGCTGGCCGATCATATGCGGGCCGAATTCCCCGAGGTTGACGTGGCCTTCACCGGCTCGGTTTCCATGGGCGAGGCCCTGCGAGACGGCCTGACATTTGACCGGAAATACCTGTTTCCGATGACGCTGGTGGTGAACTTCATCATGCTGCTCATCGCCTTTCGCAACCTGCGCATCACCATGGCCGCGCTGGGCGTGGGCATAAGCTCGGTGGTGCTAACAACGGGGCTGGCGGGCTGGAGCGGGCATGTATTTGCCACGGCGGCGGTGTCGTCCTTTTCTATCATCATGACCCTGACGGTGGCCTCGCTGATCCACATCATCCATTCCATCGGCCAACGGCAGCGCAATTTACCCTTCCAAAAGCGGGATGCCCTGATTCAGGCCAGCTTTCGCAAGCTCGCCATTCCGGTTATTCTCGCCCACGCCACCACGGCGGTGGGCTTTCTGTCGCTTAACTGGGCCGATGCCCCCGCCTTTCAGGCTATGGGCAATCTCGTCGCCATCGGGCTGGTGTTTTCGCTGGTTCTGGTGCTGTTTGTCACCCCGGCCCTGCTATCTTATGGCTGTGGAAGCATGCAAATTCGAGATGAAAAAATGCGCGATCTTTCGCGCGTGTTTACCGTGGCCTGGGCCAAGGGGCCAATGCTCTGGGGGGCCATTATCGGGCTAGCCTCGGTGGTGGCGGTTGTCGGGCTGGTGCGCACCACGTTTGACGATCAGTTCATCCGCTTTTTCCCCCCCGAGCACCCGCTTCGACAAAACATCCAAACCATCGCCGATAATATGGGCTGGTCACAAACCCTTGATCTGGTACTGCGCTATGACGAAGGTGCCCTGCTTACCCCCGAGGGGTTTCAAGAACTCGAAAACCTGACAAACACGCTGCTCGCCCATCCCCAAGTGGTTGACATTCGCGGCCCATTACCGATTGTGAAAAACTGCCTCGCCCACCGCTCGCCGCCCTATGAGGGCACCCTTGCCGACGTGCCGGAAAAAATGCTGAATTACTGCGTGCGCTCCAATTTCTACGTCACCGAAGATTTTGGTAATGCCACCTTTGCCGCTGATTTCCGTGAGCTGCGGATGAGCCTTTTGGTGAAGCGCCAAAGCTCGGCCCATGTGCGCGGGCTGGCCGAAGCCGTTGAAAAGATTACCTCCGAGGCTGGCTTTACCGGAGATCGCTCGGCAGTGTCCGGCGTCAACGTCATGTCGTCCTACCTGTCAATGGTCAACACCAAATCCATGCTCATCGGCACCGGCTTTGCCATGATCGTGGTCTCCATGCTCATCGGGTTGTTCCTGCGCTCCTTGCCACTGGCACTCTTGAGCATCTTCCCCAATTTCATGCCCGCCATGGCCTCGCTCGGGCTATGGGTCTGGATCAATGGCGAGGTCGGCATGGCCGCCTCTATCATCTCGGCGCTGACCTTTGGCATTGTGGTGGATGACACCATCCACATCCTTTACGCTCTCAATCGGGGCCGCAAAAAGCAAACCAATGCCGGTGTGCAAAAGGTGCTGCAAAATGTTTTCCCCGGGGTGCTCACCACCACCGCCACCCTCGGCTTTGGCTTTGCCCTGCTCATGTTTAGCGGCTTTGCGGTTAACCAGCAGCTCGGCTTCCTCACCGCCGCCACGATTTTCATCGCCTTCCTGTTTGATCTCTTCGTGCTCCCCGGCCTTTATATCATTTTCATTGGCCGCAACAGAAAGCATTGAACGGGTTAGGCTTTGCGCCTATGCTGCGGCTATTCTGCTTTAAGGGAGTCCCCAATGCTTCGTATTACCGCTGCGCTTTTTTTGCTTAGCCCCGCCATCGCCTCGGCCCAATGCCTCACCGCAGCGGCCCTCGAGACTGGTATTACCGTTGAATATGGCAGCGGCGACACCTCCCATATCCAGCGCCAGCCCGATGGCAGCATCCTTGATGCTTTCACCGAAAATAGCAGCTACTATAAATCTGTTATACTGTTTGAAAGCCTTGATGGCGTGCTGGTTACCCGCTGGAGCAAGCATGAAAAAGATACATGGGAAATTCGGAGCACAGCCCGCAAAAGCTACGATTTTACGCCAGAATCAGTATCCCCCTACACGGTTGGCATGCACAGCGTTGGCACCACCACATGGGCCGACAACCGCTACTATTCCGGCGACAAAACCTATACCATAATGGGCTATGAAAGCGCGCCGCTCGTCATCGGTGAATGCAGCTACGAAGCCCTACGCGTTTTCACCTATGAGCTAAGCCTTGATGATGGGGAAGTTTACATCCGCGAGATCAAATTCCTGCCAGAACTGGGCATAGGCCTGCAACTCGGCAACTCCTATTTCGGCTTTTCGCCTGCCACCGCCGAGATCGTAAACCTGACCGCGAGCTAGCGCGGCATTTCCGCCCAATCCCTGCTTTACCTTGATTCCCGCGCCTTTGCCATTTTATAAGATGACAGAAACGCTCGGGTATTAGGCTCGGCCAGCATTGGGGAAATCACATGGCGACTAAAGAACAGATTATGAAGGCGCTGATCAGCGTCACCGCTCCGGGGTTGAAAGAGGACATCGTGTCTGACGGCCTTGTATCTGATATCATCATTGACGGCGGCAAAGTGGTGTTTTCCATCACCGTGACCAAAGCCCTGCACGGCGACCCGGCCGCACTGCAAAAAGCAGCCGAGCGCACGGTGCTGGCGCTGGACGGCGTAGACACCGCGCTGATCGCGCTGACCGCCGAAGCCGAGCCGGTAGTGTCTACCGCGCCACCAAAAATGCGGCAACGCAAAGAACGCCCCGTTGGCCCCGACATGCGGCCTGATTCGATGGCCATTCCCGGCATCAAGCACATCTTGGCCGTGGCCTCGGGCAAGGGTGGCGTGGGCAAATCCACCACCTCGGCCAACCTCGCACTGGCGCTTTCTAACCTTGGCCTCAAGGTTGGCTTGCTGGATGCCGACATTTACGGCCCCTCCCTGCCCCGCCTCTTTGGCATGGTCTCGGACCGCCCCGAGCTAAAAGACGATGTGCTCTACGCGATGGATAAATACGGCATTAAGGTCATGTCGATGGGCTTCCTGATGGAAGAGGAAAACCCCGTAATCTGGCGCGGCCCGATGATCGTTTCGGCGCTGATGCAGCTGCTGAAAGAGGTCGCATGGGGCGAGCTTGACGTGCTGGTGCTGGATATGCCGCCCGGCACTGGCGACATCCAGCTCACGCTGGCGCAGCAGGTGCCTGTGGCCGGTGCCGTGATCGTTTCCACCCCGCAAGACCTCGCGCTGATTGACGCCCGCAAGGGGCTCAAGATGTTCCAAAGCGTGGATGTGCCCATCCTTGGCCTGATCGAAAACATGAGCACATTCGTGTGCCCCCATTGCGGCGAACGCTCCGATATCTTCGGCCATGGCGGTGCCCAAGAGGAGTCCGCCAAGCTCGGCGTGCCGTTCCTTGGCGGCATCCCGCTGCACATGGATATCCGGAAATACTCCGACGCGGGCACCCCCGTGGTGATGGCCGAGCCAGACGGCCCGCACGCCAAAATCTTCGAGACCATCGCGCTGAAAGTGGCAGCGCAGCTCAATCCGGTGGATGACGAGGACTAAGCCTTTACTGCACCCGCCACGCGGCGGGTGCCCCCTTGCCCAGCGCCCAAACCTGCGCTAACCTCCCCCCATGTTTGAATATACCCTCCTGCATTGGGCCAGCTTTCTCACCGCTGCCGTGGTGCTTAACCTTGCGCCCGGCCCCGACATCGCCTTCATCATCGGCCAAACCGTGCGCGGCGGCCGCAAGGCGGGATTTGCGGCGCTGGGCGGCATATGGCTTGGGGCATTTGGCCATGTGCTAATGGCGGCAGCAGGGCTTTCGGCCATTCTTGCCACCTCGGCCACCGCCTTTTCGGTGGTGAAATGGGCGGGGGCAGCCTATTTGCTGTATCTCGGCATCAAGGCGCTGCGCTCGGACGGCAGCGGGTTTATCGCTGAGGGCGGCGCCACCAGCCCGCGTGCTTTTCCGATTTTCAAGCAAGGTATCATTGTCGCCCTACTCAACCCGAAAGTCGCGATATTTTTCCTCGCCTTCCTGCCGCAATTCGTGGTTGAGGGCGCAGGGCCGGTCTGGGCGCAGCTTTTTCTACATGGCTCGCTAATCATCGTAGTCGCCGCCTTCATCGAGCCGCCGATTATTATGGCCGGTGACAAGCTCACCCACGCCCTGCGCAGCAACCCCCGCTTTGGCCTCTGGCTTGACCGCTCCCTTGGCGCGATCTTCATCGGCCTCAGTATTCGGCTGGCGATGGACGAGCGCTAGGCCAGCGTCAACGTGGCGCTTCCGGCCTGCATTTCGCCTTGGGCGCGGTCAAAGCGCAGTTGCGCCAAAGCGTAGCCGCCAACCACCGTAAACAGCGTCCCGGCTGGCTTGCCGCCCGCCGTGATCGGCGCGCCGAAATCAGCCTCGCCTTGCATCGCCACCCGCCGCAGCCCTTTTTTGAGCTCGGTTTTATGCTTCATCCGCGCGGTAATTTCCTGCCCCACATAGCAGCCCTTGCGGAAATCCACCCCGTTGAGGCGCTCGAATCCGGCCTCCAGAATGTAGGTCTCGTTCTCGACCAGCTCCGGCTCGGGGATGATATGCTCCACCCGCAGCGCTTCGAAATGGTCCTCTGGCAGAGCCGCCACAGAAGCCTCGCCGTAAAGCCGCCAGCCCATGGCCGCATGGCGCGGGTCGGCAAAAGCTCCCTTGGGCGCTGCGCCAATGCTGCGCCACACGGGGCGCTCATCGGCCTCTATCTGCACATCAGCACGCAGCCGATACATGGTGAGCCGCTGCGCCAGCGCGGGCGCGCGATCCGCCGCCACATCCAGTAGCACCCCGTCGCCATCCGCCGCCAGAAAGAAGTCAAACATATACTTCCCCTGCGCGCTCAACAGCGCCGCATATATCGGCCCGTCGCTCAGTTTCATCACGTCATTCGTCACCAGCCCCTGCAGAAAGCTCTGCCGGTCACTGCCGGAAATCCGCAGCAATTGCCGCGATTTATCATGGTATCCTTTGGTCATGTGGCTAATATAGGGGTCAGCCTCGCCATTACCAGCCCGAAAGCCCCCATGCCCGCTCCGATCTCTGTGATTATCCCGACGCTAAACGCCGCAGCCACCATTGGCCCGACGCTTGCCGCGCTGGCTGAAGGGCTGGATGCGGGGCTGATCGGCGAACTGATTATAGTCGATGGCGGCTCGGAAGATGCGATTGAAACGATTGCCGATGACATTGGCGCACGGTTTGAAGCGACCGCGCCAAGCCGTGGTGGGCAGCTTAGCGCGGGGGCAGCGCTGGCCACGCGCCCGTGGTTGCTGTTTGTCCACGCCGATACCGTGCTCGGCAATGGCTGGCTAGAGGCGGTACAGGCCCAGCTCGCCACGCCCGAAAAAGCCGGATATTTTCGCCTGCGGTTTGACGCTACCGGCCTCGCGCCCCGCCTTGTGGCCGGCTGGGCCAACCTGCGCAGCCGCCTGTTTGGCCTGCCCTATGGTGACCAAGCGCTGCTGATTTCCGCCACGCTCTACGCCGAGGTTGGAGGCCACCCCGACCAACCCCTGATGGAAGACGTCGCGCTCAATCGCGCCCTCAAAAGCCAGCTTGCTCTGCTTAATGCTGAAGCTCTCACCAGCGCCGCCAAATACCAAGGCCAATGGCTACGCCGTGGCAGCCGCAACCTATCCCTGCTTATCCGCTACTTTCTGGGGGCCAGCCCTGAGACCCTCGCCAAGCGCTACCCTACCACCGCTAAG
>Ga0256845_1001896_pt1 | contig 16043 bp, 15 predicted proteins | sample RiftiametaG_FD_189101 | JGI IMG/M metagenome (GOLD analysis project Ga0256845, IMG submission 189101) | Tube worm associated microbial communities from hydrothermal vent at the East Pacific Rise, Pacific Ocean - Riftia | ecosystem: Host-associated > Annelida > Integument > Unclassified ...
ACTTTGGGAAAGTGAAGCATCAGGGGATTTTGCCTATGAAGAAGCCCACCCCACTAGGGAAAACGGCATGTGGATCTACGATGACGCGTCGGGTGTTCTTGCTTACGTAAGACAAAACCCTTGGAGTAAATTTGACCCGTTTGGCCTCTGGGAAACTGAGAGCTATTGGGGGGATGTAGGTCAGATATATAAGAATGCTGGATCGGGTGTTGTTTCTGGTTTGGGGCGCGCACTCAATGAACTCGGCCATGGTGTGGTAAAGGCTGGTGTTCTTGTGGAGATAGCTGGGCGCGAAGCCGCTAATGGAGTTGTTAGTCTTGGTGGTGGAAGTGTTAACACTGAAGTTGCATATGATAGATTAAATTCAGTAAATAATCATGGTGAAGCGTTTAGCGAGGATATAACGAATTCTAATTCCAAGCTACATGGTGCTGATAAAAACAGTGCCGTGTTCAAGGGCGGACAGTTTGCTGGGGAGATTCTTGCTCCTGAACCGGGCGCGAAGGTCAAGGCTGCGGGCACAGCTCTTACTGCTGGGGTGATACTAGCGAGAGTGGGAGATGACGCTCTTGAAGTAGGTGTGAAAACTGCTAGGAAAATTTCAGATAATGCTGTTGAAGTAACAAGAAAAATTCCTATGAATAGGTTGAAAAAGCCATCGAAAAGAGGGAATGCTCCGATTGGGAAGGATGGTAAACCTGTTGAGTTACACCACAACAATCAAGAACTTGGGAATGCTAGTTCTCGTTCAGAAATGACAAGAACTGACCATCGAGGAAAAGGTAATTTTAAGAAGAATCACCCTAATACGGGACAGAAACCATCAAAAGTTGACCGGAATGAATCTAGCAGGCAGCACCGAAAGCACTGGAAAAAAGAATGGGATTCGGGTAGGTTTGATGGTGCACATTAAAGAGTAATTTTAAATGAGTGAAAAATTAACAGTTGAATTTAAGTGGCAAGAAGGATTATACAACTTAACATTCGAAGATGATGGTAAGGTGGCCTACGCATATCTTAAAAATAGTGAAATCATTGTGGGCGATGTTTGGCTCTACAATAGATGTCCAGCACCGGACATTTCGGAATGGGATGATCCTAGAAACATTCCATTTGCTAATTGCAATGGTTATATTGCTCAAGGTGGAAAGATGCTTACAAATGTGAGTGCTGAAGATGTATTCATTGATTGGGATGAAGATAAAAACGGGCCTGTGGCCTATGTTTACATTTTTGAAGATCTATATGGTGTTTTAGGAGTGAACGATAAACCTGGATATGCTAGATTCGTTACTAAGAGTGGGCCTGTTGCAAAAGTAATGGAAATCGAATAATAGACAATACTCAACCATAGCACCCCGCGAACCAGCGTGCCAACTTGTGAAAAAATGCGAATGGGCTTCCTGCGGAAGAATTGTATTAGAAAATACTCAACCATAGCACCCTGATATCCAGCGTGCCAACTTATGAAAAAAATGCGAATGAACGAGCTTCTTGTTACTTGGTTTCCTGCTTTGGCTTCACATTCTCTGGATTTGGACAAGAAACTATTCCGCTCATGGCTTTCCTCGTTTCTCCTGACTGTCATCCAGCCTTTGCGGGCATTTTTTTTTACGCAGTTCGTTTCACCTATCTCATCGACCGACCAAGAAGAATTGTGAATGTTGAGTTTTGAATTCAAAGGTAGATAATAAGGGTTCGTCGTCCCAAGGTAACCACACAGACAACCTCAAGCATTTTTCAGCTGTACCAGCATTACGAACCCCAGTAAGATCGGCGACCCAATCAAACTATGTGGAGAACTCTTACACATGTTAAAAACAGCAAGTCACGCACTGATCGAGAATTTTTGTGAAATACGTTTGAAAGTCAGCGTCTGGTGTTTAGAGTGGATGGATGCAAAAGACTTATGAATCAAATCTCACTTTTGAGGGTGTATGTTTGATCATATTATTGGTTTTGAGCTTGTTTCTCGGGCTTGTAAGTGGTTGCGCCACGTCTCCGTCTCAGGCTCAGAAACAGAGTTTGAAACGCGATGCCCTAGGGCACCGTCCCGGTCCTATGGGATTCAAGACGGTGATTATTGATGCTGGTCACGGTGGGCATGACTCGGGCGCGCAAGGGCGGGCCAAGGGGGCTGTGGAAAAGAAGTTGGCACTCGATACCGCAGAGAGGTTAAAGAAAAAGCTCAGCGGAAAGTTTAAGGTCATCTTGCTACGTGGAAATGATAAGTTCATTGATCTCGACGACCGGGTAGCCTTTGCCAACCGCTACGAGTCCGCCATTCTTGTCAGTCTACATTACAACTCAGGCCCAAGCTCACTGCGCGGGCCGGAGACCTATTATTGGCGGGTGGATAGTTATAGTTTGGCTCGGCGCATTCAGTGGGAGATGGAAAAAGTCTCACCCAAAGAGCACGGCAACCGAGGATTGGTGCGTCGAAGACTGCGCCTGACCCGCAACCCTGTCATCCCCAGCGTGCTGGTCGAGTTCGGATACTTGTCCAATGCCAGGGAAGTGCAGCTCTGTGTGCAGTCCAGCTACAGAGATCAGATGGCCTCGGCCGTGGCGCGTGCCATTATAGCGCAAAATGCCAAAGGCGATCAAGGCACGGGAAAGCTTCCTCCACCAATCAACAAACCCTTATCGAAAGCTTTAGATCCGCCAGGGTCCTGAGTCTTATGTTTGATCACGTAGGAATCATAAGCCAAGCAGCCAATTTAAGTGGCAAAAAAGCATTTTAAAATGACTGTTTTTTATTGCCGGAATGTGAGCTCTTATTTTGGGAGGAAAGAGTCTTAGGGTGACCTTTAATCGAGCCCGGTTCGAGGAGGCGGCGGAGCCGTGGCTCGATGCCAGCGAGCTTGTCTGTGAAAAAGCTCTGGAGGCTGCAGGTCTTGACTGGTCAGAGATTGATGACTTGGTGCTGACCGGGGGCAGTAGTTTGTTGCCTTGTGTAGAGCATAAGGTGCATGAGATGAGTGCTCTGCCCAAATCCAAGATCAGGAGGAATCAACCGCACGCATCCGTGGCCTATGGTGCGGCCGTGCTTGCCGAGCAACTCTACGGCGATAAGCATGTGGCGGCTGCCCCTCTGAAGCAGTTAGTGACCAGCAATGAACTCGGCGTTCGCGTCTTTGATAGTCATTTAAAAAAGCCGGTCTTTCATGTCTTGATCGATAAAAATGTCCCGGTGCCCAGTGAAGCGCGTGAGACGCTCTATACCCGAAGTGCAGATCAGAAAACCGTTTCGATCGAGGTGCTTCAGCGCAAGGATGAATACGAGGCTTTGGAGAGTCTTGGGAAGTTTAAGTTTGGCCCGCTTGCGGAGCCCGCTAAGAACTATCCGGTGGAGATCGCGCTTGCCTATGATGCGGCAGGGAGGGTGAAAATCACCGCCAAGGATGGCCGGAAGGGCACGGTGGTTGAGCAGGTCTTTGAGGCGAATCCTGATGCTGAGCTGAGTGAGGATTATGACCGCTTGCATGCGCTGACGATTCGAAGTTAGGAGCGCGGGTTTGCAACCCGCATCTGCCTAATGCTGATCAACCCGAAATACAGCATCAGAGGCAGGACACTACAGGAAGATGCACTACAGGAAGATGCGGGTTATAAACCCGCGCTCCAGAGGTGGAAACTCCCAGATTGCAAAGACTTTGGATTGTTTTTGATATATTGCTGGACCCAAAGAAAATGCTCTTGGCTACGGATCAGGCGATCCCAGTAATCGGGTTGCCATAAAGAGCCTGATCGATTTTCTTCTTGGTTGATTTTTCGAGCACTGAAGCGTTTCCACGTATGAAGGATGTCTGATAGTTGGTTCTCTCCCAACGGCTGAAAGAGGACATGAACATGGTTTGGCATGATGACGAAATCGGAAAGTTCATATCTCTGTTGGTTGAAATGCATGAATGCTGCAGCTAAGATATCAGCATTGGTTTTCTTTTTAAGGCAACATGAGCCATAACCAGCATCAAGCCATTGGTCGATTTTTTGACTGAATTCACGGTGGTATTTTTCTTCAACTTCTGAAGACCATGGTTGCGGATTAAGTGAGAGCCAAATATTTCGATCTTGTTCCCACTTTTGAAGTTTTGATTGTGGTAGGGAATCAGCGAGTCTCCATGTTACAAATATCCAGGTAGCATCCTGTTGCCAGTGGGGTAGGTTGTGCTTTCGCATTTGGATATCCTCAGCTGGATCGAAAAATTCAGACATGGTATTTGATAGTTGTGTGTGGAGATGGGAGCGCGGGGAGCGTGGGTTTGTAACCCGCATCTTCCTGTAGTGCGTCTTATTTGATGAGTCGCGCCGGGTTGATCAGCATTAGGCAGATGCGGGTTACAAACCCGCGCTCCTTACAATATGCTGAAGTTAAGAGGTGAAGGACTTCCAGAGAAGGGCTCCTAGGTAAATGCCGAAAATACCGATAATTCCGGGCAGCACAGGTGGGGCTGGGATTGGTAGTTTGACGGCTGAAAAGATGAGACCAACCACGAGTCCCGTTACGAGGGCGAGGAAGGGGTCTTTGCAAATGGCGATGAAGTTATCCATGGCGTTAACATGCACGATGGAGGCTCTTGTTGGCGAGTGGAAAATGGTATGGGTGTCGTTATTTCAGAGCAAAGAAAAATCCGGTCGCTAACATCATCGACGAAGCCATGCTGAGGCTTGTTTGAAATTCTGTTCGGAGTCAAAAGCTTCACGGGGGAGCCAGGTGTAGGATTTTTTGTTGTGATAGAGTAGGAGTCCTTGTTTGAGTGGCACGACTTCAAAAAGGTCGTTGAGGGGGATGGTGGCCTGTTTGGTTTCGCCGTGAATGATGATGTTTTCCGGTGAGATGGTGTAGATGACGGTCTGGCCGTAGCCGGGGAGTTGGCGAAGGTTTCGCGCATGCATGATTTTCCAAATCAGCGGGCGCAACAGGGCGAAGGTGCCGACCATTAGCATGAGGACAGGGAAGGGGGTGAGTCCCTCAAGCATCACGAATACTCCGGCTCCGACGATACAGCCAATGCTGAGGGTGATACGCAGGAGTAACCAAAGGCGGTGACGGTGCCACGCGTGTAAACGAAAGGCCCCGAGGTGGGACCTTTCGTCAAAAACAAGCTTGGCTTTAATGGTGTTAGGCATTTGCCAGGGAAGTGGGTTAGCCGACTGGCTCAATTACTTGAGCGCGGGGAGCGATGCTGCGGCGACGGCTTGGCCGTGACGCTTCATTTTTTCATCGGGTTGGGTGATGTTGATTTTTTTCGCAAGGGCGGGGAACTCGGTATCGAGCACTTCCTTGGCGGAGTCGATCATGATCTGACCTCCAGGTCCTGATGTGGCACGGCCCATGATGATGAGTGTGCCGATATCATAGAAGTCTGCGTAGTGGGCGATGGAGTATCCAAAGCATGTGCCGATGGTTTGGTAGATCTTGGCGGCGCGATCGTCGCCTTCTGCCATGGCTTCTTGCACTTTGATGAGCTGCTCGGGGAAGGGCATGTCGCCGAAATCGAATCCGGCAGCAGGGGCGAGACGAGCCACACCTTGCTGGCAGAAAAACTGGACGCCACATCCTTCATCGCCTGACCATTCGTCGACGGGGCCGTTTTCGCGGTAATCGACAGGAGCGAAAGCGAGTTCATTGATCTGGGTGGTGACGTTGCCTTGGGGGTCGACGTAGCCGACGGCTTCGGAGGTTCCCATAGCGACTCCAAGCACGGAGTTCGTTTTCAGTGACATCGAGCCAGCGAGAGCGGTCACTTCGCCGTCATTGATAACATCGAAGGGGATGCCGGGAAATTCTTGGTCCGAGATGTTTTTGAAAATCGGGCGCACCACGGTGTCGAAAACCTCCGGGTCCTTGATGCCACGGAAGAGGGAGGCAATGCGGACTTCGTTGTTGATGTAAACGCCAGCGGAAGATCCGCCAATGGCATCGACGCGTGGTAGGTGCTCAGCGGCGAGTTTGAGTGAGTGGATGATGCCATCGTATTGATAGCTTGGGTCTTCTTTGAAGTAGGGGTCCCAGGGGATTTCTTCGGAGAAGACGACTTCGCCATCGATGACAGCAGCGCATTTGCGGTCGGATCCACCGAGGTCAAAGCCGATACGGCAACCTTCGAGGTGACGCCCGAGCGGGGCAACTGGGCTGTTTTCAGCAGGGATCTCATCGGCGGTGGTGGCGATGACGTTGATGTTTTCACCAAACATGCCTTTGCCAACGATATCCCAGTCGAATTTGCGGGCTCCGGTTTCAGAATAAATCTCGGCAAGTGCTGCTGCGATGGCATCGTTGCCTGCGATGTAGATCCGGCTGCCACCTTGTCCCCAAAGCATGAACTTGATGGTGCGTTCGACGTATTTGATGTTATCGGCTTGGTTTTCACCTTCGTGAGTCAGGAGTCGGACCGAGCGGCGGAAAACGGTGCCGTCGATGCGGCCAAGGGCAATTTGGACATCATGCGCGCCGGAGTCGGCGGCTACTTTTTCTTCGAATGCGCGGTTCCAGAGAACGGCGGGTACGAAACCAGGGTCAAGGACAGGGGTGATTTTGGCTTGGGTGGTGATCATAAGTAGTGGGCGTGGTTTTCGCCGTGATTATATTTAGAGTATCGAAGGCAACTTAAAAGAAAAATCAGGCAGATTGGAGATAATGCGCAGAGATGAGGAAAATGACGCAGGTGGGCAGGTGGCGGCATTTTTTTGATTGGGCGGGGGAGTTCTGTAGTGATAGTCCATCATTTTTCGCGCATTGCGCTACTTTTGTGGTAGAGAAATCTCCAGCTTTATCGCTCTGTGCCGTGAAACTCCAGAAACTTATTGCAAACGAGTCTCAATTGCGCTTTATTGCGCCTGGAGATGATTGAAGATACATCAGAGGCTTATCGATCAGGTAGTTTAGTGTCCCTCAACGAGGCAAAACTGGGCTGTCCTTTACGCATTTGTAAGCTTCAGGGGGAGGGTTGCCGTAAGTTGCGGGAGATTGGCTTTTGTGAGGAAATGAAGATCTGCAAGTTGTCGAATGGTCGCAATATGATTTGTTCGATGTGCGGCACCCGATTGGCCTTGAGTCGGAAACTGGCAAAGCAGGTACTGGTTGAGGCGATTTGAGTCATTTCGGATCAATCATTTAGAATCCTACTTCCCATTCACATCAGAGCTTATGGAAACCATCGCCCTTGTCGGGAATCCCAATAGTGGAAAAACCACGCTTTTCAATGCTCTGACCGGAGCCAACCAGCGGACAGGTAACTATCCCGGCGTAACGGTTTCGCGTGTATCTGGGGTGTTGCGCACGCCTCATGGAAATAAATTCGAGCTCTTGGATCTGCCCGGATGTTATGCGCTGGCTCCTAAATCACCGGATGAAAAAATCACCCGTGATGTTTTGCTGGGTGATCAGGAGGGCGACGAGCAGCCATCGGCTGTGGTTTGTGTGGTGGATGCCTCGAATCTGGATAGGCATCTCTATTTGGTGCTTCAGGTGATGGATCTCGGCTTGCCCGTCATTGTGGCGCTCAATAAGGTGGATCTTGCCGAAAGCCAGGGGGTGAGGATCAACGTGGATATGCTTTCCGAGGAGCTTGGCCTGCCCGTGGTGCCGTGTCAGGCGAATAAAGGGAAGGGCGTCATTGAGCTTAAGCAGGCGATCCGTCATCCATTTCCCCATCCGACGCATGGTTCTGATGAGCTCAGCCATGAGACCATCACGGAGGATGAAGAGGTATCGCAGTCCCGCACAGCTCGTGCGCAGGCGATTTGTAAAATGGCGGTCCGGCGGCAGGAGATTGAAGGGCTGACGACGAGTGATAAGATCGATCAGGTGTTGTTGCATCCTATTTCAGGATGGCTGATTTTTGCTGGGTTGATGCTCGGCGTTTTTTACACCATTTTCACCCTCGCTGAAATCCCGATGGGTTGGGTTGAGATGGGGATTGATTTGATCAAAGATGGTGTGGGTGGTGTGATGTCGGAGGGCGATGTGAAGGATCTCGTTCTCGATGGTGTGATCGATGGTGTGGGAAGTGTGGTGATCTTTTTACCACAAATTTTACTGCTGATGTTTTTTATCGGGTTGATGGAAACGACAGGTTATATGTCGCGGGCCGCTTTATTGATGGATGATGTCATGAGCAAGGTGGGACTTAGCGGCAAGGCGTTCATGCCCTTGATGAGTTCGTATGCTTGTGCGATTCCCGGGATCATGGCGACGCGGAACATGGATAGTGCGAAGCAGCGATTGCTGACCATTTTGATCGCCCCCTGGATGAGTTGCACGGCAAGGTTGCCGGTGTATTCGCTACTCATCGGGATGCTCTTAGCTGGCTACGGGGCTTTTGTGCAGGCACTGGTTCTGGCAGGACTTTATTTTCTGGGCACATTCAGTGCCTTGGTGGCGGCATGGTTGTTGGCACCTAAAGTCAAAGGGGAGGAGGAAGCGCATCATTTTCTCATGGAGCTGCCGCCTTACACCATGCCAGATATGTCATACCTTTCCCGTCACCTCCTCGAGCGTGGGTGGGCATTTATTAAAAATGCGGGCACGTTGATTCTGGGGCTTTGTATTTTGCTGTGGGCGCTGCAAACGTATCCCAAACCCAAGGAGGGAACTCCAGCGGCTGAGAATAAATCACTCGCGCTGGAGCAAAGCTACATGGGTAAACTCGGTCATGTGATCGAGCCTGTGGTGAAGCCTTTGGGCTACGACTGGCGGATGGGCACCGCTCTGATTTCATCCTTTGCTGCCCGTGAAGTGTTTAATGCCAACTTGGCGATTTCGTATTCGGTGGAAGAAGGGGATGACGAAGAGGCTTTTCTCGATCAACTACGCACCAAGCTTGCCAAGGCCACCTGGCCGGATGGGCGGAAAATTTACACGCCGCTGACGACCTTGAGTCTGTTGATCTTTTTTGTCTATGCCCTTCAATGTTTACCCACCACGGTGGTGGTGCGACGCGAAACGGGCTCATGGAAATGGGCGATCGGGCAGTTGGTGGGGATGACAGCGGTGGCGTGGTTGGCGTCTTTTGCCGTATACCAGATTGGTAGCCTCTTTGTCTGATTCGCATTTTCCTTTTTGATAAACTCGAACTATACTTAATCATGGATTGGACCAACTGGCAGACTTACGCCGCCCCCGTGATTGTATTGTTGACGGTGCTTGCTTTTGTATGGCGCTGGAAAAAATCCAGAGATTCCAAGTGTTGTGGTGGGCGTTGTGGATGCTCTGTTTCCAAGCGGAAAAGTAGGACGAGTTTCGAATGATTGGTTGCGGCGCATCCGCTTGGCCGTCAGAAAACGGAGCGATTCAAGTGCTGTTAGTCGTGGCTGGACTTGTGCTGCTATTTGGTGGGTTTGGGAGGTTATTTTTTTACCGCGAAAGTAGCGAAATGCGCGAAGTTGATATGCGTGGGTTGTTGCCTGCGGCGCTTGACAGAATTAACAGAATTTTTCAGAATTTACTTGGGTTGCTGATGGCGTTTAGATTTTAAGTTTTGGATTTTATAATGGGCAACATGCTTTGAATTGACGTAGAATAAGCCCACGTCATGGCCACTATCGTAAAACTTAAAAATTCAAATCGGCACGCGATTCTTGTGGGTGTTGGATACGGCATGTATAAATCGGCTCGGGCCAATGCTTTTTTGGGTGATCTTTTTCCTACTGAGCAAAAAGGAGAGTCTCAGATGGCTGCGGTATCCACGGCGACTGGGGATATTCTTTGGTGTCGATCCGAGGATCTGGAAATTGTTTCGATCGATGGAGAGAAGCCGAGTGAGCTTCTGCAGCAGTATTTTTCATCTTAGTTTTTACTTGTTTTTTACCTATGTCCACCTCACCGCGAGCCCAGCAAGCATTGAACCTGGTTTCTGATCTTCAGACTTTGTTTGTCGCCGGTTTGGAGCAAGTGGGCGAGGGTGTGCCATTTGAAAAGACGTCTTGGCTTCGCGATGATGGGAGGCATGGCGGTGGTTCCCGATACTCGACGGGTGGCAATGCGTTGTTTGACCGGGCTTCGGTGAATGTTTCTCAGATCCATTACGATGATGATCCGAAGAAAAAATTGGGTTCAGCAACGGCATTATCGACGATTATTCATCTGCGTAACCCGTATGCGCCATCTATGCATATGCATATCAGCTGGACCGAGATGAAAAGCGGCGAAGGTTATTGGCGGGTGATGGCGGATTTGAATCCATCAATTGAAAATGCGGAGCATACTCAGAGTTTTAAGCGGTGTTTGAAAAAGGTGGCGCCGGATCAGTATCAAGAAGCATCCGAGCAGGGGGATCGTTACTTTTATATTCCGGCCTTGAGTCGTCATCGAGGCGTGGCTCATTTTTATTTGGAGAATTATAAGACCTCCGATCATGATGTTGATCTCCAGTTCGCTCAGGACTTTGGCATGGCTGTAATCGACTGTTACTTGTCGATGATCCGAGGTGCGATAGGCCGTCACGTTGAGGTCGATGACGCGGCCAAGGCTACTCAGTTAGCTTATCATACCTTGTATTTTTTTCAGGTGCTGACTCTGGACCGTGGCACGACATCGGGTTTGTTAATTCATGACCAAAACGATATAGGCATTATGGGATCGTTGCCGTCAGAGGTGGATCAATGCTTGCTCTCATCTTGGCGGGAGCTGTTGCCTAAGCCTCAGGGATCATTACTTGATCGTTTGTTGGAAGCCTTTCCTGATGGCCAGAGAAGTGCGGTGACTCCCGAAGTGAAACTAAAAATTGCCCAAGCGGTGCGCGAGCATTATCGGCAATACCCAGAAGCTCTCCAGCATCAGGCTTCTGGAAATGTCATTCCGCCAACCGTGGCAAATCACAGCACGTAGCCGACAAAGGCGATCACGTGACAAGCGCTGCCTCCTAAAACAAAGAGGTGCCAGATGGCGTGATTGAAAAGTAGTTTTTGCCAAGCGTAAAAGATGATGCCGAGCGAGTAGGTGACGCCTCCTGCCACAATCCATGCGATGCCTGTGGGCTCGACGCTGGCCATCAGGGGCTTGAAGGCAATCACGATGAGCCAGCCCATGACGAGGTAGAGTGCGGTCGAGAGTTTGGAGTCTTTTTTACCCCGAAAGCAAGTTTTTAGGATCACTCCGGCGATGGCACAGAACCAGACGATAGCAAAGATAGTCCATCCCCAGGCGCCTTGCAAACCAACCAGAGTGAGAGGTGTGTAGGATCCAGCAATGAGGAGGTAAATGCAGGCGTGGTCGAGGATTTGGAAAAAGGATTTTGCCTTGTGGTGGCTGACGGAGTGGTAGAGGGCTGAGGACGAGTAGAGCAAGATCAGGCAAGCTCCAAAAACACAGGCGCTGATGACACGCAGTGGATCGCCATCGGAAACCATCACCATGGCGATGAGACCCGCAACACTCAGTAATGCCGCAATGACGTGAGTCATCATGCTAGCGAGTTCTTCTGCCGGAGTATCACAGAGATGGGATCGTTGGGTGCTCATGGTTCGTTATGTGAGTGGCAATAAACCACGAATCTGGAAGAAAGCGAATGGTATTGTGTGCCTTGGCTTGGCATCGGGGCGGTGTGCTCTTTCCTTGTGCAGCAGCTTTGATGGTTTTTCAAAAAAACAGCCGGCCCAATGTTGGAGCCGACTGTATTGAAACTTTGATTGTTATTCTTCAATAGGTCTATAGTTCTTCGACCAAGACTTGGCGTGGGCCGCTTCCGTCGATGGTGATGGCCATGTTTCTGATCTTGGCGTTGGGGTTGCCCGCAGGGGACGCTGGCATGGTTGCTGCCGGTGCTGCAGCTTTAGCTGGCTTGGCCGCTTCGGGTTGATCCTTTTTCTTGTAGTAGTCGGCGAGCTGCATGGGGAACATGGCGTGGATGACGCAGTTCTCGTCGTCGGTGGGGAAGCCTAGTTCCTTGAGCTCGGTGCGGAGACCGTCCATCATCGGCTCTTTGAGGTCGCCGGGGCGACAGGTGATGGGTTTTTTTCCTGCTTGTTTGGCAGCGAGAGCCTGCACCTCTGGGTCAACGGGTGCAGGGGTGTTACCGTAGTAGCCGAGCGCGATGTCCATGGCCTGAGGTGAGAAGTTTTTCCATCGGCCAAACTTGACGTTAAGCATCGATTGCACACCGACGATCTGGGAAGTGGGCGTTACGAGAGGGATCCATCCGAGGGCTTCGCGCACGACGGGGATTTCAGCGAAGACTTCTTCAAATTTGTCTTCCATGCCTTGTTCCTTGAGCTGTGTGCGGAAGTTGCTGAGCATGCCGCCAGGGACTTGGTAGCGTAGAGTGTCGCTGTCCACGATCTCGTTGCGGTGGCTGGTGTAATCTGAGAGGGCCTGGTATTCAGGGATGAGCAGCTGGCGGACTTGTTCGAGTTTGACCAGATCCATCTCAGGCTGGCGTGGGTTGCCTTCAAGCATGGCATGCATTCTTAGGCAATCAGGCTGGCCTGTGCCGTTGGCGAATGGTGCGATGGAAACATCAATGGCATCGACGCCAGCGTTGACGGCCGCGAGGTAGGTGGCTGCGCCCAAGCCCGCTGTTTCGTGGGTGTGAATCCAGATCGGGATATCGATTTTCTCTTTCAGCCCGGTGATGATGTCCTTGGTGATTTGTGGTGGGATGAGTCCGGCCATGTCCTTGATGACGATAGTGGTGGATCCCATTTCGGCGAGTTGCACACCAAGATCGATAAAGCTTTGGGTGTTGTGGACTGGGCTCGAGGTGTAGCAGATCACGCCGTGGGCTTCTTTGCCCGCGTTGACAGCTGCTTTGATGGCAAATTCCATGTTGCGTGGGTCGTTCAGGGCATCGAAGATACGGAAGATATCCATGCCATGTTTAGCGGAGGCGTTGATAAATGCCTCGACCACATCGTTGGGGAAGTGGGCGTATTGGACGATGTTCTGGCCGCGGAGCAGCATCATGTGCTTGGTCTTCGGGCAGGCTTTTTTCAGCGCGTCCAAGCGGTCGAATGGGAATTCATTGAGAAAGCGTAGGCCGGCGTCGATGGTGGCACCGCCCCAAGTTTCCAAGGAGCCGAAGCCCATGCCGTCGAGGATGGGAGCGACTTCGAGCATTTGCTCGGTGCGCATGCGGGTGGCTGCGAGTGACTGGTGGCCGTCCCGGAGGACGGTGTTGTTGAAGATGACTGGTTTGGTGCTCATGTGATGAAATTTGATTTGGTATATGAGGTTGTCTTGATTTAGAGACGCTTTTAACTAGCATTTTTGATCGGGTAGTGACAATCAAATAGTGCTATCTGCACAATAAATGCAAGCACGCAGCATGTTTGTTCCTGGAACCAGAGGTTCCTTAATAAGTTTTAATATCACGGTGTGGGTAATCTGTGATGGCTGACTAGCTTGTGAGTAAAAAAGCGGAGCGCTGACTTTTAGCTCAGTGCTCCGCTCCTCTAAATGATCGATGGTGATATAGGTTACTTCTTAGGTGAATACCAGATAGGAGACGTGTAGGCGCGCTCTTGACCGATCAAGGTAGCCTCTTTCGGGAGTTTTGCATCGACCATTGGCGCCGATCGGACCCCGCAATGCATAGACCGTGAAGGTTCTGCGCTGGGGGCTTTGCCAAAGAAGTTTTCTTCCTCGGCGGTGCATAGAGCAGTGTGGCTATCTGTAGCTCCGCCAAAGCCGAACTTAGAACGTGCCGTTGAGCTTGCGACCTACCCAGAAGAGGGCGAGTAGGGTAATGAGCAGGGTTGCGGTTAGCCAGTGAGACCAGAGTGGGGTGCGGGTTTCCTGAGGTTTGGGCTCGGGCAGGGCGTGGATTTCTTTCACCAAGGAGGCGAGTTTGTCTCCCGTCATGAGTCGGCCTTTGGCGACGCGGGCCATTTCCTCCAGCACATCAGCTCTGGCGGGCATGCCGGTTTTTTCGATTTGGCTTCCTTGGGCCAGGAGGGTGGTTTTGACGCCGTGAGTGGTGTCGCCATCAATGCTGGCCTGGATTTTCCATGCTCCCGGTTGGGTGATTTTGAATCGGCTGGTGAAATTTCCCCAAGCACCTTCGGCTTTATCGAGACTGATTCTGCGGGATGTGCCGTCGGGTGCGGTGATATCAATGAAGACTTCTCCTTTTTTGAGCGGTGCTCCATATTCGTCAAAGGCATTGGCGTTGAGGGTGACGGAGTCGCCGGGCAGGGGTCGATCAGGGGTGAAGTAGAGTCGGAGGCGTTCTCCGGCGGCCATGTTGCGCTGGTAGGACATCCAGCGGGCGACTTGTCCCCAGAAGCGGTAGTGATAGAGGTCTTCGACGCCTCGGCGCCAGCGCCATGCGGAGTCGTGGCCAAGAAAGAGCACTTTGCCATTACCTGCGGTGCGGGTGACGAGCATCGGAATGCGGCCAAATTCGTTGGTGCGGTTGGCATGCACAGCGAGCACATCGGTGCCGCCTTTGGCTTTGATCACTGGAGCGTGCCAGTAGAATCCCGGAAGGTTTTTCCAGATGGTTTCGTTTTCGTCTTCGGTGTTGCCCAGCAGGGTGAGGAGAGAGCCTTTACCATCGCTGGTGAGGTTGAGCCTGGAGGCGGTGGCATCGCTGAAGCCCTCCTTGCGCTTGTCGTCTAGAATCACGGGGATCAGGTCGCCGAGTGGACTTTGAGAGAGCGTGAATTGGTTACCCTTGGAGCCGGGGATGAAAACGATGCCGCTGGCTTGATTTTCGACCAGTCCTTTGAGTAGTTCGGCTTGTGCGAGGGTGAGTCCATCATCTCCATTGGTGCTGATGCCGACATCGCCGAGGAAGACAACGTCATATTTCTGGAGGTCTTCGAGTTTTTCAGGAAACTTCTGGATGTAGCCCGGTCCATCTCCGGCACCTAGGGTTGGGTGGAGAAGGAGGCAGTCCACATGGACGCCGGGATCGCGATAGAGTGCGTTGCGGATAAAGCGGTATTCCCAGCGTGGGGTGGACTCGATGACAAGGACGCGGAGTGATTCTTTCCGTCCGGCGATGGTGAATTTACGATGGTTGTTTTTGGCGATCATTTCGCCATTGGCCACCGGGATCGAGAGTTCTAGGGTGGATGATCCCTCGTTGTTGAGTCTCCAGAGAATGGAGTCTTGATATTCAGCCCCCGCAGGAATGGTGATATTTTTACTGCGCTCTTTGCCAGTTTTTGTATCGCGTAGGCGGACGATGGTACGCACATCCCGGCCGAGTGAGGAGATGATGGTGAAGGGGATCTGGACGGTTTCTCCAACGATGCCGTAAGTGGGGGCTGTGACGTTTGTGACATCGAGGTCAGGGAGTCGCTGATCGCTGCCTACGGGAACGGCAAAGAGGGGGATGTTACGGCTCCGCATTTTTTGCGCTGCAGCAACTGGAGGTGTGCCGACGTTCCAATCGCCATCGCTGAGAAGCACGATGGCACGCAGGTTGTTATGTTCCTCGAGAAGTTTGTCGATCGCGCTGTAAATATCCGTGCCGGCAAGAGCGAGAACGGTGGGGTCATCTCCTTCTGGCGGGGTTGAAAATTCTTGGGTGATGATCCGATTGTTTTTGTTTTCCTTGAGTGGTGTGAAGAGCTTGCTGCCGAGAACTTGTTTCATCCACTCGGCACGGGTGATCACTTTTTGTTGGTTACTTATCTCTTCAGGTAGGATTGAGTCCTCTGTGGTGCTGGAGAGGGAGGCGTCGATCAGAATGGCGACTTCAGGTTTGCTGTCGGGTTCTGTGATTTCTCTCCATTCGGGCTGCCAGAGCATGAGGACGACGATGAGTGTGCAGAGAAAGCGCAGGGTTTCGAGCGCGCCGGTGCGCTTGGGCCGCGTTGCCCGAAGAATGGCGGTGATGCAAAGCGCACTTACTGCGATCAGCGCCACTATCCCGATCCAGAAAGTGGTCGGGGTGGGCGAGAAGAGGATGTTGGAAATGGAGAAGTTCAAGGTGACGTGTTTTAAATTCTAAATTGAAGATTTAGGTGTTAGGTCGGTGATTTGGCAGCATGAGGTTGGCTTTCAGCCAACGGGTTGTTTTATGCCTCTTTCCCAGCCATGCGGCTTCGCCTTTGGCTGGGCTGGTATGAGTCTCGCCGTTGGCGAGATG
>Ga0256845_1001897_pt1 | contig 16029 bp, 14 predicted proteins | sample RiftiametaG_FD_189101 | JGI IMG/M metagenome (GOLD analysis project Ga0256845, IMG submission 189101) | Tube worm associated microbial communities from hydrothermal vent at the East Pacific Rise, Pacific Ocean - Riftia | ecosystem: Host-associated > Annelida > Integument > Unclassified ...
TGCCGAGACGCTCTATAATGTCGCCAATGCCCCCTTGCATCAGCTCGGGGCCGATGTCATTGAGCAGCACCCCCGCGAGGCGATCGGCTGCTGTGGCGGCCAGAATCATGGCATTAAACCCGCCGCGTGAGGTGCCGATAACCGTAGCCTTTTCCAGCCCGATAAAATCCAGAAACTCCACCGCATCGCGGGCTTCCTGCACCACGTTATAGCTTTTGAAATCTGGGGCCCAATCCGAACGCCCGCGGCCCCGCATGGTAAGCCTTATCACCTGCGCCTCGCCGCACATGCTGGCGGCCAGCTCGTCAAAATCATAAAGATCGCGGGTAAGGCCGGGCAGGCAAAGCAGGGGTTTGCCTTCGCCCTCGATCTTGTAGTCAAGGGTTAGGCCGTCATTGGTGATAAAGGGTTTCATAAGCGCGCTGCCAGTTGGGGGATATCTGTGAGGTTTTGCATAATGTGCTGTGGGGTGCCCGGCAGGCAGTCCATCGGCTCGTTTGCGCGGTTTACCCACACGGTTTGGAAGCCGTGATGGGCTGCATAGGCGGCATCCCAACCGTTAGACGACACAAACAACACCTGCTGCGGCTGCACGCAAAAATGGCCATCGACCATGCGATACACTGACGGGTGCGGCTTAAACACGCCGAGCTTTTCCACGCTCAGTATCGCATCAAGGCTATCGCCAATGCCTGCGGAATCAACAGCACCTGAAAGCATGCGCGGGGTGCCATTGGACAGGATGCCGGTTTTTAGCCCGGCGGCCTTGAGCGTGGCAAGCATACGGGGCACCTCGGGAAAGGCCGAAAGCTCCCAATAAAGCCCCAGCAAACGCTCGCGTAGTTCGGGGTGGGCCATACTGGCCGCCTCAAGCGCATAATCCAGCCCGTCTTGGGTGACACGCCAAAAATCAAGATGGGTATCAGAGGCCGCCCTAAGCCATGTGTATTGCAGCTGCTTGGCCCGCCAATCGGCTGCAATTTGTGGCCATTTGGCTGCAAATGCTTCCCGGCCCGGCTCTTTTGCCGCGATTCGCGCGGCGGCGGATACGTCAAATAATGTGCCGTAAGCATCGAAAATACAGGTGGTTATTGCCATATTTAGTCCTTCTTCTGCATGCAAATCTTGCATTGCCGTCAAAAAAGTCGTTAAATGTTGGTGCTTTACTCGTCTTTAATAAGAGATACTCTTAAGTAATCGTTGCTAACGCCTTGACTGCAAACGCATACATGCCATCATTGGAATATTAAAGGTTTGCAGTTTTATTCTAATGAAGGACCAAGATCATGTCTATCAATTCTCGCACGATACTGAGTGCGATTGTGTTTGGCTTAACAGCTCCGGTATTCGCGATTGGAAGCGATGAAGAATTGCATGGTGCGCTTGCGCAAAACCTCGGCGTTGATGTTGCCCAAACAACGGCAACCACTCTATCGGATAGTGATATCCGGCGCATAAACCACTATGCCGCGCAGGCCTTGGACGCTTTGGGGGCATTCGGTGGTGGCGCTGGAGATGTAGACGTGCTTCGCCAAAAGGTGCAGCGGTTGGTTGATGCAGGCCAGCGCTCGGGCATGGACCTTTCCCATACGGCTGACTATTTTGAGGCCTATGCCCAAGCCAATAGCGCAGGCCCTATGCCGGGGGCTTTTTTGGATGTATCCGGAAATTTTGATGCCCAGACCCTGTTGTCTTCGGTGTCTCTCTACCTTGAGAACAGCCATCCAGCCGAGGTGGATGTAGCCGCGATTGACGCGTATGATCTTGCCGCCGTAAACGCAATGGCGCAGCGTTTATCCCCTTCGCAGACTGATACAAGCTTACAGCTTACCATTGTGACCCAGTCTACGCCAATAGTAGTAAAACCCCTTGATGGCCCTATTATTGCCGCCGATGCGCCTGCAAATGTGCGGGCTATTCTGGAGCGCGTACGCGTGCGCGGAAGCCAATGGGTCATTACTGTTGAGCCGGGGGATTCGCTCGGGCAATACTCCAATGCGCTCTATGGCGATACATTGCAATTTCAGCGGATATATGAGGCCAATCTGGATAAAATGGCCACACCGAATGTGATAGAGGTCGGGCAGGAACTGGTGCTGCCCCGCAAATAAGCTGCGGGGCCAGAGGTGCTACAGGTTTTCGGCTTGGGCCATGCCCAAGGCGTGGTAGCCGCTATCCACAAAGATATTTTCCCCTGTAGTGTGCGCGCCGTAGTCCGACATTAAGAACATCGCGGTGCCGCCAACGGATTCAAGCGTAGCATTGCTGCGGAGCGGCGCGTTTTCCTCGGTGTGGCGATAAACCTTGCGCGCGCCGCCAATGGCTGCGCCTGCGAGGGTTTTCATCGGGCCGGGGCTAACGGCGTTTACCCGAATCCCATCAGGGCCAAGATCATTCGCGAGATAGCGCACAGTGCTTTCCAGCGCCGCTTTGGCCACGCCCATCACGTTATAATTCGGGATCACGCGTTGCGAGCCGAAATATGTGAGGGTGATAATAGAGCCGCCATCGGGCATCAGCTTGGCCGCGCGGCGGGATACATCAATCAGACTAAAGCAGGAGATATCCATGGTGTTCAGGAAGTTCTTGCGCGTGGTGCCGGTGAAGCGCCCCGTGAGCTCTTCCTTGTCAGAGTAGGCAATGGCATGGACCAGAAAATCAATGCTGCCCCATTCCTCTTTCAGCGCCCCAAATACAGCATCCAGCGACTCTTCGCTCTGCACATCGGCATCAAGCACAATGCTGGAGCCAAGGCTCTCGGCCAGTGGCCGCACCCGTTTGCCAAAGGCATCGCCCTGAAAGGTAAAGGCCAGCTCGGCCCCCTCAGCGGCCAGCGTTTTCGCAATGCCCCACGCAATGGAGCGGTTATTCGCGACACCCATTACAAGCCCGCGTTTGCCCTTCATTAGGTCAGCCATGCTAGCTACTCCACAAATTTGCTCAACAGCATAGAGCCATTGGTGCCACCAAAGCCGAAGCTGTTGGTCATTACAGTATCAAGCCCGGCGTTTTCTACCAATTCGGTAGCAATTTCGGCGGGGTCGAGGGCTTCGTCTAATGTTTCCACGTTGATCGACGGGGTGATGAAATCATGCTCCAGCATCAACAGGCAGAAAATGGCTTCCAGCGCGCCGGTGGCGCCTTGGCTATGGCCGGTCATAGATTTGGTCGAGCTGATCGGCGGCGTAGTGCCTCGGCCAAACACACGGCGCACGGCTTCTACCTCGCCGACATCACCAACGGGGGTGGAGGTGCCGTGGGCGTTAATATAGTCAACCTTACGGCCCTCGGGCAGGGTGGAAAGCGCCAGCCGCATGGCCCGCTCGCCGCCTTCGCCTGATGGGGCAACCATATCGTGGCCGTCAGACGTGGCCGCATAGCCTGTGACTTCGGCATAAATCTTGGCGCCGCGCGCTTTTGCGTGTTCAAGCTCCTCAAGCACCAGCATGCCGCCGCCGCCGGCAATTACAAAGCCATCGCGGCCCGCATCAAAGGCGCGGGAGGCTTTCTCCGGCGTCTCGTTATACTTGCTGCTCATCGCGCCCATGGCGTCAAACAGGCAGGAAAGCGTCCAGTCCAGCTCCTCGCCACCGCCCGCAAACATCACGTCTTGCTTGCCCATCATGATCTGCTCAGAGGCAGAGCCGATGCAATGCAAGGACGTAGAGCAGGCGGAGGTGATCGAGTAGTTAATGCCCTTGATTTTATACGCCGTGGCGAGGTTGGCCGACACGGTAGACGACATGCATTTAGGTACCGCAAATGGCCCGATGCGCTTGGGCGCGCCCTTTTCCAGCACGGTCTGGTGTGCGGTGAACATAGCCGAGGTCGAAGGCCCACCAGAGCCAGCCACGAGGCCAGTACGCGGGTTGGAAATATCGGCTTCTTCAAGGCCCGCGTCGGCAATCGCCTGCCCCATGGCGATATAAGCATAGGCCGCACCGCGCCCCATGAAGCGCAGGCTGCGCTTGTCTATATGCTCGGCGACATTGATATCCGGCTCGCCCGCGATCTGGCTGCGAAAGCCGCGCTCGGTCATTTCAGCATTAGCTTTAATGCCGGAGCGGCCCGCCTTAAGCGACGCCAAAACCTCATCAGCACTATTCCCGATGGGGGAAACCACCCCAAGTCCGGTGACAACAACTCTGCGCATAAGCGGTCCTTTCAGAAAGGTTATTCTTGTGACAGGCCGACTTTAAGGTCGGTCACATCATAGCACAATTGCCCATCGGCAAACATTTTGCCGTTGGCGCGGCCCACTTTCAGGCGGCGGTCAATTACGCGGGTGAAATCTATTTCATAGCGCACGAGCTTGGTTTGGGGGGTTACCATGCCGGTAAACTTCACATCACCTGATCCCAGCGCCATGCCTTTGCCCTTCATCCCGCGCCAGCCAAGGTTAAAGCCTGTAAGCTGCCACATGCCATCAAGGCCAAGGCAGCCGGGCATAATAGGATTGCCAACAAAGTGGCAGGGAAAGAACCAAAGCTCGGGGTTAATATCCAGCTCGGCCACCACATGGCCTTGGCCATTGGAGCCGCCATCAGCCGAGATCTCGGTGATGCGGTCCATCATCAACATGGGGGGCAGCGGGAGCTGCGGGTTGCCAAGGCCAAACATCTCGCCGCGTGCGCAGGCGAGCAGGCCTTCATAGTCAATGCTGGAGGGGCGGTCGCTCATGGTTCTGTCTTTCCGTAACAACGTGAAACTTTGTGTTACTTCATACATACAATCGCACCGCCCGCTGCGCAATAGGCAGGGTGGTTTTTAGCCGCAAGCGACGTGGACAATAGTGCCGCTGGCAGATATGCCAATGTTTAGGCGCGTGCCGTCGGCATTGCGTTCAAAGCTTGTGCCCGGCCGAACGAGGCGCGTATTTTCCGGGAGGGTTATGCCGCTCAAGGCTGTTTCCTGCTGGTTGATTAGCCCTTGCAAGCCCGAGGCTCCACAGCTACCGCTCACGATGACAGGTAGCGAAAATGATGTGGCTGAATTTGTAGGGTCGATCTCGAACCCCCCCATGGGCAGAGCGCAGGCAGAGACGGTAATGGCGGCTGTGAGCGCGGCATAAATCTTCATATTTTTAACTCCAAGTAATGTTTACAGGTCGTTAATATTACAATTTTGCATATTTTGTAAGGAGGGTTGTGCCTGCCTTTGTCGCGGGGGTGACAGATTGTCAGTGGCAAAAGGGGCTTTGCCACGCTGCTGGGTGCACCTCTGAAGCTGCTGCTTCATGGGGGGGGCACCTGCAGAAGCGCTGTTATTAATGTGTATACTATCCTAGGATAGTATACACATTAATAACACAGTTTTAGAGCAATAACATTGGGTTACCCATTTTAGTATGGTTTTGTCTTTCCGGTTGCCCTGCGGCTGGTAGCTAAATCTCTATCAGCACTTTGCCATCGGTTTTGCCTGTAGCTTGTGCAAGCTGGCTCACCACATCGCGCAACTTGATTCGCGTTGAAATATCGGTGCTCCAGCGGCCATCGGCAAAGCGCGCCTGCACCTCGCCCACCACGCGCTGCTGGTCCTGTGGCGGGGTGGTGCGCATCCAGTTGGTGAGCCAAAATCCTTCGATCTGCTTGCCCATGAATATAAGCTGGCCAAGCTGGGTAAGTGTGGGCGGATGAGCACCCAGATTGCCATAAATAACCCAACGCGCGCCATTTGGCATGTTGGCAAACACCTGTTCCGAAGTTTGATCACCCACAGCATCTAGAAAAATGCGCGGTTTCAACGCGCGGCTGGCTTTGGCAAAATCATCGGCAAATGCGGCGCTGGTTATGTCTAGCACTGTGCTGGCCCCCAAGGCTTCCAGTGGTGCAATCACTTCTGCACGCCGCACCAGCGCAATGGTCTCCAGCCCCAAATCATGCGCCAAGCCTATCATCAGCTTTCCGAGCTGGCTGGAGGCGGCCGAGATGACCAAGGCGGTTTTCGCTTGCACGGCAATATCCACCATCGCCATGGCTGTGAGCGGATTCACGATCTGCGCCGCGCCGTCGGCATCGGAAATGTCGGCGCGCAGCGGTATGCAATTTACGGCGTCGCAGCGCACAAATTCAGCCCAAGCGCCCGCAGCCGCCGCCACAAAGGCTACGCGTTTGCCTAGCAGCGCTTCGGCCCCTGCGCCGGCTTCCACCACATCGCCACAGCCCTCAAACCCCGCTGCGGCCCCCTTTACGCGCGGCTGGCCATATTCGCCTTTAATGAAGTGAAGGTCTGACGGATTAACCGAAGCCGTGCGGGGCCTTATCACCACTTGGCCTGCGCCCGCTTGGGGTTTGGGGAGGTCGGCTACTTCAAGCCAATCTGCAGCATTATCAATGCGCGGGCCTGTTGCCTGCCCTGAATATCCATCCTCTTTCAACACCACGGCAAACATCGGCAACCCCCCTGGTTATAAAAACGCACAAAGGGGCGGCCCAGCGCCGCCCCTTTGTAAAATGTCTAGGTGCCAGAGGTTTGAATACGCCTGCTTTCACCCCCCTCAAACACCTACTTGTTCATCCGGTTTTTGATCAGCTCATCCACCACCGCTGGCTCGGCCAGCGTTGAGGTATCCCCCAAGCTGCCATAATCATTCTCGGCGATTTTGCGCAGAATACGGCGCATAATTTTTCCAGAGCGGGTTTTTGGCAGGCCCGGCGCCCATTGGATAAGGTCCGGCTTGGCGATGGGGCCAATTTCGGTGCGCACCCATTTTTCCAGCTCTTTGCGCAGCTCGTCGGTTGGCTCCACATTGTTCATCAGGGTCACATAAGCATAAATGCCTTGGCCCTTGATATTATGCGGATAGCCGACAACGGCGGCTTCGGCCACGGCCACATGGGCCACCAGCGCGCTTTCGACCTCGGACGTTCCCATCCGGTGGCCAGACACATTAATCACATCATCAACGCGGCCGGTGATCCAGTAATCGCCATCAGCATCGCGCTTGCAGCCGTCACCGGTGAAGTAATAGCCTTTGTAATCGGCGAAATAGGCGGAGATATAGCGCTCATGATCGCCCCATACCGTGCGCATTTGGCCGGGCCAGCTATCTTTGATGCAGAGCACGCCGGAGGCTTCAACGCTGGTGATTTCTTTGCCGGATTCAGGCTCAAGGATGATGGGTTTAATGCCAAAGAAGGGCCGCATGGCCGAGCCGGGTTTGGTGGCGGTGGCCCCGGGCAAAGGCGTCAGCAGGTGGCCGCCGGTTTCGGTTTGCCACCATGTGTCGACAATCGGGCATTTGCCCTTGCCGACCACATCATTATACCAATGCCACGCCTCGGGGTTGATCGGCTCACCAACGGTGCCGAGGAGCTTGAGGCTGGACAGGTCTGCCTTTTCCACCCACTCATTGCCTTGGCCCATCAGGGCGCGAATGGCAGTTGGCGCGGTGTAAAACTGGTTAACCTTGTGCTTGTCACACACCTGCCAGAAGCGGGACGCATCAGGATAGGTCGGCACGCCTTCAAACATCACGGTAGTCGCGCCGTTGGCCAGCGGGCCATAGATGATATAGCTGTGGCCCGTCACCCAGCCGACATCGGCGGTACACCAGAAGATGTCCCCGTCGTGGTAATCAAAGGTGTATTGATGGGTCATCGCGGCATAGGTCAGGTAACCGCCCGAGCTATGGACCACGCCTTTGGGCATGCCGGTGGAGCCGGAAGTGTAGAGGATGAAGAGCGGGTCTTCGGCGTTCATTACTTCGGGTGGGCAATCGGCGGAAACGGTTTTTTCAAGCTCGTGCAGGTAAAAATCACGACCCTCTGTCCACGTGGTTTGGTCGCCCGTGTGTTGCACCACAAGCATTTTCACCTTGTCGCTGCAATGCAGCAGCGCGGCGTCGGTGTTGGATTTCAGCGGGGTTTTACGGCCCCCGCGCGGGGCGTGGTCAGCGGTGATCACCACCTTGGCCTCGGAGGCGTTAATGCGGTTGGCGAGGGCATCAGCCGAGAAGCCCGCGAACACGATCGAGTGGATCGCCCCGATGCGCGCACAGGCGAGCATGGCATAGGCCGCTTCAGGGATCATCGGCATATAGAGCACCACACGGTCGCCCTTACCAACGCCCATCTCTTTGAGAACATTGCCGAATTTGCTTACCCGCTGGTGCAGCTCTTTATAGGTGATGCTCTTGCTCTGGTCCGGCTCGTCGCCCTCCCAGATGATCGCAACTTGGTCTCCACGAGTTTCCAGGTGGCGGTCCACGCAGTTGGCACACACATTCAGTTCGCCGTCTTCATACCATTTGATGGAGACATCGGGGTATGCAAACGTGGTGTTTTTGACCTTGGTATATGGCGTGATCCAGTCCAGCCGCTTGCCTTGCTCGCCCCAAAAGGCGTCGGGGTCGGCTATCGAGGCTGCATACATTTCGTTGTATTGCGCATCGTTAATATGCGCGTTGGCGACAAATTCTTTTGACGGCGGGTAAAGCTTTTCGGTCATGGTGTGCGTCCTGTTTTTCTAGATTGCCAAATATTCTTCGCGAAGCTGCTCATTGTCTAGCACCTCTTGCGCGGTGCCGTCAAAAACCACGTGGCCCGTGTCCAAAATAACAGCACGGTCTGCCAGTTTTAGCGCCGCAACGGCGTTTTGCTCAACGATGATCGTGGTAATGCCCAGCTCTTTAATCTCGCGCAAGGTGCGCTCGATTTCCTGCACAATTACAGGCGCGAGGCCCTCATATGGCTCATCCAGCAGCAGGATTTTAAGATCACGCGCCAGCGCGCGGCCAATGGCCAGCATTTGCTGCTCGCCGCCCGAAAGCGTGGTGCCTTCCTGCTTGCGGCGCTCTTTCAGGCGTGGAAACAGCTCGAAAATCCGCTCGATGCTCCAGCCATGCGGCGGGGCGATTTGCGCGAGTTTGAGGTTTTCCTCCACCGTTAGGCCTTGAATGATCCGGCGGTCTTCCGGCACAAGGCCAACGCCCGCCTGCGAGGCCTGATAGCTTTTCATCTCGTGCAGCGGCTGGTGGTCCAGCCAAATTTCGCCTTGGGTCAGCGCTGGGTCGGCCAGCCGCGCGATGGTGCGCAGGGTCGAGGTTTTGCCCGCGCCATTGCGGCCCAGCAGCGCCAAGATCTCGCCTTCATGGATGTTAAAAGACACCCCTTGCACAATGTAGCTCTCGCCATAATAGGCGTGGATATCATGCACCGAGAAAAACACAGGCTTGTTGGTTTCGTCGTTCATACTTCGGCCTCTCCGAGATAGGCTTCGCGCACCTTGGGGTGGCCTTTGATATCATCCGGCAAGCCTTCGGCGATGATCGCGCCTTGGGCCAGCACCGAAATGGTGGTGGCGAGGCTGAACACCACGTGCATATCATGCTCGATGATCACTTTGGTGATGTTACGCGATTCGCCGATATGCTTGAGTAGGTCGATGGTATTGTTGGTATCGGCCCGCGCCATGCCTGCCGTCGGCTCGTCGAGCAGCAGCAATTTTGGCTCCTGCACAAGGCACATGGCCATTTCTAGGCGGCGCTTGTCGCCACGCGAAAGCGAGCCTGCATGGGCGTTCATCTTTTCCTTCATGCCCATATCTTCCAGAATGTCCTCGGCTTGCGCGCGGATCTCTTTATCGCGCATCACGCGGGCAAAGGCATTAACCTTGAAGGCCCCGTCGCGGTGGGCAAAGCAGGGGATCATCACGTTTTCAAACACCGTGAGGTCACTAAAGATCTCGGGGGTTTGAAACACACGAGACACGCCAAGCTGGTTGATTTCATGCGGCTTTTTGCCCAGCACCGGCGTGCCGTCAAACAGCACAGAGCCGGTATCGGGTTTAAGCTTGCCGATCAGACAATTCAGGAAGGTGGACTTGCCCGCCCCGTTTGGCCCGATCAGCGCATGCACCGAGCCTTGCTCGACATTCAGGTTTACATTATTGAGCGCCTGCAAGCCGCCAAAGCGTTTGTTGACGTTTTGAACTTCAAGAATACCCATTATGCGATCCCCACTTTGGCCGCGCGCCTGTCAGCGCCCGTAAGCTTGCGGCCAATACGCCGCGCCCCGTCTACTAGCCCGCCGGGCAGGAAGATTACGATGATCATAAACAGCGCCCCGAGGGTGAGGTGCCAGCCATTGCCCACAAAGGGCGAGATGATAGTGACGAAGATATTGTCGAGCCAAGCCGGCATGAAGGAGAACCAGCCATGCAGCACCGAGTCGTTGATTTTCGAGAAGATGTTCTCGAAATACTTGATGAACACCGCGCCCAGAACCGGACCGATTAAGGTGCCCATGCCGCCCAGCACCACCATCAGCACCACTTCGCCGCCCACGGTCCATTGCATACGCTCGGCGCCTGCCAAGGGGTCCATCGAGGCGAGCAAGCCGCCAGCCAAGCCAGCAAACATGCCGGAAATCACGAAGGCCGCAAGGGTGTAGGGGCGGGAATTGACGCCCGTGTAATTCAGCCGTGTCTGGTTGGTTTTAACCGCCCGCAGCATCAGCCCGAAGGGGGAACGGAAGATGCGGATCGAAATCCAGAAGGACAGGATAAGCAGAATGGCGCACACATAGTAGCCCCAGTTAAACTGCAGATCATAGCCAAAGATCGTCGGGTTCCAGAACACTTCCTTCATTTCCAGCCCGAAAAAGTTGGTCGAAGGCAGGCTACCGCTCGCCCCCGCAGTATCCAGCACCCGAGGGTCATCCAGCCGCAATTGCAAGCCGGTTTCGCCGTTGGTGAGCGGGGTAAGCACGGAATAAGCGAGGTTGTAGCTCATCTGCGCCAGCGCCAGTGTGAGGATCGAGAAGTAGATCCCCGAGCGCCGCAGGCTGACATAACCGATGAGCAGGGAAAACAGCCCCGCGATCACGATGGAAAGCAGCAATGCGGGCACAATGTTCATGCTCAGGAGCTTGAACATCCAGACGGCGGAGTAGGAACCGACACCGAGAAAGGCGGCGTGGCCAAAGCTCAGGTAGCCCGTGAGGCCAAACAGGATGTTAAAGCCGATGGCGAAAATCCCGTAGATCGCGAAGCGTTGCAACAGATCAGGATAAGCCGCCCCCGTGGGGGCAAAGATCAGCGGTGCGGCGAGCACGAAACCGGCGAAGATCAGGAGGAGTAGGCGGTCTTTCATCAGGTTCATGTCCTTAATCCTCCATCATGCCAGCTTTGCCCATCAGCCCGCGCGGCCGAACCAGCAAGACTATGACAGCCACGAGGTAAATGATAATTTGGTCGATGCTGGGCAGGCCAACAGCGGCGATCGCGTCTTTGATAAGCGGCATAGAGGCGAAGCTTTCAAGAATGCCGAGCATAAAGCCCGCCAGCACCGCGCCGGGCAAGCTGCCCATGCCACCAACCACAACCACCACAAAGCTGAGCACCAAGAAATCCATGCCCATATGGTAGTTCGGCGGGTTAATCGGCGTATACATCACGCCAGCTAAGCCCGCCACCGCGGCGGCAACACCAAACATAATGGTGAAGCGCTTGTCGATATTGATGCCCAGCAGGCCGACGGTTTCGCGGTCTGCCATGCCCGCGCGCACCACCATGCCAAAGGTGGTGAAGCGCAAAAAGGCAAACACCCCGCCGATAAGCACCATCGAAAAGCAGAAGTAAACCAGCCGCCAGAGCGGGTAGATAACCGCGTTTTCCGCCATGCCGATCAGCACGCCGAAATCAACCGAGCCTTTCAGCAGGTCAGGGGCCGATTGCGGAATGGGGTTGGCGCCGTAGATCGCCTTGATGATCTCTTGCAGCACAATCGCGAGGCCGAAGGTCACTAGAATTTGGTCCGCGTGGGGGCGGTTATAGAAGTGCTTGATCAGGCCGCGCTCCATGATGATCCCGATTAGGATCATCACCGGAATGGCGACGATCACTGAAACCAGCACCGACCATTCGATCATCCAAAAGCCGAAATCGCCGAACCATTCGGTGACATACGGCGTTTTGATCTTGGCCGGATTGCCTAGAAAGTCCACCTTTTCGGGGTCGAGTGTGATTTTGGAAATCGCTAGAATTTTCCCAACCGTCACTGCTACGAAAGCACCGATCATAAACAGCGCCCCGTGGGCGAAGTTAACCACGCCGAGCGTGCCGAAAATCAGGGTCAGGCCGAGGGCGATGAGCGCATAAGCGCTGCCCTTGTCTAGCCCGTTAAGAATTTGCAGAAGGATGGCGTCCATTGCTCGGCCCGCTCCGTTTTATATGAAAAATGCACTGCATCTCTGCAGAAAAGCCGGCCGCGCGCAAGGCGCGACCGGAAGGTTTTCCCGAGGGGGAAACTTAGCCTGCGTTACAGGTGCCCAATGAGCCGCCAGCAAAGAACTCGTTCTCTGGCGCATATTCAACCTGTGCACGCGGGGTGATCTCCACAACTTCCAGAAGGTCAAATTCGGAGGTCGGGTTCTCTTTACCCTTCACAACCAGCACGTCTTTGAAGCACTGGTGATCTTCGGCGCGATATTCTACATCGCCGTTACCAAGGCCGGAGAACTTGAAGCCCTCAAGCGCTTCGCCCACGCCGCACGGATTGTGCGTGCCAGCGCGCTCACACGCGTCTGCATAAAGCAGAGTTTGGCAATAAACCGTGTGCGCGGCCTGCGATGGCGGGAAGCCATACTCTTGGCCAAAGCTCTGAACAAACGCTTTCGAGCCTTCGTCCTGCAAGGACCAGTGCCAGTTGGTAGAGCCAAAGATGCCCTTCACGTTTTCGCCAGCACCCTTCGCCATCAGGCGCGAGTAAAGCGGCACAACAATCTCGAAGTTCTTGCCGTTGACCATCTTGTCTTTCAGGCCAAACTGAACAGCAGAGGTCAGCGAGTTGATCATGTTGCCACCGTAGTGGTTCAGCACCAGCACATCGGCGCCGGAGTTGATCACAGGGGCTACATACGAGCTGAAGTCAGTGGTGGTGAGCGGTGTGAGCACGTTGGCCACGGTCTCCCAACCCTTGGCTTCGGTCGCAGCCGCCATAGAGGCCTGCTGGGTCCAACCCCATGTATAGTCCGCCGTCAGGTGGTAAGCCTTACGATCTGCGCCATAGCGCGCTTCCAAAACAGGTGCGAGTGCCGCCGCTGACATATACCCGTTGAAGAAGTGCCGGAAACCATTGGCTTTTTTGTCTTTGCCGGTGGTGTCGTTTGAGTGGGTCAAGCCCGCCATGAAGATAACGCCAGCCTCTTGGCAGAGGCCCTGAACCGCAATCGCCACGCCCGAAGAAGAGCCGCCTGTGATCATCACAGCGCCGTCTTTTTGGATCATGGATTGTGCGGAAGCACGTGCGGCATCAGATTTGGTTTGGGTGTCGCCAGTTACATATTCAACCTTCTTGCCCAAAATCCCGTTGCCTTGCAGCGCTTTGGACGAGAATGTGTTCATCATCCCGCCATCGCCTTCACCATTCAGGTGCTTAACGGCGAGCATATAGGCGCGAAGTTCGTCAGCACCCTCATCTGCGTAAGGGCCGGATTGTGGCACGTTAAAGCCGAGCGTAACCGTGCTGCCCGTTGGCTCGTTCGTAAACGCGGCCGCGCTAGACGCGGTGAAGATCGTCGGCAATGCAACGCCAGCGCCCATAACGGCACCCGACTTTAGCAACCCGCGACGGTTCATTATAAGTTTAGACATGAATTTCCTCCCATTCGTGTCGGTTTATCCGGCGAACCGGCGCGGCTATGTTGCCGCAGGGTCATTTTGGGAGGTTTTGTTAATTTTGCAATAACTGTTTGTGTTTGCAGTGAAAATTTGTAAAAGTATTGTTAATGAACATAGGCATACTGTAAACAAATTTTCACCGCACTGCGGGAAAGGCTTGGAATCCCATGCGAAAATCACTTTCCGGCACCCGCATCCGTGAGCAACGCAGGCAAGCAAAGCTGACCCAAAAAGCGCTGGCTGCGCAGGCGGGCATCTCTGCGAGCTACCTCAACCTGATAGAGCATAACCGCCGTGCGGTGGCTGGCAAGGTGCTTTTATCCATTGCGCGGGTGCTTGATGTGCCCGCCTCCAGCCTGTCAGACGGGGTCGATTCGGCCAAGATTTCAGACCTGCATGAGGCAGCCGCACACCACCCGACGATCGGCGCAGAAGTGGCGGGGATTGAGGAGCTAGCGGGCCGTTTTCCGGGCTGGGCGCAGATGATCGCCGCGCTTTATCGCCAAACACGGGACCAAGAAGCAATGATCACGGCGCTGTCGGATCGGCTCACGCATGATCCGTTTCTGGCCGAAAGCCTGCACGGCATGCTCTCCAACATCACCGCCATCCGTTCCACCTCCAACATCCTGAAAAACATCGAGGATATCGAGCCGGAAAAGCAAGCGCGCTTCCATACGATCATCCATGAAGAAAGCCGCCGCCTGACCGATTCCGCACAGTCGCTAGTGCAGTATTTCGATAAAAAAGCCGACCCAAAAGCCGGAATCGCCACGCCGCAAGAGGAGTTGGATAACTTTCTGGTGCGCCACAATCATGCCTTCCCCCAGCTTGATAACCTCGGCGAAGCCCCCGCTACCACGGTGGAGGTCGCCTATATCGTCAACCGCATCATGGCCGAGGACGGCAGGCTGGAAAACCCCGAGACCAACCGCCTTGTCACCGAATTTTTGCAAAATTACGCCCGCGATGCCCAAGCCATTCCGCAAGGCGATTTTGGAAAACAAGCCCGCCACAGCCGCTATAACCCGAGCGAAATCGCGCAAGCTTTCGGCACCGATCTGCACACCGCCTTCCGCCGCCTCGCCTTTCAGGACCCCGCCCAAACCGCCGCGCCGCCGATGGGGCTAATCGTCGCCAATGCCGCTGGCCGCGCCCTTTTCCGCCGCCCCATCACTGATTTTGCCTTTCCGCGCCACGGCAACGCTTGCCCGCTCTGGCCACTATTTCAGGCCTTTGCCACGCCGCAAATTCCGGTGGCGGCGCTGCTGGAGCTGCCTGGAAAGCACAAATTCATCGGTCTTGCCATCGCCGAGGCCCAGTCCACCCCCGCCTTTGGCCGCCCACCAGAGCTAAATGCCGCTATGCTGATTATTCATTATGAGCAACGCGCATTGCTTGCCGAGTGGTTGCCGGATCTGGGCGCGCCCCAGCCCATTGGCATAACCTGTCGGATATGCCCGCGTAGCACCTGTGCTGCACGGGCAGAGCCGCAAATTTTGGGGGATGAAGTGCGCTAGTGCCGGAAGTGGCGCATGCCGGTGAACACCATGGCGAGGCCTGCTTCGTTGGCCGCATCAATCACCTCTTGGTCGCGCATCGAGCCGCCGGGCTGGATCACGGCGGTTGCCCCCGCTTCGGCGGCGGTGATTAGCCCATCGGCAAAGGGGAAGAAGGCGTCAGACGCCACCACCGAGCCGATGGTTGGCACTTCGGACAAGCCCAGCACCTCGGCCATGTCCTGCGCTTTAAGCGCAGCGATTCGGGTGCTGTCCACGCGGGTCATTTGGCCAGCGCCTACACCCACTGTTGCTTGGTTTTTCACGTAAACAATCGCGTTGGATTTCACGTGTTTGGCGACCTTCCAAGCAAACAACATATCGGCCATCTCAGCTTCCGTTGGGGCGCGCTCGGTTACGACCTTCAGGTCGCTTGGCAGCAGCATGCCGTTATCAACATCCTGCACCAACATGCCGCCAGAAACACGCCGCCATGTTTTGGCGGGAGCCGTAGCATCAGGCAGACCGCCTGTCACCAACAGCCGTAGGTTTTTCTTTTTGGCAAAGACCGCGCGGGCCTCGTCCGAAACCTCTGGCGCAATTACCACTTCGGTGAATATCTTGCTGATTTCCGCCGCTGTTTCTCCGTCAAGCCGTTGATTAAGCGCGATAATGCCGCCAAAAGGGGCGGCGTTATCGCAGTTAAAGGCGTTTTGGTAAGCCTCGGTCAGGGTGCTGCCACGGGCCACACCGCAAGGGTTGGCGTGCTTGATAATGGCGCAGGCGGGGCCGCTATCAGCGGGGAACTCGGCGACCAGCTCAAAGGCGGCGTCGGTGTCGTTGATATTGTTGTAAGACAATTCTTTGCCCTGCAATTGCGTGGCGGTGGCAACCCCAGGGCGGTTGGAGC
>Ga0256845_1001898_pt1 | contig 16019 bp, 20 predicted proteins | sample RiftiametaG_FD_189101 | JGI IMG/M metagenome (GOLD analysis project Ga0256845, IMG submission 189101) | Tube worm associated microbial communities from hydrothermal vent at the East Pacific Rise, Pacific Ocean - Riftia | ecosystem: Host-associated > Annelida > Integument > Unclassified ...
ACAACTCAAAAAAACAAATAACACAACCCATTTGGCTAGCGCTTGCCATTGGCGTAATTATAGGAGCTCAATTTGTAGATAAACCTATTAAAACTAAGAAAGCTGGCGGAGCCATCGAGAAAATGCGCGAGGTGCTTTTAAGCATTGATAACAACTATGTGGATAGTGTAGATGTTGATTTCTTGGTTGAAGAAGGTATTAAAGGAATGCTCAAAGAGCTTGATCCTCATACCTCTTATATCCCCATCTCAGAAATTAATCAGGTACACGCTCAACTCAACGGAAATTATGATGGTATTGGTATCGAGTTTTATGTGTTAAACGATTCCATAACGGTTGTTAGACCGATAAAAGGAGGCCCTTCAGATGAGGCTGGGATTGAAATAGGGGACCGTATTATTACGGTTAATGGAGAAGCAGTTGCAGGTATTGATATTACTTCCAAAGGGGTTACTACGAGGTTGCTAGGAGAAAAAGGAAGTCAAGTTGAACTAATAATTTACCGTCCTGTTTCCCAAGAGAAGTTGCCGTTTACTATTAAAAGAGGCAATATCTATCAATCTACCGTGGATGCATTTTATATGGTAGATGAGCAAACTGGCTATATTAAATTGAGTCGATTTGGAAATTCAAGTGCTAAAGAAGTAAAAGTCGCAATTAAGGAGTTACTCAATAATGGGATGACCCAATTAGTATTCGATTTACAAAGTAATCCTGGGGGCTATTTAAAAGAAGCAGAAAAAATTGCGGATGAATTTATAAAGGAGAACCAAATAATTGTTTCGCAAAAAGGGAAGATGGGTAAATTTAATGATGAATTTAAATCATCTAGTGGAGGAGTATTTGAAGATAATCCATTGATTGTTTTAGTGGATGAGTATAGCGCTTCTGCTTCTGAAATTCTAGCCGGTGCGCTGCAAGATAATGACAGAGCCTTAATTGTTGGTAGGCGTTCGTTTGGCAAGGGATTGGTGCAATTGCCTATTTCACTTAGTGATGGGTCTGAACTTCGATTAACCATTGCTCGTTATTATACGCCTTCGGGGAGGAGTATTCAAAAATCGTATGAAAAAGGGAATACAGAATATGCCCACGATATCTCTTCGCGATTTGCCCATGGTGAGTTTTATAATGCGGATAGCATTCAATTTCCTGATTCTTTGAAATTTACTACGCTAAATGGAAGAACGGTGTATGGTGGAGGCGGAATTATGCCTGATTTTTTTGTTCCACTAGATACCACGCGAACGAGTTCCTTCTACGTAAAAGTTTTTAATAATGGCGTGTTAAAAGCATTAGTATTATCGTATTATACTGCTAACAAAGAACGTTTACAGGAGATTACTTTAGAGGATTACATCAATACGTTTTCAATGGATGCGCACATAGAAAAATCAATTGAGAAAGCATGCCGTCAAATGGATGTAAATTTTAGCGACAACGGATATTCGGGAGCTAAGGAGCTTATTTCAGTCTATTGCAAAGCAGAAATTGCCCGCTTACGTTGGGGTGGTAATGAGTATTATCAATTAATAAACCCTGAATCTAACCTGTCATTTAATAAATCAGTACATTTATTTGATCAAGCATCATCCTTAAATGATAACTAAAAAATAAACCAATACATATATGTTTAACCGTAGAAAATTTATCAAAAGGTCTGCCTTATTTACTTCGTTATTTGGAGTAGCACCTTTGGCTCAAGTACTGGCAAAGGACCATGTTTACAAACCTAAGGGGAGTAGCACTGTAATCTCTACTTGGAACCATGGAATGCAAGCCAATGCGGCTGCGTGGGAAGTACTCAGCAAAGGCGGGGCCTCTATCGATGCTGTTGAAATTGGTGTAAGAGTACCAGAGTCAGACCCAAATAATACTTCGGTAGGTTTAGGAGGCAGGCCAGATAGAGATGGGCATGTAACTTTAGATGCTTGCATAATGGATCCTTCTGGTAATTGTGGCGGTGTTGCAGGATTGGAGCATATTGAAAATCCAATTAGTGTAGCTCGTAAAGTTATGTCTGAAACACCACATGTTTTATTAGTAGGCGAAGGGGCTTTGATGTTTGCTGAAGAACAAGGATTTAAAAGGACGAACCTGTTAACAGAAAATTCCAAGAAAGCTTGGGAGGAATGGAAGAAAAAATCAGAATACAAACCAATTATTAATGTAGAAAACCACGATACCATTGGCCTATTAGCTCAAGATGAGAATGGAGATATTTCTGGAGCTTGTACAACCAGTGGACTTGCGTTTAAAATGAGAGGTCGAGTAGGAGACTCTCCTATTATTGGTGCTGGCTTATTTATAGATAATGAAATTGGTGGTGCTACTTCTACTGGAATGGGCGAGGCAATTATTAAAGTAGCAGGGAGCCATTTGGTAGTAGAGCTTATGCGCCAAGGATACGAGCCCGAGGAAGCTTGTAAAGCTGCGGTTGAACGTATTATTAAAAAGGAACCCAATTATAAAAATCTGCAAGTTGGCTTTCTTGCCTTACGTAAAGATGGCACAACAGGTGGTTATGCCATTCACAAAGGGTTTAATTATGCACTTATGACTTCCGCTACCAGCAATAAAATGTTTGATGCTAAGTTTAAAGTTTAGGAAAGATTCCATAAAAAAAGTAGCTTCCTATTAAGAAAGCTGCTTTTTGTGGGCCCACCAGGACTCGAACCTGGGGCCACCTGATTATGAGTCAGTTTATCGCCTATATTTTCGTTAGTGTTTTATTGTTGTTTCAATAGTAAATATACAGCTTTAACGCTTAATAACTACACTTTATTGCTATTTCATTATTTGCTTACTATTGCACGATTGGCTACATTTGTTTGTCAAATGTTTGTACATTATTAATATGGAGGTTTCAGTTAAAGTTGTATTAGATAAAAGAAGGAAATTGAAAGATGGCAATTATCCCATCAAATTAAGGGTTATCTTCAATCGAACATTCAGGCAATATAAAGTTACTATTGATAATGAAAATGCCTCTAGCAACACTAGGGGATTTGGAAAAATTATGAGTAACAACTCCAAAGGTTCAAACAAGGAACTCAGAAATGCACTCTTAAAAGAAGAGGAAAAACTGATGAAACTAGCAAAGAACATTTCCCCTTTTTCCTTTGAAGATTTTGAAAAAGTAAAAGATGGCATCAAGAATCGTAAAGATTGGAGTCTCGAATTAGCATTTTTAAATAAAATTGAAACTGTGGAAAATCTTGGCACTGCTAAAAGCTACTCTGATGCACTTGGAAGCTTAAGGGCACTTGAAAGGTTAGAAGGCGCTAAGCTTCCCCAACATAGAATTTCTCTTGATTATGTGAAAAGTTGGGTCAACTTTATGCAAAAAAGAGGGATTAGAAAGCCAAATTCTGAGGCTACGCAGGGCATGTTCCTGAGAGCCTTTAAGCATATCGTTACCGCATACGATTTAGAAAGCGAAAAATTATTTGGAAAGAAAAAAGACAATCTAATTGAAATACCAATAAGTAAACCAAAAGTTGGAAGAAAGGCTCTTTCTATCGAAGAGGTGAGAATGATTAAATCTTGCAAAGTTTCAACTGAAACAGAGCAAGAAGCTAAAGACATTTGGCTATTTAGTTATTATTGTTCAGGGATGAATGTATTTGATATTGTATTACTCAAATGGGAGCAAATCGACTTGATTGAAAAAGAGTTAATATTTATCAGGCGCAAAACAAGCCATACACGAAAAGACGATAATGTTGAGATTACCATTCAACTCAATGATTCGGTGATTGATATTATTGAACGTAGGGGCATTAACGACTGTAAGTATGTGTTTGGATATATTACAGGAAAAGAAGGCCAGGAAACCCTTTATAGAATTAAAAATAATCTTTTATCAAGGGTGAATAACAACATTCATAAAATTGGTAAAAGTGTTAAAATTCCGGCAAATAAACTTAAATACCTTACGTCCTATTCAGCACGTCATTCTTATGCTAGCGTGCTAAAAAATAAAGGAGAAGATATTGCATTGATTTCAGATCAACTAGGACATACAAGCATAGAAATAACCCGGACGTATTTGGGACTTCATGACAAAAAGAAAATTAGGGCAGCTTCAAAAAAATTGGAATGACAGACGAACTACGTGATGAAATAAAGAAGTATAACATTCATTTTGGTATTCCAATTGAGCAATTTAATATTCTGAAAACAATAATTAAAAATTGCACAACCCATGAGGAAAAGATTTACAAATGGTTCTATGAAGAAATTGAATTTCAAAAATTGCTATCACCTACAGAGCGCCTATTTGAATCTAAACTAGCACCGACCTTGATTAAGAAAGGCTTCATACTAGGGTCGGCAAGTTCCGATGACATAATAACACTCGTTAGTCTAGATCCCAATGAACGAAATAATCTAACGCAAGAATTAAACAAAATTCCAAGAGCAGAAAGAGAAGTAATTCCAGAATCCAAAGTTAGTACGAAAGCAAAAGCTATGTATTATTTCTTTATGATTGAAGCCAATTTAATATCTGTCCCTAATAATAAACTTAAGGCTACAATTATTAATTGGGGAAGACAGTTCAAGCCAGGAACAACTGGGCAAAAGTTGTATCAAGAGTATCTTTATCTTGGAACCAAGAATTCTAGGTCCCAATATCGATCAGATTTGCTTGTCTGTCTTGATTTATTAGTTAAACATCCTGAGGCTTATAAAATGGCTTTAGATGAATATAACAGCATAAAATAAGTTACCTTTTAGTTACCCCTTACCATTATAACAGACACATAAGGTTATCATATACTTGCGTATGATTTAAAAAAAATACGCAAAAAATGGAAAAAACATTCATCACATTAAAGGAGTTGTGCATCAGATTAGATGTAAACAACCAAACGATTTACCGGTACGTACGCGAACGTAGAATTCCCTACAAAAAGCGTTTTCAAAAACTATATTTTGATGTAGAAGAAATCGACAAATGGATTGCGGAGGGTATTCCTGAAGAAGCTCCAAAAGTAACAATTGAGTAACTCTTTATAAATCTTAATTATCAAGGGTTAAATCTTCAATTAAATTCACTTAATACACTCGAACTATGTCTGAAAAATCACCAAACATATCATCAAAAGATGCTTACGATGCAATTAGTAAATTGAAAAATCTTATTGGAAGCAAGCAATCATATTACGCTAATAATTCAAACGGGTTTGTCCGTCTAGAAATTGACAATTTAAAATCCGTTCTTAATGTATTTGAACAAATGAACATTTTGTTTGGTCAGCTAATGACGCATACCGATTTTCAAGAAAGGGTTGTTCATGCAATTGGAAAACACCAATCTGAATTGATAAACCCAAAAAATTATGAGTCGTTGGAAGAATTTTCCGCTGCCTGTAAGCTTTTTTCAATTGTTCCCAAATGACAGAAGGCCAAATATTTTCTCAAGGAAAAGAAGCAATTATAAAAGCTAATGCCAAAAGAGAATCTTTGGCAAGTGAAAAAGAACGTCTGATAAGTTTGTACTCTTCAAATGAGTTGCCTGATTTTGAAAAACTGGAGTCTTTATGCAATTCTCTGGTACACACCGAAGGTAGTAAATATCCAATACCTAAACCGTTAATAAGTTTTGGAGGTTCACTTATCTGTAGAAGTGGAGAGATTACCAATATTGCCGGAGATAGTAAAACTGGAAAAACTGCGCTCATTTCGTCAGCAATTGCAGCTTGTATTAATCCAAAAACGAAAAGTAATTTGGGTTTTGTGGCACATCAAGAGACCAAAATTTTAGCATTTGATTTTGAAATGCCCAAAGATTTATTCAAATCAAATATTGACAAGATTCTAAAAATTGCAAACATTGATACTCTGCCAAACAAATTCAAAGCCTTTCCTCTTAGAGGATTAGAGATTGATAAAAAGCAAATACTGGTAGAGTATGCCATTAAAAAATATCAACCTGATCTGGTGGTTCTTGATACAATTGCAGATTTGCAAGCCGGGCAAAATGAAGAAGAAGGTAGTAATGCCTTGGTAGAATGGATTATGTCAATGGCAGATAGCCTTGAGTTTGGTGTACTCACAACATTACATTTTAATCCTGGATCACAAGGCAAAACAAGGGGGCATTTGGGAAGCCAACTTGAACGGAAGGTTTACCATCAGCTAAAAATTGAAAAAGATGAAAATGGGACCAGCAAAGTATCAAGCCATTTCAATAGACAATCACCGATTGAACCGGTTCATTTTGCCTTCAATGAGCAAAAGGTTATGCATACATTATTAGAAGATCCTAAAATAAAGCAACTGTATAAAGAATTTGAGCAACTGGAGCTAGTGGAAGGCAAGTTGTACACCTATAATGATCTTGTCGAGCACATGGAAGCCGAACCAATGAAATGGAGCAATGGCAAGGCCAAAGGTCGGCTAAGAAAGTTTACTGAAAGTGGGCTTCTTATTAAGGATAATTTGTTCTACAAAATGGCTGAAAACGAGTGCAAATAAGGGGGTAAAAAAATAATAAGTGAAATGCACAACAAAACTAATATTCGCACTTATTTGAGTTTAGTGCAATTTGCAATTTGCACCAAATTGCACCAGAACAAAAAAATAGTGTTTATGCAATTCAATCAATCTTTATTAGTGCAAAACTCAATTTGCACCTGCAAAAATAATAGCTTAAATATGCTTTTACGCGAATTGTATTATTCGCATAAAAAGCTAAGAGGTGCAAAAGTGCAAAATGTATATAGGGTACTTGCACTTTTGCACTAGCCTACTCAAATGTCAAAATACTAAACTCTTTGATGAATTTATTCACCCTTAATAATCAACCGTTATTGTTTATTTCCAAAACCATTATTGGTGTTATTAACAAACTATCAAAGTAATAATAATACTTATTAACTAACTGTATATCAGTATATTATACGGTGATATTGTTTGCTTTTATAGAAAATTGCACTATCTTAGCAATTAATATCTCAGCCATATAAAAGAGACTTTGTATGGCACCCGGAGTGAAGAGCAAGCACCGGTAATAACAAACAACTATTTTATTAATTACATAATGTGAAAGCCACATTATTATCTGTTAATTCAACTTTTTGAATATGTTAACTGATTTTATTCTGAATACAAAACAAGCTGCTCAAATTTTGGGGGTACATACTAATACTGTTAAGAGATGGAGCCGTGAAGGACGGATTCAATCTTCTCTTACATTGGGCGGTCATCATAGATTCTCTCAAAGTGAAATCAGCCTAATTGATGTTCAAAAAATAAAACACCAACGAAAATGAGTGAAATATCTACAATTGAACGAATAAAAAACCTTGACACTTTACCTCCTGCCCTCCGTGATACAGAGGCATATTCAATAAAGGAGGATGTTATAAAAAAGTGTGGTGAGTGCAAGAGCAAGAATGAAATGATGGCAGTTTTGGACAATGCGTATGGAGAACGCATAAATACAAAATATGCCCGTGCATACGACCTCACTTATAGTGAAGCAGTACAAAGATTCATAAACCTACCCTTAATTTAAAATAATGGCAAAACAACGAGAAATATCCACACAACAGGCATTAAAAGAGGCCGACAATCCAAACTATAAATCGCAAAGGCTCTCAAGATATGCCCCGGACTTAGATCCTGGAGACCAGCCAGCCAGTTATGGATTCACGCATCGTTCCTTAGAGGAAGAAAGAATTGACCAAGTTAGAGGCCGACAAAAGATGACTAGATGTAACATAGACCCTCGTTTTCCAATTCCTCTGTGTGAAGCTGAGTGGATTTATGTGTTAATTCAGGAAAGCCCCCTTTTTGACCACAAAACTGGTATGAAACTATCTAAACCAATTCTTAAAAAGTTCAACTCAGCCGCAATGGCATTGATGGAGAAAATGAATGCTTTCCGAGGTAGCCGGGTGATAATACTAAATGATCCATCATTTGAAGGAAACAAAGAAATTGTTTTTGAGGCGCCAGATGACCTTTCCCCTCACCAAAAGGCAGATTTTAAAACTCACGCTGGTAATTATGATATGGCAAAGGAAATGCTACTCCAAATGGGTCTTCCTACGGAGCTTGAATTAACTAACGAAGAAGTTGAAGAAATAAAAAAAGATAAAGAAGAATAGTCTCTTTCTGTGACCGGGAAGCGATGGGTGGTTGGGAAAGGAGCCACCCTCGCTGACTGGTTTAAACTATTAAATTATGAATGATAAAAAATACAATGCCAAACCACCAAGAAGCCTCAAGGAACTACTTCTTGATTTAGAAGTAAAATCTGCAAGCTCAGAAGCAACCCCACAGGAACTGAAAAAGCAATGGCTTGTTGATGGCCTGAATGAAGTTTCTCAACACGACTTTGAGCTAATTACTGATACCTTATATCATGTTTACATTAAAAAAATTGCTCCTGATGGTGGTGATATTGACCGAGTAACCGGGGAAACCATTCTAAGGCTAAGCCAAGCGGTGAAGGATTTAAATGAGACCGCCCGTCAAGCTCAAATTTCAGTAGATAGAGCAAATTCTCCATTGTTAGATGATTTGATGGATGACAAGGAAAATGAATAACCCATTGTAAAATACAATAGAATTCAATGCCATTTGAGAAAGGAAAAAGCGGAAATCCAAACGGAAAGCCTAAGGGTGCATTAAATAAAGCAACATCTGATGTTCGCCAACTTGTGCAAAAACTATTCTCAGATAACTTTGATAAGATTCAGGCTGATTTTGATAAATTGTCTCCACGAGAAAGGGTAAATGCAACCATCAAACTTTTGGATTTTATTCTGCCTAAGAAATTTGATCTAGACATTGCAGCCGAGGTAACTTTAAAGCAATTTCTTGAATTACCGGTTTCTGAACGAGCTCAGCTAATACAACAAGCAAAAAATGAAGGTAATTAAGGAATTGATTGATAAATCTATACTAGATGAAGATTTGATCCGATTAACGGGATGCGATGTAAAATTCTATCTAATACCAGGTTTTGAAAGAGTCGTTTCTATATGCATTGGGGACACTTGGTATGCAAACCAATCATTAACACCAAAACAGATTGAAGACTTAGCACAGGAGCTCGAAGCCATTGGATGTGTAGTTTACACAGATCCTATATTAACACCACCACCTTATAAATTTGATTTACCTCGCGAAGATTATTCCGAATACACAATTGACGACCTAATTGAAAGGGTTAACTATTTAAAGGCTCTTGCAACAAATAAAGCAAATTATCAATTATACCCTCAGTAAGACCGAATTATTGAGGGTGATTTAGCAGAATTCAATAATATTCTTTACTTTAGAGATGTAAAAAGTTCAAGATTACACGTTACTTTGTAGCATAATAGTTCAAGCAAAGATATTATTGATAGCTTTGCCAAGGATTCTAATAGATAATATGAGCAAACTGCCTGGAGCACCACTAATAGAAGTTATTTTTGAATTAAGGTGGCAGATAAAACAGAAATCGGATTTAACCAAATATCAATTTTTGATAGGTGATTTATACTCAGCCATTAAGGAGTATTACCCTGTAAGAGAGTCATTGGTTCCACCAGAAGTGCCAACAGATATTTTAATAAATAATCCTGTTCACAGATTTAGAAAAGATAAGAACCAATATCCCTTAGTTCAGGTTGGCCCTGGAATTCTTACATTGAACACAACTGACGAAAACTACTATTGGGATGATTTTTATGATTGGGCCAAAATATTACTAGCTGAATTTTTTAAAGTTTTTCCTCCTAATAATGAGTTGTTTACACCAACCCTGCTTTATTTAGACTTTTTTAAATTCGATTTTAAAAACGATAATGTTAATGATTTCATTAACGAATCATTCAATATCAATTTCAGCCAAGGTTTCCTAAAAGATAAAGGAAACCCATCTAATCTTGATATTGGTTTCTTTTATGAAACCGAAATGGGCAATTCATACGTTACACTTAAAAAGGGGCAAAATTCCCAAAAAGAAGATGGAATAGTTATGCAATCATCTTTGCGAAGTAAGGAAACTATGAAAAACGATGAAAATATATTAACTTGGTTAAGTGAAGCGCATACATTTTCAAGTAATTTGTTCAAAGAAATAACCATTGGAAAACTATACAAATCATTCAAATAATATGATACCTCTCTACATTGATATTAATCCTAATAGTGACGCATCAACAACTCTTTTTAAAGAGAAAATAGAATATTGCATACCAGCTATTGTAAGCGACTTTGATGGTGATTTAATTGATTTAAAAGCTTTTACAAATCAAAACATCGTGCCAATTTTTACAAATTTGAGTGTTAAAGAAGAAATGCCATCAAAGTACATGGAAGAGTATTCTTTCTTAACGGGAGATTATGATATTGTGGCTAAATTCAATTTTAAATCATCTCGAATTATCAAAGCTAAACTTAAACGTTCTGCTTTCACTCCATCAATAATATTGGATTAAATGTCATATCCTTGGTATGAAGTTTTGGATGATGAAAGCAATGATTTGCAACAAGGGGATTTTATCCATAATTGTCCAATTCTAATTCCACCAACAAATATTGTAGACGAAGGAGAAAATGAAATAGAAATTAAAGAGATTGATTCTATTATTTTGTCTCAATCTTGCGATCTTGTAAATAATAAAATTGAGATTGTTCTTGTTTGCCCTTTTTATCCGCTCAACACATTTCTAAATAACTTACCAGAAGATCAACAAGGAAAAAATAGCCAAAGGAAAGCTATTGAAAATCTCAGAAAAGGCTTTTTGCCAGGGTATCATTTACTTAACTCTGAGATGGAAATACAATCATTATCAGATTTTCAAGTAGTTGATTTTAGAAATGTTTATGGAATACAATATCAAAGCCTTGTTAGTCTTACTAGTAAAATAAAAGGAAGAGTCAGATTATTGCCTCCCTATCGAGAACATCTTTCGCAATCTTTCGCTAGATATTTTATGAGAGTAGGCTTACCGCAAGATATTGTTACAGAAGGTTACATATAGAGTCCAAAATTTAAATTGAAGAAAAATAGCCTAGCATAACACTTAATTATCAAGTGTTAAACTGGACGTAAGTTAATTTGCTCATTGGTTATAAGCCAATGTACTTAGTCTTTTTAACTCAGAGACTCTGACTTTTGCTTGGTAATTATTTATCTAAAACAAACAAATGATTTTTCCCAAACAGTTTCGTCTTGCTTTTCAAAGAATTGCATTCACTTTGGTAATTCTTAACTCCTTAACGGGTTGTTATACTGAACCTGATTTATCTGAAAAATATTTTTTTAAGAACAATACTGATTTTTCGGTCTCAATTTCTGCAACTGGTAAAGATATTTTCACTATAACAGTTGAACCACATAAAACTGAGACCATTACAACGGATGAGCATTTTGTTCTTATAGATATTGCCCCAATTGATAACACGGACAGGAGATTTAATTGGAATCTTGATGAAAATGATTATGAAGTTTATGATTTTAATTATGATGTATCATACGTTATTACTGGAACTGCCAGTAAAGCTATGCTAACGTATAACCGGAATAATGGAGATACTGGTCAAAAAACCGTTAACATTCCAAGCTCAGTTAATTACAAATTTTTTGAAGATAGCTTCGTCTATATTTCTGCACAAAATGACACAAATAACGGGAGCGTTAAAGTGGAAATACTCATAGAAGATAAAAAAATCTACTCTGATGAAGTGTTTAGTGCGTACGGAATAGCTACTGCTTCAGGTGATCGATATGTTAAATAATATAGTTGCTCCGTATCTTTACGTTAAAATAAACCTACAATAGCATTATTTTTAATATTTTGTTCAAGCCTTATGTAATCTGCAACTTGCTCCTGAGAGCGATGACCAGTTTGTTGCATTATCTCTGGGATGCTTCTTCCTTTTCTGGCAGTTTCAGTAATAAACCCAGCTCGCATACTATGAGCCGATAAGGTTGGAAAATATCTTTTCACAACACCATTCACCCCATCTCCACCAAGTGGTTTTCGTATAATCATATCATCTTTACGAACCCTTAAGAATAGTGGTTCATTGTGTTGTATCTCAAATTTTGCAATGTACTGTTTCAATATCCTAACCGGGCATTGATTAGGGAGTTTGCCATAAACAAAACTTTTAATAATCCCTTTGCTGGTCTGATCTGTTTTTGATTTACGAACAGTAATGGCAATGCCATAATCGGTGTCCTGCACATCACTTAATTTTAAAGATGCCAATTCACTACGTCTAAATGCTCCACCAAAGCCTATCAATAGCAATGCTTTGTCCCTGATGGCCTTGTTTGTATTCGGTAATGTCGTAACTCGTTCAATGAGCTTATTTAGCTTCATTGCGGCAGCCTGTTTGATTCCACGTGTTTCGCTTTTACGAACTCCACGCATCAATTCTTGAATTATGTCATTATGTGTTGGGTCTGGATGGCTGTTTCTCTTATGGTTCCTTTTGATGCTTACAAGGAACCTCTGTAAACTACTTGGTTTATATCTTTCACCTTTTAAGGTTCTTACGTTGCTAATAAAGTCTGCAACAGTTACAACATTTGCCGGCAATGATGCTAGGCCAAACCCATTACAATAAGCTTCAAATAGGCTCCAATCACTTTCATAAGCGGTTCTACTGTTCTTGGCTAAAGATTCTTTTAATAATTCTGCGATTCCATCGGCTCTACCTTGTGAAATTAAGCCTGAATTCAGTTTTTTTAGTGTTTTACTCATATCATAGATGTTTGATATAAGCGATCTGACGGTACATTTGTTTGTCAAATTGTTTGTACATAAAAAAGCAGTTACATTTTTAATAAACGTAACTGCTTGATAACCAATGTGGGCCCACCAGGACTCGAACCTGGGGCCACCTGATTATGAGTCAGGTGCTCTAACCAACTGAGCTATAGGCCCTATTTATTTTACTTCGATAGGCTCGAATTTCTAATACCTCAAAGGTAATTAACCTCCTTCAAAATGTTTCTTTCAACACCTTGAATTTGGGAGTGCAATGATACATCTTTGCCACCTATTCACAAAGAAAGAGTGCAGTGAAATTATTACCAAATAATATTGATACAATTATTTTTGATTTAGGAGGTGTGATTCTCAATTTGGATCCTCAAAAAACCATTGAAGCCTTCGCAAACACAACAGGTTTATCTACAGAGCAATTATTAGAGCATAGCAAGGAACCCGTTTTTAAACAGTACGAGAAAGGAGAAATATCCTCTGATAAATTTAGAAATGGCTTGAGGGATATTTTTAATGTAAACGTTAAAGATTCGGACTTAGATGAAGCTTGGAATGCAATGCTGCTCGATTTGCCATTGGATAGATTGCAGATGATTGGCCGATTACGGCCTAAGCTAAAAACCTTTGTACTAAGCAAGACAAATGAGATTCATATTGCTGCATTTGATAAAATTGTAACTGAAGCAACTTCAGGACGGAAAATTCAAGATTATTTTGATGCCGTGTACTACTCGCATAAAGTGGGAATGCGAAAACCCAATGCAGACATATTTGAAATGGTACTAGAAAAAAAAGGATTGAATAAATCAAATACCTTATTTATTGATGATACATCGGAGCATATAGAATCGGCAAAAAAACTTGGCTTACATACGTGGCACCTTACAAATCAAGAAGAATTATTTACTATTTTAGGAGATGAATAAAGTAGTTAAACGAAGGTTAATTCAAGCAGGGCTATTTATTGCTACTGTTATAACTACAACCTTGGCTGGTGCAGAATGGATGCATGGCTGGCTGTTTTTGTATGTGCCCGAGCCCTTGGGCTGGAGTGAATTTATAGATGGGTTTCAGTATTCTATTCCATTTTTACTGATTTTAACAGTGCATGAATTTGGCCATTACCTCACCGCCAGATATCATAAAGTTAAAGTTTCCTTACCTTATTACATCCCTGCTTGGTTTGGTTTTTTAGGTACAATGTCTCTAGGAACTATGGGCGCTTTTATTAGAATAAGACAGCGTATTTCTTCCATTTCTCAAACGTTTGATATTGGTGTTGCTGGTCCACTAGCTGGATTTGTAGTGGCTTTACTCGTGTTATTATACGGCTTTACTAATTTGCCTGCAAAGGAATATATTTATGAGGTTCACCCCGAATATCAATTGTTTGGAGATAATTATGAAGATATTGTATATTCAAAAGACACTTTCTATCTTAAATCTGACTTAGAAAAGATAGCTCCACTCCATGCTGCTAGAATGGAACGAGATACGGTATTTATGAATCAAGAAGGAGATGTTGGGTTTAAGATTGGTTCTTCTATACTCTTCGAGTATATGAAAAGTAATTGGGAGCCTGAAGCAGACATTGAAAAGATGCCCAATGATCATGAGTTAATGCATTATCCTTTACTAATGGCCGGATTTTTAGCATTAATGTTTACAGCCTTAAATCTTTTACCCATTGGGCAGCTAGATGGTGGCCATATAATTTTTGGAATGTTTGGAGCTCAAATTCATTCCTATATCTCCAAAGGATTTTACCTTTTAGCCATTTTTTATTCTGGGCTTGGTGTGGGCTTTTTGGGGTTTATAAACCCCTTTATAATTAATAAACCGATATCAGATTTATTGATTGATCTGCTTTTATATATAGGCGTAATATTTTACTTATTGCAACGTGTGTTTGATAAAAAGCAAACACAGCTTATGATAGCATTGGCTATATATGTAGCCCAAATGGCTATAATTTATGTATGGCCTACGGCAACAGGCTATAGTGGTTGGTTCTTATTTATACTTATTGTAGGTAGGTATATACGAGTGCAACATCCAACTGCACACGTAAATGAACCACTTAGCCCAGTGCAAAAAGTACTTGGCTGGATTGCCATTATTGTATTTATTATAAGCTTTAGTTTAAAGCCTATGATTATGGGTTAGGCGAAACTATAATTCGATGGCTCTTAATGCCTTCATCTGTTTCGATAATAAGGATTAGTAATTTAGGCTTATCAGCTGTAAAAGATATTTGTGAAGGGGATATAAATTGAAACGGAATAGGCTTGCCAAGAACATCTACCAGCCTAATCGAATTATAATCATCCTCTATAAAAAGTTTCCCTAGTGATGGGTTTGGATAGACTTTAGAGTTGCCAACAGCTCGCTCATTAATTCCAAGAATTGGTGTTTCGCTCGTAAAATGAGGCCGCATCATTAGGCTCCCTTTTACGGTTGTATTTGGCACCCAAGTGCCATCCACATTTACAAATATTTTATCTGAGGAATCGGTGTTTTTATCTAAGCCCACGGCCAACCATTGCTGATTAGAGGATAGGTTTGTAAAGCCAATAAAAAATGTATCGGTTACAAATAAAGGTTGTGGTAGTTTAAACTTAATAAACTGATTAATGCCCGTGTGTTCAATGGCAATGTTAGAAGTTAGGAGCAAAGAGTTCTCATTTCCTTCAAAATCGTTTAGCACAAACAGCTCTAATGGCGTACCTGATTGCACCCCTTGCACGTTAGGGAAATAAATATCAATCTGATTTAAGTATTTGCCAACAAGTACTTCGAATTGAACAGCTAAACTCCCTAATGGTTGATTTATGCCTGCAGCATATTCTGCTGTTCCATCATCATACGCATAATAATCATTAAGGTTAAAATAGCTTCTTAATGTATCGTTCTGCCTTAAATTTATGTGGCTATAAAAAGCAGTATCAGCTCCGTTATTATAGATAGAGTCTACTAAAAATTTATCATTAGAGTTAACAGAGTACTCTAACATTAAGAAAAGAGAGTCTGAATTATTATCTAGTAAAGCAGGGTCTGGCGCTTTACTAGGCACATCTACTAACTCATTTTTAAAAAGAATTAATGCTTTGTTAGTGGTAATTTTTTCAATCAATTCTTTTTTTAAAGTATCATATAAATTTACTGAATATGTAATTGGCTGCAGAAAATTTTCTAAATTTCTCAGTTTGGTAGTTGTAGAGGTAAATAGCAAGTCTTGGTTATTGGCAGCTACAAAATCATCATAGGGTATAG
>Ga0256845_1001899_pt1 | contig 16003 bp, 10 predicted proteins | sample RiftiametaG_FD_189101 | JGI IMG/M metagenome (GOLD analysis project Ga0256845, IMG submission 189101) | Tube worm associated microbial communities from hydrothermal vent at the East Pacific Rise, Pacific Ocean - Riftia | ecosystem: Host-associated > Annelida > Integument > Unclassified ...
ATTCTGGGGTCATTGCCACGAACGGGTTGTTGCACGAGGCTGTGATCGAAGCAGTCCAAAAAATTCGCGAGTGACGCATCTTACGCAGGATGAGACACCTCCTTCTCTCCTTTGACAAAGGGGGGGAACGTTTTTCCTGTGTAAGGTGAATGAGTAACAAAGAAAGAATGATGAAGCGTTATACATCTCAGCTTGTCCGGTTTCTTGAATATGTTGCAGCAATGACGGCGACCTGTCCATTTCGTTTTTTGCCCCATAAGATGGCATTCCGCCTGGGAGAACTCGTGGGAGACCTTCTGTATCGGACTATGCCCCGCCGCCGCGAGATCGGGTATCAGAATTTAAGTATTGCGTTTGGTAATGCACTCTCAGATCAGGAAAAACATCAAATCCTTCGTACAAATTTCAGGAATTTGGGAAAATCCCTGGCAGAACTGCTCCAATTCCCCAAAATGACTCCAGAGTATCTCCGGGACAAGGTAACGATTGTCGGACAGGAGCATTTCTTCAGAGCGAAACAGAAAGGCCGGGGGGTCATTTATCTGACCGGTCATGTGGGGAACTGGGAAATGAGTTCTCATGCCCAATCTGCCCGGGGAAACTCCTTGAGTATTGTGGTGCGTCCGTTAGATAATCGCTATCTCGATCAAATACTTACACGCATACGGACGATGTACGGCAACAAGCTGTTAGCCAGGAGGAGTGGGCTGAGACAAATTATTACAGCCCTCAAAAATAAAGAAGCTGTGGGTATATTGATGGATCAGAACGCCTTGCGCAGCCGGGGAATTTTTGTCGATTTTTTTGGGAAACCAGCCTGCACTGTACCTGTGATTGCGATTTTGGCACTTCGTTATCATGTGCCCGTCATACCGGGGTTTATTGTCAGAACTGGCTTTGATACCCATACCCTCCATCTTGGACCAGAAGTCGACATTCAGCGAACAGGCAATACGCAGAAAGATATTGAGACGAATACCTTGAGGTTCAATGGGATTATTGAGGACTTCATCCGGCAGTATCCTGAGCAATGGTTCTGGATTCACAATCGTTGGAAAACCAGGCCTCTTGAAGAATTGCGCGGGGAAGAGTACAAGTAAGCATAAAGAATTATTCCTATTTTAACCCTGGAAGGGCAAAATGTATGCAGCCCACCGATTGATTTGTGGGTTCAGAAATGCCCCCACTCTCCTTCGTCCCGGAGGGACGTTCGAGACTTTCTACAGGGAACGGATCATGGCAGAATACAAGGATAGAACTGAAAAAATCTCCACGCTTTTACAGCACGTTTTTCCTGCTTCCTCGTATGAGGAATGGCGCGAGGCGGCCGTAAAGCTCCTCAAAGGCGCGCCTTTTGAGAAAAAAATGTTGGCCGATACCTATGAAGGGATCACGCTCCAGCCAATGTATTGGCTGGAAGATGTGAAGGCCCTGGCCCACGCCGGAACTTTCCCCGGGTTTGCGCCTTATGCGCGCGGAAATACTGTTGCTGGTTATAAAACTGCCGGTTGGAAGGTCGCGCAGGAAATCCGCGTCAGAACCCCTGACGAATGCCATGCGGCTCTCCGACATGATTTGCAACACGGGCAGACTGCGATCAACCTTGTGCTCGATCGGGCTGCGCAGGATGGTCTCGATCCTGAACGTGCGCGCGCTGAGCAGGTCGGGAAAGGGGGCGTATCAATTTCCACCGCAGACGATCTGGAAACCGTGCTGGAAGAAGTTGATGTCGGAGAACTTTCATGTATCATCCAGGCAGGTACGTCCTCCGTGACTATAGCGGCTTTTGCGGCAGCCATTTTTCAGCAAAGAGGTATTCCCCTGCAACAACTTCAGGGGTGTATCGGTCTTGATCCGCTGGGCATCCTTGCAACCCGTGGCACGCTGCCTCATTCCTTAGAAACCGCGTATACTAAAATGGCAAGCCTGACGAAGTGGACAAATAATGTAGCTCCGCAGCTTCGGACGATTCTCGTTCAGGGAACCCCCTACCATCATGGCGGAGCCAGTGTGGTTCAGGAGCTTGCCTATATCCTGGCAACCGCTGTCGAATATCTGCGCCATCTTCTGGATGCAGGATTGACTGTTGATCAGATTGCGCCCCATGTCCAGATCACATGTGCGATCGGGACGCACTGTTTTATGGAAATCGCAAAACTGCGAGCGGTGCGAATCCTGTGGGCAAAAGCGATCAAAGCCTTTCATGGCAATGAAGCATCTCAGAAAGCAGCGGTTCACGTGCAAAGTACATTATGGAACAAAACGATCCACGATCCCTATGTGAATATGCTTCGAACAACGGTTGAAGCATTTGCCGGAGTCGTGGGCGGATGTGAGAGTTTGCACGTTGGCGGGTTTGATGACGTCGTGCGGACCCCGGACGATTTTTCACGGCGCATTGCCAGGAACATCCAGATTATCCTGAAGGAAGAGGCGCACATTCATGAAGTGACTGACCCGGCTGGCGGCGCTTGGTATGTAGAAAAACTGACTGATGAAGTGGCCCGAAAGGCCTGGGCATTATTCCAGGAGATTGAACGACGGGGTGGGATGGCAAAAGCGTTGCATGACGGGATTATTCAGGAACAGATCAGCCACATCGCAAAGAAACGCACTGCCAACCTGTCTACCAGAAAACAAGTGATCGTTGGAACGAACATGTATCCCAATCTCCAGGAACAGCCTTTAGAGCCATCCATTTTTGATGATGAGGCATTTCAAAAGACTCGCAGGGAAATGGTTGGAGAGTATCGCGCTTCCCGAAATGCGGTGACGTGCTTCTCTGCCATTGAACAGATACAACGTATGTTCCGGGAGAATCCGTTGACGGTGATGGATACTGTAATAAACGCCGTCGCCACAGGACTCACCCTCGGAGAAATCGAAGGGGCCTTACGTTTTGGGGAAGAGAGGACGGAGCATATAACGCCTGTGAAACAGTTTCGTGGAGCAGAGATGTTTGAACGATTACGAGCGGCAACCGAACAATATACTGTCACAACAGGACAACGTCCGACAGTGTTTCTGGCAAATATGGGGCCAGTGTCCCAGCATAAAGCCCGAGCTGAATTTTCCACAGGGTTTTTTGAGGTTGGAGGCTTTGAGGTGCTGCGAAATAACGGGTTTCTTTCCATCGAGGAGGCTGCCGGGGCTGCACGTGATTCCGAGGCTTCAGTCGTCGTCATCTGCTCCACCGATGCCACCTATCCGGACATTGTCCCGCCGTTAACGCAGAACATTAAAGCTGAATCTCCTGACACGATTGTGGTTGTCGCCGGGTATCCGAAAAATGAGGTGGAAAGGTTTAAAAAGGCCGGCGTTGATGAGTTTATTCATCTCAAGGCGAACGTCCACACAATTTTAACGGAGATCATGACGAGGCTGAATATTTTGTAGGTCTGTTACCGCAGAGGCGGCAGAGGCGCTGAGTTATGAGAAAATTATGTTCTCCGCGTCTCCGCGTCTCCGCAGTGTCCTTTAATAATGAAAATGCCTGATTTTACCACAATTGATTTTGATGACGTCACATTTCCTGCCGTAACCTATGCACAATGGCGTGAGGCTCTGGAGCAGGAAACGGGTCAACCGCTGGATGATTTCATCTGGCATACCATTGAGCAGATTGAGGTAAAACCGCTTTATACGCAGGAGGATTTGGAACAGGTCGAACATCTGGGGTATACCGCAGGAATTCCCCCGTTTCTGAGAGGCCCCTACGCGACGATGTACGTGGTGCGCCCCTGGACTGTGAGGCAATATGCCGGATTTTCAACAGCCGAAGAAAGTAACGCCTTTTATCGGCGGAATCTTGCTGCCGGACAAAAAGGGCTATCTGTGGCGTTCGATCTGGCGACCCATCGCGGGTATGATTCCGATCACCCCCGTGTGGTAGGCGATGTCGGCAAAGCCGGCGTGGCCGTGGATTCTGTGCTCGATATGATTATTCTTTTCTCCCAAATCCCGTTAGATCGAGTCTCTGTGTCGATGACGATGAACGGTGCGGTATTGCCGATTATGGCGTTCTATATTGTGGCCGCTGAAGAAATGGGCGCAAAGCCGGAACAACTCTCCGGCACGATTCAAAATGACATCCTCAAAGAATACATGGTGCGGAATACCTACATTTATCCACCACAGATGTCGATGCGGATTATTGCGGATATTTTTCAATATACCTCACAGTATATGCCCAAATTTAATAGTATCAGCATTTCCGGGTATCACATGCAAGAGGCCGGAGCAACGCCTGATCTGGAGATGGCCTATACACTGGTTGATGGACTGGAATATATCCGCGCCGGCCTGCAGGCCGGAATCGCAATTGATGATTTTGCGCCCCGGCTGTCGTTTTTCTGGTGTATTGGGATGAACCATTTTATGGAAGTCGCGAAGATGCGGGCTGCCCGTATGTTGTGGGCAAAGCTGGTAAAACAATTTCATCCGGACAATCCCAAATCAATGTCATTGCGGACGCATTCCCAGACCTCAGGCTGGAGCTTGACCGAGCAAGACCCTTTTAATAATGTCCCCCGGACGTGCATCGAAGCGATGGCGGCGACGTTGGGGCATACCCAATCCCTGCATACCAACTCGCTTGATGAAGCGATTGCCCTGCCAACCGATTTTTCTGCCCGTATCGCCCGGAACACCCAACTCGTGCTCCAGCATGAAACCGGAATTTGCGATGTGATTGATCCCTGGGGCGGATCGTATTATGTCGAAGCGTTAACCGATGCCATTATGCGGCGCGCCTGGCAGCATATTCAGGAAGTTGAAGCTCTTGGAGGCATGGTTAAAGCGATTGAAAGCGGCTTGCCTAAAATGCGGATTGAAGAAGCCGCAGCCCGACGCCAGGCCCTGATTGATTCTGGTCAGGAAACCATCGTTGGCGTCAATAAATTCCGCTTGGCCCGGGAAACTCCTCTTGAAATATTAGAAGTGGATAATACCGTGGTTCGGGAAAATCAACTCAAACGGCTTGCGCAACTTCGCGCCGAACGCCATGAGCCTCAGGCACAAGCAGCTTTGGCGGCCTTGGCGAAATGCGCCGAAACCGGCGAAGGGAATCTTCTGGCTCTCTCTGTTGAGGCCGCCAGAGCACGAGCGACATTAGGAGAAATCTCGAACGCGATTGAAAAAGTGTGCGGCCGCCATAAAGCTGTGATACGATCTGTTTCTGGCGTGTATAGGAGTGAATATGGCGAAAAAGACGAGGTGATCGCCACCCGAAAGCTGGCCGATGAATTTGAAGCCTTTGAAGGACGCCGTCCCCGGATACTCGTCGCCAAAATGGGACAGGATGGGCATGATCGTGGATCGAAGGTGATTGCGACGGCCTTTGCAGATTTAGGGTTTGACGTGGATATTGGCCCCCTGTTCCAGACGCCGGAAGAAACAGCAAAACAGGCGGTAGAGAATGATGTCCATATTATTGGGTTCAGTTCCCTGGCGGGCGGTCACAAGACCTTACTGCCCCAACTCGTTGATGCGCTCAAAGCGCTTGGACGGGAAGATATTATGGTGGTGATCGGAGGGGTTATTCCGGCGCAGGATTATGAGTTTTTGCGGGGACGCGGGGCGTCAGCCATTTTTGGGCCGGGAACGATTGTTCCGGTGGCTGCTCAGAAAGTACTCAAAGAACTGAAATATCGGATCGGAATGCAGGACGATGCCTGAAAACGCTCGTATCCCTGAGTGGAGCCGTGATATAGATGACAGTGCGTCAGCGGCAAAAATTTTACACGGCGTGGATGGTGGGCATGATGGATTACCGGCCTCCCGGGAACCCTTGTCCTCCCCGCCAACACCGGTTCGTCGCCGTCAACTCTCTTCTGAAGAGTATGTGAAAGGTGTGCTGGAGCATGATCGAACAATTCTCGCCAGAACGATCACCCTTATCGAGAGTAATGCGGCATCCCATATCACCTGTGCTCAGGATGTGCTCAAACAATTACTCCCGCATACGGGTAAGTCAATTCGGGTTGGAATTACCGGAGTGCCAGGGGTTGGGAAAAGCACATTTATTGAAGCGCTGGGCTGTTATTTATGTCAGAAAGGACATCGCGTGGCTGTGTTGACTGTCGATCCGAGCAGCAGTCTCTCTCGTGGGAGCATTCTGGGAGATAAAACCCGGATGGAACGTCTGGCGCGGGCAGAACAGTGCTTCATTCGTCCGTCTCCTTCCGGTGGAACCCTGGGAGGGGTTGCCGGGAAAAGTCGTGAAACAATCCTGGTGTGCGAAGCAGCGGGATTTGATGTGATTTTGCTCGAAACCGTAGGCGTCGGGCAAAGTGAGGTGACGGCTCGCTCGATGGTCGATTTTATGTTGCTGCTCCTGATAACCGGAGCCGGAGACGAACTTCAGGGACTCAAAAAGGGCGTGATCGAATTGGCTGATGCTCTTGTGATTCACAAAGCCGATGGAGAAAATGTTGCACGGGCTGAGGCTCTCCGTTCAGAGTACTCACAAGCTTTGCACTATCTCACACCATTTACAGAAGGGTGGACTCCGGAAGTATACACCTGTTCCTCTCTTTCAGAGAAGGGGATTCCGGAAATCTGGGATGTCATTCAGCGATTCATCATCGTGACAACAGAATCCGGCAGGTTTGACGCTCGTCGGCGAGCACAGAACCGGGAGTGGCTGCACGTGATGCTTGAAGAAGCACTGCGGCAGCGTTTTTATCATCATTCTGAAGTGGCAAGACGGCTTCCTGCTATTGAACAAATGGTGTTAGATGGAGTTCTACCCGTCACCACGGCAGTCCGGGAACTGTTCTCGATTTTTTATGCAACAGAAGGCAGAGCGAACTTGTCTGCAAAATAATGTATAAAAAATGTTTGACACGATCCGGTTGTCTATGATTCCTTTTCAGAAACATCATTCAACCACACAAATTTTTGCGATAGCCAGGATGAGTGCCATGGATGATGTGTGGAGGTCGAAATATTTCGTAAAAACGGATTTTATGATGAAAAGTACTATGAAAAAGTGTATGCAATTTCTGAATTGGCGTCTGTGTCTTGTCGTCTTATTGGGGCTGAGTACGGGCTGTAATCAGCTTGATATTGCTGAAGATGATTTGACGTTCCCCACTTCTGGAGATATAAATTCATCGTCCGATTTTTCTGCCCGTGAACAAACTTCCAGACAGTTTGCATGGAATGACGGAGATGGAATTGCCTGTGTCAACATCCCGGAAGCTGGCGATTATCTCTTAACCTACATGACGAAGTTTACGAAAAGCCATCAGTTATCAAAGAATACGCCATCTGACCCTTTTGTAATCGTATTTCGGGCGAACGCACCGGCGCAACTGTATGTGAGCTTTTCTCCTGACGAAGTGTTGAGTTCCTTTATGCTGCAACGGGGAACGGTGAAAGAAGATGCTATCGGATTATATGATGACGGTCCGATTATTCGTTACGCCAGTCCAAGTATTCCGACAATTTTTTGGAACGATGTCTTTACCCTTCCTCCACATGCGTCTCCATTATCCGTTGTAAAAGGAAAATTTGCCTGCCCCCCGTCTGAGGTCACGTTGCACCATGCGCTGAAGGGCTTCTAAAAAGCTGCGATTGCCGACAATGCTGATGGATTTCATCGGTCGGGATACAAGTCTTTCGGGTAGCGTGTCTGTTTCTCGTTGTCAGGAGGGTCTCGAAAAGAGGTTAAAGCCGCCAAATAAACCATCTTCGATATGAGGGGAGGAAGGAAATCGCAATATGGATGTTTTTGATCTCCAGAGAGAATATGCTTATCAAACATTCCACAACGTCATCTGTCACGACGAACACATCGAATTCAAGGAATTTGATGAGTGTGTATTCAGATCATGCTCTTTCCTTGAAACGCACTTTCGAGGATGCCGGTTTCTCAATTGCACTTTTCATGATTGTGAGATGAACCTGATCCATGTCCATAACTGCTCATTTACGGAAACAACATTTACTCATTCAAAAGTCATTGGTGTCAACTGGACTGATGCCTCCTGGTCTAAACGGGGGTTGTTGAATTCCATCCACTTTTCGGAGTGTGCCATCAACCATTCGACGTTTATGGGGCTGCGTCTCAGGCACATGAACCTGACCTCTTGTGTTGCCAGGGATGTCGACTTCGCAGAGGCAGACTTGACGCAGGCGGATTGTCGTCAGACAGATTTTTCTCAAAGCCGGTTCTTACACACCAATTTAACCAAAGCCGACTTTCGAGGGGCAACGAATTATGCGATTGCCGCCCATCTTAACACCCTGAAGCAGACGAAATTCTCACTTCCTGAAGCGATGTCATTACTGTACGGCTTAGACATTGTTTTGAATGACGAAACCGTTGTGACCTGATGTATCGGAGAAAAGGCTGATCTTAGTATGGAAAGCAGTAAGATACTGATTGATATAATCAGTAAAACCCCTGGCAAATTCGCAATAGCATTATGAGAAGGAGGTGTCCCCAAAGCACCTTACGCTGCTCGGTAGGTACTTTCTCACAGGAGAGCATAATATTCAGTTGACAGGGTTGAAACGATTTTGATACTGTCGAGAGTTAAGAGAATACGGCATAAATAATGACAGTTAACGACACATTTTTCATGGAGTAAAGGTTGTTATGAATATCCAGGAATTACTAAAAGTCATGGTAGAACGCGGGGCGTCTGACTTACATTTGAAGGTTGGAAATCCACCTGTGCTCCGCCTGAATGGAGTTCTGCATCTTCTAAATGAAATGCCTCGGTTGAAACGAGAGGATACTGTTGCTATTGCCTCCCAAATTTTAAATAAAAAGCAGAAAGCAGAATTTAATGAGAATTTCGAGATCGATTTTGCCTATAGTGTTGCCGGATTAGGACGATTTCGTTGTAATGCCTTTTTACAACGCAGCAGTGTCGGAATTGTGTTTCGGGCCATTCCGATGAACATCCTGACTGTTGAAGAATTACGTCTTCCCCATGTTCTGAACCGAATTGCGCTTGAACCGAGAGGATTGATTCTTGTCACCGGCATCACCGGAAGTGGGAAATCAACAACGCTGGCGGCGATGATTCAGCATATCAACCAAAATCGTGATGCTCATATTATCACCATTGAAGACCCGATCGAATATATGCACCGTGATAAACGATCTTTGGTCAATCAGCGAGAGGTTGGGGGAGATACCAAAGGGTTCAGCGTGGCTTTGCGAAGTGCGTTGCGTCAGGACCCTGATGTGATTCTGGTTGGAGAGATGCGGGACAAGGAAACCATCGAGACCGCGATTACGGCTGCTGAAACAGGACATCTGGTTATGAGCACCCTGCATACGTCGGATGCGATGGGAACGATTAACCGAATCATCTCGATGTTTCCCGCCTATCAGCAGGGACAAATTCGCATGGAGCTTGCCGAGGTGCTGAAAGCAAGTCTTTCAATGCGGCTGGTGAGAAAAAAAGATGGAAAAGGCCGGGTTCCAGCGGTTGAAGTCCTGCTCGTGACTGATATTATCAGACAGTGTATTCTCGAACCTGAAAAAACGATGAGAATCCCGGAGTATATTGAGGCAGGGCGCTCGCAATATGGAATGCAATCCTTTGATCAAGCGTTACTCGATTTATTTACTCAGGATTTAATCACCTATGAAGAAGCTGTGTTGCACTGTACCCGTCCGGCGGATTTTTCCCTGAAAGTGAAGGGAATTCAGTCGACTGAGGAGTCGGTCCGAAGCATGAAGCAAGAGAAAAAATCGGAAGAAAATATCTTCCAGGGCGCGCAGAAGCCCCAATCAGATTCAACTTCGGATCCAGATTCAATGTTTACAAAATTTTAAGCGTAAGGATGCGTGATACAGCAAGACGCCGCATCGTCCTGAACCAGTGTGTGACGTCTGAGATATAGGCGTATGAACGCATTACCGAATGATCTATGATGACTGGAAGCGAACTACGACAACAGTTTTTAGCCTTTTTTGAAGAGCGGGGACACACAAGGCTCCCAAGTTCTTCGCTCGTCCCTCACAACGATCCCACATTGTTATTTACGAATGCCGGAATGGTGCAATTTAAGGATGTCTTTTTGGGGGCTGAGCACCGAAGTTATTCCCGTGCAACAACGGCACAACGATGTGTGCGAGCCGGAGGGAAACATAACGATTTAGAAAATGTCGGGCGCACTGCCCGCCATCACACGTTTTTTGAGATGATGGGAAATTTTTCCTTTGGCGATTATTTCAAAAAAGATGCGATCCAATTCGGCTGGGATTTCTTAACCAAGACCCTGGGATTGCCGGAGGATCGGCTCTGGATAACGGTGTATCACGATGATGATGATGCGTTTGATTTGTGGCACAAGATGATCGGCGTTCCTGAACAGCGTATTGTTCGATTGGGGGAAAAAGATAATTTTTGGGCCATGGGCGATACAGGCCCTTGTGGCCCGTGTTCCGAAATCCTGATTGATCAGGGCGAGGAGATGCGTTGTGGACCGGATTGCGGAATCGGGAACTGCGACTGTGATCGGTATCTGGAGCTGTGGAACCTGGTATTTATGCAATTCGAGCGAGATGGGGAGGGGACGCTGACTCCTTTGCCAAAACCCAGTATTGACACAGGAATGGGACTGGAACGGGTTGCCGCAGTGTTACAAGGGGTAACAAGTAATTTTGCAACCGATCTGTTTGCGCCAATGCTGCGATTTACGGCTGACATTGCCGGAAAAGTGTATGGAGATCACGACGACGACGACGTGTCGATGCGAGTGATCGCCGATCATCTCCGCTCGACAACGTTTCTTATCAGTGACGGCGTACTGCCCTCAAACGAAGGGCGTGGATATGTACTGCGGCGGATCATGCGGCGGGCAGCCCGGCATGGAAAAATGCTCGGTATTTCCGATCCCTTCCTCCACAAAGGGGTTCAGGTTGTTGTAGATGCCATGAAAGATGAGTATCGTGAACTGGCAGACAATTATGAGCACATCGTACAGGTGACATTGAATGAAGAACGGCGGTTTGGACATACGCTCAATCAGGGAATTGACCTGCTGAATAAACTGATCCAGAAAACAAAACACCAGAAGAGCACTGTGCTTGACGGGAAAGAGATTTTTCGTCTGTATGATACCTTTGGATTTCCCCTTGATTTAACCCAGGAGATTGCTCGTGACGCCCAGTTAACGGTTGATATAGCGGGGTTTGAGCAGGAAATGGAGGCACAGCGTACCCGTGCTCGTGAAGCCTGGAAAGGCTCCGGCGATGTATCGGTGGCAGATATTTATAAGCAATTAGCGAACACCCTTCCTGCAACGCAATTTACCGGATATACCCGAGTTGAAGAGCCGGACGCTACGATTCTGGCGATTGTGAAAGAGCAGACCGTCGTTGAGAACATCCGGGCCGGTGAGACAGCAGAGCTTATTTTGGATGCGACGCCGTGTTATGGCGAGTCTGGAGGGCAGGTCGGAGATCAAGGACTGATACACGCGTTGGACGGACAGGCCGAAGGGACGCTTTTCAACACAACAAAACCGGTTCCTCAACTCTTTGTGCATCAGATCACCCTTGAGCGCGGGGAACTCCGAACAGGACAACAGGTGCTGGTGTCTGTTGCTCAGGAACGGCGTCTGCGAATCCGCCGTAACCATACGACCACCCATCTTTTACATGCTGCATTGCGAGAAGTGCTTGGAGACCATGTCAAACAAGCTGGTTCGCTCGTAACGCCAGATCGTTTCCGTTTCGATTTTACCCATTTTTCCTCTCTTGCAGAGGAGGACCTGCACCGTATCGAAGAACTCATCAATCGCAATATTCGTACCAATACGGAGATTCTCACGCAGGAAGTGACGCTTGATGAAGCCCTGAATCAAGGAGCGTTAGCTTTTTTTGAGGAAAAATATGGCGAGACGGTCAGAATGGTCCAGATTCCTGGGATTAGTACGGAACTTTGCGGGGGAACACATGCGGCCGCTACAGGAGAAATCGGACTGTGCAAAATTATGAATGAAAGCAGCATTGCGGCCGGGGTTCGTCGTATTGAGGCCCTAACCGGGGAAGGAGCACTTCACTATATTTTTCAGGAAGAACAACGGCTTCGTCAGGCAACAGCGTTGTTAAAATCCTCGCCAGAGGAGCTTGTTCCAAAAGTCGATAAATTAGTACAGACGTCCAGAGAACAAGGGCGAGAGATTGAGCACCTGAAAATGAAACTGGCAACGCTGCAAACGGAAGCATTGGTTGAACAGGCCCGAGAGATCGGTGGAGTCAAAGTTGTAGCGGCGCAAGTAGAGCATCTCGATGCGAAAGGGTTGAGAAACCTGGCAGATGTCCTGAAAGGGAAACTCGGCTCAGGAATTGTTGTGCTGGGAGTGACCACTGGTGAGAAACGAGTCTCGCTCATTGCTGCCGTGACAAAGGACCTGACAACGAGCTATCATGCCGGAAAAATCATTAAAGAGGTTGCAAGCGTCGTTGAGGGAAGCGGTGGAGGCCGCCCGGATATGGCACAGGCCGGAGGAAAAAATCCCGAAAAGCTTTCTCAAGCTCTTGACAAAGTGTTTCAGGTTGTTGAATCGGCGTCAGCATAGTTACCAACCGTCTTCATACATGAGTCAGAGAAATGCTCTGGGGGGAGCATCTGTCTTTCAATTCCGAATATTAAGGGGGAAGTATGCCGGGAACAGAAAGAATTATCGAAAATTCCACCAAACAAGATACTGCGTCGTTGCGTGGCAGTCAAAAGATTGAAAAACTTCGTGAAGTGTTGGAGGCGCATCAGGGGGAAACACATATTGTGGCGATTCAGGATTTCCCGGACCCCGATGCCATTGCATCGGCTGTTGCCCATCGTTTAATTTGTCTGAACTATGGCATTGATGTCGAAATTGTGTATGCTGGGCGAATTAGTCATCAACAAAACATTGCCCTGGTGAAACTGCTGAATATCGAGTTGCTCAGATATACCGATGATACATTCGATTTCTCCCGATATCAGGGAAGTGTCTTTATCGACAACCAGGGGAAAACCACGGCGTTGACCAAAAAACTTGAGGCTCACGGCATCAAACCTCTTATCGTTGTCGACCATCATGAACGTTCAGGCGGACTTTCAGCGGAGTTTCATGATATTCGAAAAATTGGCGCAACAGCCAGTATTTATACAAGCTATCTCCAGCAAGGGCTTGTTGAGCTTGACAAAGCCGATTCGTTCCATGTTCGCTGCGCAACAGCTCTGATGCACGGCATCCGTAGTGATACGAACGATTTTATCCGGGCCAATGAACATGATTTACTCGCCGCATCCTACCTGAGTAATTATTACAATCCAAACCACTTGAGTGAAATTGTGATGCAAGCCCGCTCAAAAAAGGTGATGGATATTATTGAAAAGGCTTTGGCGAATCGAGTGATTAAGGACAACTACAGCATTTCCGGCATTGGGTATTTACGCCAGGAAGATCGGGATGCCATTGCTCAGGCCTCAGATTTTTTGCTGACAGAGGAAAATGTGCATACGGTGATTGTGTATGGAATTGTGGTCAATGACAATCAGGAAGAGTTGCTGAGCGGCTCGTTCAGAACGTCTAAACTCACGCTAGACGCTGATACCTTCATTAAGGAAGCCTTTGGCAAAAGCGAATATGGCGATTACTTCGGCGGCGGCAAGCAGGAAGCCGGAGGATTTGCCGTTCCGGTTGGGTTTCTCGCCGGAACCTATGGTAACGAATACGAAGACCTGAAATGGAAAATGTTCGATCTGCAAGTGAAACAAAAAATTTTCAACAAGATCGGCGTCACGGCCACAACGTCTTCTGAATAAACCCACCCCGGAGGCCAGCGAAATCCCTGCCACGCGAATGAATGGCATAGAGAATTTGTGGCACAGCCTGATAAATCAGACTGTTTGGAGTTTGGGACAGAAGCCTGTTTTAACAGGCTGTGTCAACCCCGCCACAAGTGTCAACTCATACTGGACAACGATGCCGTTTACGAAAAGGGACGCACGTCCGTATCAAGAACTTACGTCACGGCAACTTTTTTCAGAAGTCCTTGATCGGCAAGCACTTTCCCCGTGCCTAAAGCAACTGTCGTCAACGGATCATCGGCCATGGCAACCGGCAGGCCGGTTTCTTCTTTAATTTTGTAATCCAGGTTTTTGAGCAACGCTCCCCCGCCTGTCAAGATAATTCCCCGGTCAATAATATCCGCAGAAAGTTCGGGAGGAGTTTTTTCCAACGTGACCCTGATCGCATCGACAATGGAGAAGACCGTTTCTGCCAAAGCATCCCGGATTTCCTCGCTGGAAATTTTCATGACATTGGGGACACCACCCGCTAAATCACGTCCCCGGACCTCAACCACTTTTTCAGAGTCGAGCGGATAGGCGGAACCGAGGGTTTTTTTGATGATTTCGGCGGTTTTCACGCCGATCAGCAAATTATATTTCCGTTTAATATATTGGATGATGGCTTCATCCATTTCATCACCAGCGATTCTGACCGATCTGCTAAATACGATACCTGCCAGGGAAATCACGGCGACTTCTGTGGTTCCGCCGCCAATATCGACAATCATATTCCCCGACGGTTCCTGAATGGGTAAACCTGCGCCAATCGCTGCGGCCATTGGCTCGAGGATCAGCGTGACATCACTGGCGCCGGACTGAATGACTGAATCTTTGACCGCCTTCTTCTCCACCTCTGTAATGCCGAAAGGAACTGCCACAACAACATTTGGCTTCACAAGAAAACTATTACAGACCTTTTTGATGAAATACTGCAAGAGGGCTTCTGTCATGCGGAAATCTGCGATAACACCATCTTTTAATGGTCGAACAGCAACAATTTGATCGGGGGTCATTCCTAACATCGCTTTGGCTTCATGTCCAATCGCGACGATTTTTCCCGTTCGCGTATCGGTCGCGACCACCGACGGCTCATTCATCACGATCCCTTTACCCTGCATATACATCAGGGTGTTGGCTGTGCCTAAATCAATTGCTAAATCTTTTGAGAACCATCTGAACAAATTCAACATAATCGCTTCTCTGCTTTGAAACCTGAAAACCGTAACACAGTGTTTATAATAGTGTTTATAATGATGACAATATCAAAACACATAAACGCAAGGTCGTCTTCCTCGTTGTGCCGGAAATCTATATTCTTTCGATGAGAATTTCTCCTATAAGACGCCCTGTCCATCCAGGTGTTTATCCTAGTATACAAAAAATTTATCTTTTTGTCAAATATAATTCTGCCTTAAACCTGATTTTTTCTTTATTTATCAGCAATCTGGGCAGCAAACGGAAAATTCAGCACCGAGAGTCTGGTTTCGAGACAGGCTCCCGGTGGAAATGTCTCATGCTGTTGTGTTAACTGCTGCCCTCTTCCAACCGGTCTTGTATGGCTTCCACCAGTCCTGGGATGGGCACTCGTACCTGATTCATTGAATCACGATCCCGCAAGGTAACAGCATCATCCTGAAACGTATCGTGATCAACGGTTATGCAAAACGGCGTACCGATTTCATCCTGCCGTCGATAGCGTCTCCCGATATTTCCGGATTCGTCATACATAATTTTAAAATGCGGTCGCAACATTTTTTCAATTGCCCGAGCTTTTTCCGGATGGCCGTCTTTTCGCATCAATGGAAAGATTGCGGCTGTAATTGGGGCGATCTTCGGATGAAACCGCAGCACAACCCGCTCCGGTTCTTCATCATAGGCATCCACCAGAAAGGCAAGTGTTGAGCGGTCTGCCCCGGCAGACGGTTCGATGACATAGGGGATATAGCGTTCTTTGGTCTGTTCCTCAAAATAGGTTAAATTTTTCCTGCTGAATGTTTGATGTTGTGTTAAGTCAAAGTCCGTTCGACTTGCGATCCCTTCTAATTCTGACCAGCCAAAGGGAAACAGGTATTCCACATCATAACACTCTTTCGCATAGTGCGCAAGTTCATCATCGTCATGTTTGCGAAGCCGTAAAGAATCCTTCTTGATGCCATACGTGATGTACCACTGAAATCGCTCATCCTTCCAGT
>Ga0256845_1001900_pt1 | contig 16002 bp, 16 predicted proteins | sample RiftiametaG_FD_189101 | JGI IMG/M metagenome (GOLD analysis project Ga0256845, IMG submission 189101) | Tube worm associated microbial communities from hydrothermal vent at the East Pacific Rise, Pacific Ocean - Riftia | ecosystem: Host-associated > Annelida > Integument > Unclassified ...
TACCGGCTCTCAATATTATTAATCAAACTCAGCAGCATGAAGCGAGAGTTACGCCTGCCAGTAAAGTGGATGGTTGGCTACCTTGGGTACATATAGCCATAGGCAACTTAAAAACATTTTTGTTGGGCACTTTTCATGGTGTTTCTGGAAAGTACTTGCAAGAATATCTTGATGAGTTCTGTTATCGCTTTAATCGACGGTTTTTTGAAAAAGAAATTCCTAACCGTTTGTTAAACTTGGCTATTATTCATTCACCTTTACAATCGTTATGAGTTAAATGCACAGGCATGTAAATGTATGTTATAAATCAAACAACATCAACATTAAACCACTGATTAACATGCGTAAATCAATGTAGATATTACATGTTTGGTTATGTAACAAAAAAGGCTTACTAATTGTGGTAAGCCTTTTTTGGGGGAATGTTTGATAATGCGAAACTTTGACAGAGTTTCTATTTTGCTTCCGTTAGCTTCTCTAACGCATGCTCAATCATTTCTGTTGTAGCTAATGATTGGTTGTCTAATTTGTATTTTTGGTTTGCTAAAAAAGTAGGAATACCGGAAATTCTATATTTTTTGGCAAGCTGTTTAGACTTTCTTATTTGGGAGTTTAATGCAAATGACTTATTTGCTTTATCATATTTATTACTTTCAACACCAAGAGACATAAAAAAAGCTTTTAGTTCTTTATCATTTTTAATGATTTTCTTTTCAACATGTATCAAATGAAATACCGCTGTATGGCTTTTATCTAAAACCTTTAGCAGGGAACCCAAATAATAAGCTTTCACATAAATTTCCCAAGATGGGTTAAAACCTACCGGCACCATTGTAAACTTTGTGTTTTTATGGCTATCTTTATATCCATTGGCAAAGCTTTCCATTCGATAACAGGCGGGACAACCATAGTTAAAAAATTCTAATATTTCTGGCTTAGCCGTACCTTTAGGCCCCATTTGTTCATAATCTTTTCCTTTAATCAAGTCTCTTGTTGCTGAAGATACGTTAGTTGTCAGTACTGTAAATACTGCGAATAAAGCTAATACTAAAATTTTACGTGTTATATAACTCATTAATTTCTCTTATTTTGAAAGTTTAGGCTGAATGTTAAAATTAAATATAATAAACCGCTTGGTTAATCATTATTCTACTGTCACCGATTTTGCCAAGTTTCTAGGTTGATCAACATCAGTCCCTTTAATAACAGCCACATGATATGACAATAACTGTAATGGCACTGTAAAAATAATAGGTGTTATATATTTGCCCTTAGCAGAACAATGAATAATTTGTAGACCAGTGTTCTCGTTAATTTCAGAAGCATGATCTGCAAAAACGTATAGTTGACCACCGCGCGCTCTCACTTCTTCCATATTCGATTTTAATTTTTCAATTAAGTCATTATTAGGTGCAACAACAACAACTGGCATGTCCTGATCAATTAGAGCTAGCGGACCGTGTTTTAGTTCCCCGGCTGCGTAAGCTTCTGCATGAATATAGGAAACCTCCTTTAATTTGAGTGCGCCTTCCATTGCTATAGGGTATTGCTCGCCTCGGCCTAAAAACAAACAATGTTCTTTTTCGCTAAAGTCTTCTGCAATTTGTTCAATCACAGTGTCCATAGATAAAGATTCGTTAATATCTGCTGGTAACTGCCTTAACTCAGCAATTACTTTGGCAATCTCTTCGCGGTTCATACTTTCTTTTGATTGAGCTAATGCGGCCGAAAGCATTAATAATCCAGTCAATTGAGTAGTAAATGCTTTAGTTGAAGCAACACCAATTTCGGCACCGGCTCTAGTCATAAATGCCATATCTGACTCTCTTACTAATGAAGAGCCTGGTACATTACAAATAGTTAAACTGGTTAAAAAACCTTTTTCTTTTGCAATCCGTAATGCGGCTAAGGTATCAGCTGTTTCACCTGATTGTGAAATGCTTATAAACAAAGAGTTAGGTAATACAACCGTATCTCTGTAACGATACTCACTCGCTATTTCTACTTGGCAAGGGATCTTAACCATTGATTCTATCCAATATTTGGCAACCATCGCAGAGTGGTAGCTGGTACCACAAGCTATAATTAACACGTGCTCAACCTTTTTAAGCAGCTCGGGTGCTTTATTGCCAAAAGACTCGATAATTACTGAATCATTATTTAATCGTCCTTCTAATGTGCTGGTAATCGAGTCTGGCTGCTCATATATCTCTTTCATCATAAAGTGACGAAATTTACCTTTGTCACCCGCATCATGTTGAACAGTGGTTTCTTCAAACTCTCTACTAATTTCTTCTCCATTAGGCGATAGTATTTTCACACCTCTTCTGGTTACTTCAGCTACTTCACCTTCTTCTAAAAACATAAATTGGCGTGTTACTGGTAATAATGCTAGTTGATCAGAAGCGATAAACATTTCGCCAATGCCTTTACCTATAACTAAAGGACTTCCTGATCTTGCAACAATTAAACTGTCGGGATTAGCCACTTCCATAACCACCGTACCATAAGCACCATGTAATTTTTTAGTTGCTTTAAGAACCGCGCCTAACAAAGAATTGGTCGATTTTCTTTCTAATTCAATTAGGTGAGCCATCACTTCTGTATCGGTTTCCGACTCGAACACATAACCTTGGCTTTTAAGCTCTTCTCTCAATTCTTCATAATTTTCAATGATACCATTATGCACAACAGCAATAGAGTCATTTGAAAAATGTGGGTGCGCGTTAGCTTCATTAGGTTCTCCATGAGTAGCCCAACGTGTATGCGCAATACCAATGTTTCCATCGGTTGGGTTCTCAACCATTGCAGACTCTAATTCGGAAACTTTTCCAACTCTTCTTAGCCTAGAAATTTCACCATCATTTATAACAGCCAAACCTGCAGAATCGTATCCTCTATACTCTAACCGTTTAAGACCTTCGATTAAGATTTCTGCAATATTTCTTTGTGCTACAGCACCAACAATTCCACACATAATTTACTTTCCTAACCTATTTTCTAAATCGTTTTTTACTAATCCGTCATTTTTAAATGGGCACTAACTACCATGAAACTATTTTTTTACTGGCCGATTCCAGCCATCAATATGTTTTTGCTTTACTCGGCTAATACACAGAGCATTATCATTTACATCGTTTGCTACCGTGGTACCAGCTCCAACGGTAACATTTTTACCAATTGTCACTGGCGCGACTAACTGGGAATCTGAGCCAATAAAAGCGTCGTCTTTTATTATGGTTTTATGCTTATTTGCACCATCATAATTGCAAGTAATTGTTCCAGCACCAATATTGACATTTTTTCCGATTTCAGCATCGCCTAAATAGCTTAAATGACCTGCTTTTGAACCTTCGCCTAATATAACCTTTTTGATCTCTACAAAGTTACCAACATGTGCGTTATTATGTAAGTGTGTTCCAGGGCGAATTCTAGCAAATGGCCCTGCACTGCAATTTTCTTCAATAATTGAGTCCTCAATTATTGTATTCGCTTTAATGTGGCTATTTTCACCGATTGTCGTATTAATCAGTGTGACGTTACTATCAACTCTTGCATTTCTTTTAAGAACAACATCACCTTCGATAATACAATTTATATCAATCACAACACCTGTTTCACAGGTAAGTTTGCCACGCAAATCAAACCGGTTTGGATCTCTTAACGTGACACCTTGTTCCATTAGCTGATCGGCTAATGTTCTTTGCCAAACTCTTTCTAAATCGGCTAACTGTTTTAAGGTATTAACACCTTCTATTTCGTATAGATTAGCCGGTTGAGTAGTTTCAACCTTGTTGCCATCATCAACTGCCATAGCGATAATATCAGTCAGGTAAAACTCACCTTGAGCATTATCATTTTTAAGCCGCCCAACCCAGTTTTTTAGACTAGTCGAATTACAGCATAAAATTCCAGTATTAATTTCTTTAATTAATTTTTGCGCGTCGGTAGAATCTTTATGCTCTACGATGCCTGTCACTTCACCATTATCATCTCTAACAATACGTCCATAGCCCGTAGGATCATCAAGATCACATGTCATCAAGGCAATACCGGTCGGATTTTTATTATAAACATCGACAAGCTGAGCCAATGTCTCATGGTGAATTAATGGTACGTCACCGTATAGTATTAAAGTAGGCGAATCATCTTTTAGATTATCAAAAGCCATTTGTACAGCATGCCCTGTACCTAGTTGCTCTTCCTGCAAAGAGAAAGAAAGCTCTATATTCTCGCCACCTACTCTATTTTTAACAACATCGGCACCGTGACCGACTACTAAGTGAGCATGACTAGCTCCCATTAACTGACATGAGTCAATTACATGTTGCACAAGTGGTTTACCCGCAAGCTGATGTACAACTTTAGGCAGATCTGATTTCATTCTACTACCTTTACCGGCAGCTAAAATAATGGTTTGGGTTTCCATTTTATACTAAGTCCTTCATTTTTGTTGATTGCTATTCTACTTATAAACCATTGATGATCATAGAAAAAAACCTAAAAGTGGACTTTTTTACGTTTTCTAGTTATAAGCTAGAATAGATGGCATACTTAACTGCCTTCCTGGCTCTTTAAGGAATACCGTCCATCCCTAGACATAAAAAAAGCGCCTAAAAAGACGCTTTAATTTCTGATTTACTAACTTTATCTAACCACCAGCTTGTTTACGAATGGCTTGCAGAGTTCTTAATTGAGCAACAGCTTCAGCTAATTCAACAGCCGCTCTAGAGTATTCAATTTCAGAGTTTTGATCCGCCATTGCAGCCTCTGCAGCTTCTTTAGAAGCAATAGCAGCAGCTTCATCTACATCATCAGCTCTAACGGCCGTGTCTGCCAATATGGTAGTAACGTGAGGTTGTACCTCTAACATACCGCCGGAAACATAAAAATGATCATTATTTCCATCGGTATCAGTCACTTTAATCGTACCTGGCTTTAGCGATGTTAATAAAGGCGCGTGACCTGCATTAATACCTAACTCACCAAGTTCACCCGATGCAACCAAGGAGTCAACGGTACCTGAAAAAATAGATTTTTCGGCACTAACAATATCAAGTTGAAATGTAATTGGCATTATTAACTTCCTTTAAATTTCCAAACTAATCAAAGTTAAACTAGATAGTTTTTGCTTTTTCAACGGCTTCTTCAATTGTTCCAACCATGTAAAACGCTTGCTCTGGCAAATGATCATACTCACCACCAAGAATACCCTGGAAACCAGCAATGGTATCTTTAAGAGATACATACTTACCTGGAGAACCAGTGAAAACTTCAGCAACAAAGAAAGGTTGAGATAAGAAACGCTGGATCTTACGAGCTCGCGTTACAGTTTGTTTATCTTCTTCAGATAATTCATCCATACCTAAAATTGCGATGATGTCTTTCAATTCTTTATAACGTTGCAATACTGACTGAACGCCACGAGCAGTATCATAATGCTCTTGACCGATAACCAAAGGATCAAGTTGACGTGAGCTAGAATCTAGCGGATCGATTGCTGGATAAATCCCTAATTCTGCGATTTGACGAGAAAGTACAACGGTTGCATCCAAGTGAGCAAACGTAGTTGCAGGAGAGGGATCCGTTAAATCATCTGCAGGTACATAAACAGCCTGAACTGAAGTGATTGATCCCGTTTTAGTTGAAGTAATACGTTCTTGTAATTTACCCATTTCTTCAGCAAGTGTTGGCTGATAACCAACCGCTGATGGCATACGACCAAGAAGAGCTGATACTTCTGTTCCTGCTAATGTATAACGGTAAATGTTATCGATAAATAATAATACGTCACGACCTTCATCACGGAATTTTTCAGCCATAGTTAAACCAGTTAAGGCAACACGTAATCTATTCCCTGGAGGCTCATTCATTTGTCCGTAAACAAGAGATACTTTATCGATTACATTTGAATCTGTCATTTCATGGTAAAAATCATTTCCTTCACGAGTTCTTTCACCAACACCAGCAAATACTGAGAAACCACTATGCTCAGTTGCGATATTACGAATAAGCTCCATCATGTTAACGGTTTTACCAACACCAGCACCACCAAACAATCCAACTTTACCACCTTTTGCAAAAGGGCAAACCAAGTCGATTACCTTGATACCAGTTTCTAACAATTCATTTGCAGCCGCTTGCTCTTCATAAGAAGGTGCTTCACGGTGAATAGACATACGCTCTTTTTCGCCAATAGGCCCTTTTTCGTCAATCGGAGCACCTAAAACATCCATGATTCGACCTAGCGTTTCTTGACCAACTGGTACTTGAATGGCGTTACCCGTATTAGTCACGTTCATTCCGCGACTCATACCTTCCGAAGAACCCATTGCAATACAACGAACAATACCATCACCCAACTGCTGCTGGACTTCTAAAACGATGATGCTATTTTCGATATTTAAAGCGTCATAAATTTTAGGTACATCCGTTCGTGGAAATTCCACATCAACAACCGCGCCTATGATCTCAACAATGCTACCGTTACTCATTGCTCTTTCCTCTATTTAATATTTATATTAATAAAATTTTTAAAATCTAAATACGTGTTTTAAACAACCTAATTAAACGGCTGCAGCACCACTAATAATTTCTGAAATCTCTTGTGTAATTGCAGCTTGACGAGCTTTGTTGAAAATCAACTCTAACTCTTCAATAATATCACCCGCATTATCAGTTGCAGCTTTCATCGCCACCATTCGAGATGCTTGTTCACAAGCGATATTATCAACTACACCTTGATATACCTGAGATTCAATGTATCGCACTAACAATACATCTAAAATTTCTTTAGCATCTGGCTCATAAATATAATCCCAATGATGCTTTAATTCATCTTCTTCCTGTTTTTCAACCGGTAATAACTGCGCCACGCTTGGCTCTTGAATCATTGTATTAACAAATTCATTATTCACTAAATATAAACGATCGATCCTGCCTTCGTCAAAAGCATCTAACATCACTTTAACGGTACCAATTAAATCAGTCACCGATGGTCTGTCTCCGAGACCTGATGTTTTAGCAACCACGTTGCCACCAAAACGATTAAAAAATGCACCTGCCTTTGAACCCACTAAGCAAAGGTCAACCTCTACTTCTTTTTCTTGATAGGACTGCATGGTTTTTAATGCTCTTTTGAACAAGTTGGTATTCAAACCACCACATAAACCACGATCACTTGATATAACAATAAAACCAACACGCTTTACGTCGCGCTCAAGAATATATGGATGCTTATACTCAGTATGGCCCATCGCTAAATGACCAATCACACCACGAATTTTTTCTGCATAAGGTTTAGTTGCTTCCATACGATCTTGTGCTTTACGCATTTTGCTCGCAGCAACCATTTCCATAGCACTGGTGATTTTCTGAGTATTTTTAATACTTCCAATCTTGGTACGAATTTCTTTTCCGACCGCCATAGACTGTCCCAGTTATTCTGTTATTAATTAATATTTACTCCCTTCTCACAAAATAATGTAGAGAAGAGACTTTTAATTTATAAGAAACTAAACACTACCAAGTAGCTGTTTCTTTAAACTTCTTAATCGCTGCGTCTAATTCAGCTTCGATATCTTTATTGTAATCACCTTTTTCATTGATTTTATCCATCAATGGTTTTTCATTACTAGACATATGATCAAGCATTGCGGCTTCAAAATCTTCAATTTTGTTTAGCTCTACATCTTTTAAATGGCCTTTTTCAGCAGAAAATAATGAAACAGCCATAACCGCTACAGACATAGGCGCATATTGCTTTTGCTTCATTAATTCTGTTACTCGTTGACCATGCTCTAGTTGTGCGCGAGTAGCATCATCTAAATCAGATGCAAACTGTGCAAAAGCCGCTAATTCACGATATTGAGCTAATGCTAAACGAATACCACCACCTAATTTTTTGATGATTTTGGTTTGAGCTGCACCACCAACACGAGATACTGAAAGACCTGCATTTACAGCGGGACGAATACCCGCATTAAATAAATCAGTTTCCAAGAAAATTTGACCATCTGTAATCGAAATTACATTGGTTGGTACGAAAGCCGATACATCACCCGCTTGCGTTTCGATGATTGGTAAAGCAGTTAAAGAACCCGTCTTACCTTTCACTTCGCCATTTGTTAACTTTTCAACATGATTAGCATTAATTCTGGCTGCACGTTCTAATAAACGTGAATGCAAATAAAATACATCACCAGGATATGCTTCACGACCAGGTGGACGACGAAGTAGCAATGAAATTTGACGATATGCCCAAGCTTGCTTAGTTAAATCATCATATACGATTAATGCATCTTCACCTTTATCTCTGAAGTATTCGCCCATTGTACAACCAGCAAATGGTGCTATAAATTGAAGTGCTGCCGCATCAGAAGCAGTTGCTGCAACAACTATAGTGTTAGCCATTGCACCATGCTCTTCTAATTTTCTTACGATATTAGCAATAGTTGATGCTTTTTGACCAATTGCAACATAAACACAACGAATACCGGTATCTTTTTGATTGATGATGGCATCGATTGCTAAAGCGGTTTTACCCGTTTGTCTATCACCGATTATTAATTCTCGCTGACCACGTCCAACAGGAATCATCGCATCAACAGCTTTGTATCCAGTTTGAACAGGCTGATCAACTGATTGTCTTGAGATTACACCCGGAGCAACTTTTTCTACAGGCGCATTGGTTGCACCTTCAATTGGACCCTTTCCATCAATTGGATTACCTAATGCATCGACAACACGACCAAGCATCATTTCACCTGTAGGAACTTCTAGAATTCGCCCCGTACAACGAGCGGTTTGCCCTTCAATGATTTCCGAGTAGTCGCCTAATACAACCGCACCCACTGAATCACGCTCTAAGTTAAGTGCTAAACCGTATTTACCACCTGGCAGTTCAATCATCTCACCCTGCATGACCTCTGCAAGACCGTGAATTTTTAATATACCGTCAGATACGCTAACAATTGTACCTTCATTTCGTGCTTCAGAAACAACTTCAAAATTGTTAATTCTTTGTCTGATTAACTCGCTGATTTCTGATGGATTCAGTTGCATACTCATGCTCAGATTTCCTTTATTTATAAGACGACTCTAATTTATATGTCTATTTTTATAACCGGTTGTAATATCAGTTACACGTTTAGCGTATCAGATAATTTGGCAAGCTGACCGCGCACCGAACCATCAATCACTAAATCTTCTGCTTTAATAATTAAACCACCTAATAAATCAGCGTCAACTTTGACACTGGCTTCCACTTGACGACCTAACTTGGTACCAAGTTTTTCTTTTATTTGGGTAATTTGCTTTTCACTTAACTCTGTTGCTGAAGTAATTTTTGCATCAACAGTTTTTTCAAACTCACTACGCAAAAAGTTAAATAACCCTTCAATTTCTGGTAAGGCAACTAAACGACCGTTTTGTGCTAATAACTTAATAAAATTAATCGCTTGGCTGTCTTGTATATCAGAACAAACTTTTAACATAGCGTCTTGTTGATCGTCTTTGGTTAAATGAGGGCTGTTTAAAAGCTGCTGCATAGACTCATCATTAACCACTTGAGTTGCAAAACCAAGCAACTCTGACCATTCTGGCAGTTGTTTTGCTTCTATTGCATACTCAAACGCAGCTTTTGCGTAAGGTCTTGCTAATGTGGTTAATTCAGCCATGGGCTACCTTTAATTGTCATTACGCTAATTTATTAAAATATCATAACTCTGCAACTAAGCTATCAAGAATATCCGCTTGAGCAGATGCATCAATGCTACGTTTTAGAATTTTTTCTGCACCAGCAATCGCTAGTACAGAAACTTGCTTTCGAAGCTCTTCTCGAGCGCGATGAACTTCTTGCTCTATTTCAGCTTGTGCGCCCGCTTTAATTTTGTCTGCTTCTGATTTTGCATCATCTTTAGCAGAATCAACAATTTCAGAATGACGCTTTTTAGCTTGATCTAGTAATTCAGCCGCCTTATCTTTAGCTTCGCGCATTGTTTCCGCTGCGCTTTGTTTTGCTAATTCTAAATCGTTTTGACCTCGATCAGCGGCCGCTAAACCTTCAGCAATTTTTTCCTGACGCTCAGTAATTGCAGCATCTAGATGTGGCCAAACATAGTTCATTGTAAACCAAACAAACGCAATCATTGCGACGACTTGGCCTATCAAAGTTAAATTAAAATCCACTGGAATCTCCTCTAATGTCAGATAAGTTTAAGACTTGAGAATGATTAACCTACAGCTTTTGCTAACTGATCAACAAATGGGTTAGCGAAAGTAAAGAACATTGCGATACCAACACCAATCATTGCAACGGCATCTAATAGTCCAACAACGATAAACATTTTTACTTGCAACATAGGTGCTAGTTCTGGTTGACGCGCTGCACTTTCTAAGAATTTACCACCTAAAAGTCCCATACCAATACCAACACCTAAAGCGCCAAGACCGATAAGAAGAGCGACTGCGATTGCGGTTAAACCGATGACTGTTTCCATTTTATTCTCCTAGTAAGAATAGTTGTATTTAAAGTTAATAATTAAATTGTTAAAAATTTGTAAAATCTATTATTTGTATCAGTATTTCTCTAATGGTCTTCATGAGCAAGACTTAAATATACAACCGTCAACATCATAAAGATAAACGCTTGTAAAAAAGTCACTAATAAATGCAATACTGACCAACCAAAATGAAGTGGTAACTGATAAAGCCCCATCATAGCAATCAATACATAAATTAATTCGCCCGCATACATATTTCCGAACAAACGAAGCGACAAAGAAATGGGCTTTGCAACTAGCGCAGCACCTTCTAGTACAATATTAAAAGGAATAGCGACCCAGTGGTTAAATGGATTAAGAGTTAATTCTTTTATAAACCCACCAACGCCTTTTATTTTTATGCTGTAGTAAATTATCAAAACAAATACAGACAGCGACATTGCAAAAGTGACATTAACATCGGTACTAGGAACCACCTTAAGAAATGGAACACCTATTAAACCGGCTAAACCAGGAATAATATCTACTGGTATAAGATCCATAAGATTCATCATATAGATCCAAACAAAAATCGTTAAGCCCAGAGGGGCAATCATCCTATTTTTTCCGTGAAAGGTGTCACTCACATTAGTACCAACAAAGTCGATAACTAATTCTATGAATGCTTGAAATTTACTAGGAACGCCTGTAGTCGCTTTTTTAGCTGCACGTCTAAAGCCCCAAAGAAAAAGAAAACCAAGAAGCAAAGAAAAAAACATGCTGTCGACATTGATAGTATTAAAGTTACCTTTACACAAGGTAGGATTTTCAGCTGTATTAAACTGCCATCCCTCAGAGGTAGAGCATACCTGCAAATTTTGAAGGTGGTGCTTTATATAATCTGAACTTGAATGTCCTTCACTCATAACTCACTAACCCTAACAAATTAATTTAAACCCTTTAATGGGTTTTTACTATCACTGGTGCTAACCATTGAAGTAAATACGCTAAAATATAACCCGACAAAACGTAAACTTCTTTTCCTGGAAGTTGGATAAAAGCTAATACCAACAACCCGATCGAAATAGCAATCTTAACCGATTCTCCTATGTAGAATGCGCTAACCACCTTTTTATTGGCCTGCGCTCCAGATTGGGAAAATACTTTAAATACAAAATAGAGGTTTGCTACAAAAACTGCCATTCCACCAGACAACAAAGCAATTGCTATCTGAAAATTTTTAATAAGTGCAACTAACGAGATTAAAACAATAATTATCGCTTGAACTCTCAAATACTTTTTTGCTTGCTCAAAACCTCGCTTTACTAAAATATGACTCATTTGAAGTTCCTACACAAACTCTTTTTAAACTAACTTCTTTTTAGGCTAACTTCAATCATATCACTTCTATTTACGAGGCTATTTTGATGATTTGTTCGTTCAATCGAACAAAATTCATCCAGCCAATTTCGGCGCAAATTATAGTGATCAACGCCACTATTAGCAACCCCACAAAGCAGATAAATCAGCTTTTTTAGAGTTATTACTTACTTAATCCTTTTTATTGTCTTTATCTTTTTTTTTTATTTATTTTTGCTTAAAGTGACTTTGAAAGCATTTACCCAAATCTAGTGATTTTCTGTCCACAAAACACTAGATGTAGAGTTTATTCAAAATAACGTCTAAATTAGATGTCTAATTCAACATCCGATAATAGTTTAGTCGTGCAAGTTAAAATATGACCTAACTCTCTATATTCATCCGTTAAACCATCTTCGGTTTGAGTGTGTGTTTTACCTGACAATTTAACTACATGACAAGCACCACAATTTCCACCTCGGCAAGAAGACCCGATATCAACATTAGCAGATTCTAAAATATCTAACAAAATATCATTGGGTTTTACTTCTAATTCAAGTTTAGATTTCTTTAATTTAAGATTATAAATGGGTGGAAATTTACGTTCTGGCTGTTTAGCTGAGCTCGATTTGTTTAACTCTACTTTCACCTGTAACATTTTTTTCTTCTTTCCACCAGGATCAAACGATTCATCATGGTAATTAGCCATGTCAAAATCGAGCGCCTGTAAACTAGCTTTCGCAGAATTCATAAAACCTTCAGGGCCACAACAAAAAACGATTCTTTCCTTTAGATCAGGAGCCATGTCATTTAATGATGTTTGATTAACCCGACCTCGTTTACCTAACCAATTTTCAGATAAACCCGGCTGAGTGCAAATGATTTCAGGTTTGAAGTTTTCATTTCTACTATCTAGTAATGCAATCTCACGTCTAAAAATAATATCTTTGACAGCTCTCACCCAATTAAGAAATAAGACATCTTTGCTTGGTTGAAGATCTGTCCAAAAACGAGCCATGGACATCATGGGTGTAATGCCTGAACCGGCGGAGATCAATAAAACTTTTTCTGATGGTGTATCTAAATTATTAAAACGCCCAGCAGGCCCTCGTATTTCTATAGTTAAGCCAACCCTTATATTTTCATGCAACCAAGGTGAAACTGCACCACCTTGTTCTTTTTTGATTGTAACTTCTAAGCAATGAGGGCGAGTCGGCGAAGATGCGATAGTGTAAGAGCGATTATGTTTTTGACCTTTAATTTCGAGATTAAGACCAATAAACTGCCCAGGCTTAAAATGAAATAATTGTGCATCATCAGCCTGAAACTGAAAAGTTTTAACATCATGGGTTTCTTGAATAACGTTGATACAAGTTACGGAGGTTTTCTTAGTGTTCCATGGTGGTAACTCTTTTAACTGATATAAATCACTGATGATCATTATAGAACTCTACAAATGTTTATTATTAGAATATCCGGCTCACTTACTAAGCACTCTTTTTATTCCGCGCTCTCTGTGCTTCCGTGGTGAATTAATTTTTCTTCTTTTTTCTATTCTTGCTCAACACCCATATGCTTTAGAACACCGTCTAATTCATCGAGGCTATTGTAAGTAATTGTTATTTTACCTTTACCCTTTGCACCATGTTTAATTGTTATTGGCGCGCCAATTTTATCAGAGATTCTTCTTTCTAGCTGTTCAATATGTGGATCGGCAGAAACCTGTTCTTTAGAATTTTTGACTGGGTTAGCCGTTGTTCTCACTAATTTTTCAGTTTCCCTCACAGTTAAACCCTTAGCGACAACAATTCTAGCAATTTGAGTCTGTTCTTCACTAGTAAGCGATAATAAAGCTCTAGCATGACCCATTTCTAAATCGCCACGTTCTAACATAGTTCTGCAAGCTTCGGTTAAAGATAAAAGTCTAAGTAGGTTAGTTACCGTCGTTCTATTTTTACCAACCGCATCAGCCGTTTGTTGGTGTGTTAACTCGAACTCTTGCATTAATCTTTGCAATGCCACCGCTTCTTCCATTGCATTAAGATCCTCGCGCTGAATATTTTCGATCAATGCCATTGCAATCGCTGCTTCGTCTGGAATGTCTTTCACTAAGCATGGAATTTCAGACAACTCTGCTAATTGTGAAGCCCTCCAACGACGCTCTCCAGCAATAATTTCATACTTATCTTTACCAACCGAGCGAACAACAACAGGTTGGATGATTCCCTGAGCTTTGATTGATCTAGCTAACTCCTCTAATGCATCATCAGTCATTATTTTTCTTGGTTGATATTGTCCTGGTTGCAGAAACTCAATAGGGAGTTTTTGGAATTCTCCTGAAGGTAAGCGAGACTCTACAACATCACTTGATCCAGCAATTTTAATTGTAGAGGGGTTTGGTTTGCTTAAAAAAGCATCTAACGGTGAACGACCCAGTTTTCTTTTCATTGCTACATTCCTAATTCTTCATTCTTTTTTAGTACTAATTTTCTAGTAAGGCATAACTAACCAGCTGTTAATTAGATGGCGTAATTTAAGCAGGGATCGTATCCATTTCTTCTTGTCGGCGAATCATTTCACCCGCTAATGATAAATAGGCTTTTGAGCCTCTTGATAAGCGGTCATACATCAATGCTGGCAAACCATAACTTGGAGCTTCGGCCAATCTAATATTTCTTGGGATCGCCGTTCGATAAACTTTATCACCAAAATGTTCATGTAATTGATTAGAAACTTCCACTGCTAATCGATTTCGTGGGTCATACATTGTTCTTAACAAACCCTCAATATGTAATTTTGGATTCGCATACTCTGTAATTTGTTCAACCGTTTGAAGTAAGGCCTTAAGACCCTCTAGCGCATAAAATTCGCACTGCATTGGAATTATCACGCTATCTGCTGCGACTAAAGCGTTCACTGTTAGAATGCTTAGCGAAGGAGGGCAATCTATAAAAATATAATCAAAATCATCCTTTATTTCATTTAAAGCCGATTTCAGTCGCTGCTCTTTATTTTCTACGGATAATAGGTGAACTTCCGCAACCGCTAAATCAGAATTGGTAGGTAAAATATGAAAGCCTGCTTGCTCAGCGTTAACTAAACAGTCCTTAATATTTTTCTCTTGTAGCAAAACATCCAGTATATGGTGTTCTATTTCGTCTTTTTCTAAACCACAACCGCTAGTAGCGTTACCCTGTGGATCTAAATCGACTAAAAGTACGTTTCGTTTAGTCGCCGCTAGAGAAGCAGCAATGTTAATACTACTTGTGGTTTTTCCAACACCACCCTTTTGATTAGTAACTGCTATTATCTTCCCCACAAGGATCCTCTTACATTTTATTATTAATTTACATTGTTATTTTTAACGTTCTTATCACTACTTTAGATAATAAATATTTTTTTCGAACCAATCATTATAGATTGATCTATACAATGATCAATTAGCTTTTTACACTTTCGCTATTTATCTTCAGACTTATACCCAGATATAAAACATAATTCCACAATACATCGCTTAGCATATACATTAGGAACCTCAACCTGAGACACAGAATGATTCACCACGAACGAAGGTAATTCTTCAACTTCTTGCGCCAGAAACTCACCTTTCATTGCTAACCAAACCCCTTTTTCATCCAAAAGAGTGTGTGTTAGGTTAACCATGTCTTCAAGCGATGCAAAGGCTCTAGACAATATAACGTCAAAAGATCGACTTTCTAATGACTCGACTCGTGCATGAATAGGCTCTACATTATCTAATCCTAACTGATGAATGATTTGGCGAATAAATCGGATTTTTTTGCTATTGCTGTCTAATAAAGTAAAATTTAAATTCGGGAATAAAATAGCTAATGGAAGTCCTGGAAAACCAGGCCCAGTCCCGACATCAAGCACTGTTTTATTTATTGCTAGCTCTGTAAAACGCTTAAACAGCGTTAAGCTATCTAAAATATGAAGCTTTAAACCCTCTTTTGCTTGCTTAATAGCTGTTAAGTTATAGGCTTTATTCCATTTATAGAGTGTTTGTAATAACTCCAACAACTGTTTCTGCTGTTTCTCACTTGTTTCTATATTGAGTTCGCACAAACCATTTTTTAACTGTTTAGCCAAAACACCATCCGCCGAATAATCCTCAATCATCATTTAGCCATTACCATTTAAC
>Ga0256845_1001901_pt1 | contig 15999 bp, 10 predicted proteins | sample RiftiametaG_FD_189101 | JGI IMG/M metagenome (GOLD analysis project Ga0256845, IMG submission 189101) | Tube worm associated microbial communities from hydrothermal vent at the East Pacific Rise, Pacific Ocean - Riftia | ecosystem: Host-associated > Annelida > Integument > Unclassified ...
GAGGATGCGGAACACCGGGATGGCTAAGATTCTGATTATAGATGATGAACAATCGATACGGGATACGCTGGAGATCTTTTTACGGAAAAAGGGGCATGTGGCCTGTAAAGCCTCTGACGGAAAGGATGGGCTGACTTTCTTTTCCCGATTCTGCCCTGATATTACCATTCTTGATATTCGCCTGCCCGATCAGGATGGGTTAGAAATTCTTACCCAGATTCGGCAACAAGATCGGCTGGCAAAAGTGATCATGATTACAGCCTTCCAGGATATGGAGACGACGATTCAGGCGATGAAAGACGGGGCGTTCGATTATATTCATAAACCCCTGGACATCAAAAAGATCGGGAAAACAGTTGAACGGGCACTTCAGGTGTTGGCGATAGAACACGATAAACCGGCGGTTCACCCGGACACACAGCCGGAGAAATTGAATGTCATTGTGGGGAAAAGCGAGAAGATGGGGGAAACCTTCAAAATGATCGGGGTGTTGTGTCAGAATCGTATCCCGGTTTTAATTCAGGGGGAAACCGGAACCGGCAAAGAATTGATTGCCCAAATGATTCACAGAAATAGTCCAGCGAAAGAGGAACCATTTGTTATTATGGATTGCTCTGCTGTAGTGGGGACGCTGCTTGAAAGTGAGCTTTTTGGCTATGAAAAAGGGGCCTTTACCGGGGCACACCATACGCATAAAGGGAAAATTGAGGCCACAGGCCGCGGTACGCTATTTTTAGATGAAATCGGGGAGCTTCCGATAAATCTCCAGGGAAAACTTCTCGGATTCCTCCAGCGCCAGGAATATATGCGCGTCGGAGGCCATCAGATGTTACAGGCGCAATGTCGCATCATCGCAGCCACCAACCGGAATCTGACAGAGATGGTTCAACAGGGGGCATTTAGAGAAGATTTATATTATCGTCTCAAAGTCGTGACGATTCACGTCCCTCCTCTTCGGGAGCGGCTCTCAGACCTCCCGCTGTTGGTGACACATTTCCTGCACAAAATTCATGTCAAATTTGGCACCCCATCCCTGACGTTGCAGGATGGGGTGTTGGAACGCTTACTGGCCCACCCCTGGAGCGGGAATGTCCGTGAGTTGGAAAATATTCTGGTTGAAGCCGCTGTCAGGGCCAGAGGGAATGTCATTCTGTTAGAGGATATTGACAACATGTTCATGACGCCCCAGACGCTATCCCCAGACAGCCCCTTCTCGTCAGATTCCCGGAGAATTCTCGATAAACACCGCATCGAAACAATCTTGCAGGATGTCCACTGGAACCGTTCCGAAGCGGCCAGACGTTTGGGGATCTCCCGCCCGACCTTACGGAGCAGAATGCGCAAATATGGCATTACAGAAAAGACGGAGTAATCAGCGACCGGAAATTACCCCCTGAATCCTGGAAAATAACGTTTTCCATATCTGAAAAATATTTCCAGCCTTCTTTCCAGACGTCCGGGAAAAACCTGCACACCTCTTTTTCAGAAAACCTCCAAGAGCACAACCAATCCTCTCGGCAAAGCGTTTTTCCTGGAAACTGTCTATATGTTGGTATGTGAATTGCATCTCTTTGCCTGTGACGAACTCTGGGAATGGTCGTGGATGTCGAAGTTTTTCGTTTGGCGTCCGCACGACATAACAAGTCGGACTGGAAAGTTTGACTCAGGTGTAAACACTTTAACATAGGGAGAAGTTTTTATGAAGAACATCGGGAAGGTTGTCGTAGTATTGGTCAGTATTGCAGTTGTGTTCATCGGTTCACTCGCCTTTGCGGAAGATTATGAGATCGTGATGGTGGCGAAACATGAAGGCATTTCATGGTTTGATGATATGAGAACCGGCGTTGAAGAGTTTGGGAAGGATTATGGGGTCAAAGCATATCAGATCGCTCCGGAAGGTGGAGACCCGGCAAAACAGGTGCAGATGGTCGAAGACCTGATTGCAAAAGGGGTTGATGCCATCCTTGTGGTGCCCAACGACCCGACCTCGATGGAGCCTGTTCTGAAAAAGGCGAAAGAGGCGGGAATTGTTGTGGTCAGCCATGAAGCTCAGCAATTGGCGGGCACAGGAGTGGTTGATTATGATATGGAAGCCTTTGTCAATGAAAATTTCGGACAGTTGATGATGGAATCACTGGCTGAAGCGCTGAATGGGGAAGGTGAATATACCGGTTTTGTGGGGGCGTTGACGATGCAAACTCACATGCAGTGGTTCAACGCGGCCGTCGCGCTGCAAAAAGAGAAATTCCCGAACATGACGCTTGTGACAAAGCAGCCGCTTGAAGATAAAAACAATGAAAAAATCGCTTATGATAAAGCGACGGAATTGGTGAAAACCTATCCTAATCTGAAAGGGATTATTGGCTGTTCCGTCTCTTCGACCACAATGTCAGGGCTGGTGCTGGAAGAAAAGCAAAATCAGGATATTGCGGTCGTCGGCTTGGCGTTACCGTCGGTGAGTGGTCCCTACATTAAGTCCGGGTATATTAAAAAAGGACAGTGCTGGCGTCCGGCTGATGCCGGTTATGCGACCGCACTGATTGCGTACAAAGTCCTGAAAGGAGAGGCCATTGAAACGGGTGTGAATCTGGTCAAAGCGGGCTATGAAAATTGTACTGTCAAAGACGGAGTCGTTTTTGGAAATGCTCCATTGGTGTTAACGGCAGAGAATGTGGATGATTTTCCTTTCTGACGCATACATGGAAGAATGTTATTTCTGAACCCTGACAGGAGTCGTTCATGACCATCAATGGACACACGCACGGAATGAAAAGTGCCTAAAGTACTTCAAGTACTTTTCAATTCGTCCCGGAGGGACAACACAGCCCACCGATTCATCGGTGGGATGAGGTCCCCTCTCTCGTCCCAAGCCCTGGAAGGGCGACACATAATGGCTCTTCATGGTAACACATACACTTTACATTAGGAGAGAACCCTGTCAGGGTTTAAAGGATCGAGTATGGCAGACGAATTTTTAGTAATAAAGAATATGAGCAAATCATACGCTGGGGTCCGGGCTCTGGAGCGGATCAACCTGACGATCAACTCCGGGGAGATTCATTGTTTGGTCGGGGAGAATGGGTCTGGCAAATCCACCCTGATAAAAGCTGTCGCCGGGGTGGTTCCAATTGATGAAGGGGAAATCATTATTCAAGGACATTCGTATAAACGTCTTCACGCGATCGACGCTATCCGGGAAGGCATTCAGGTCATTTATCAGGACCTGTCCTTATTTCCCCGTCTGACGGTGGCAGAAAATATTGCTTTTAACCAGCTTGTGGAAGAAAAGAGAAGATTGGTTCGTTGGAAAGACGTCAAAAACATCGCCCAACATGAACTCGCAAAGATCGGAATCCACTTAGACCCGGATGCGCTTGTTGAAGACCTGCCTATGGCGAGTAAGCAGATGGTCGCAATTGTGCGGGCACTCACCCAGGATGCAAAACTCATTATTATGGATGAACCGACCACTGCGCTGACCAGGAGTGAAATTGATTCGTTGTTTTCAATTATCCTGGATTGCCAGAAGCGAGGAATTGCCACGGTTTTTGTTAGTCATAAATTGAGTGAAGTCCTGGAAATCTCTGAAAGAGTCAGTGTCTTACGCGATGGAAAAAAGGTTGGCGATTATGCCACCGATGAGTTGGATCATGAAAAGCTCATTTTCTATATGACCGGGAAAAAGATTGATCACTCCATTTTAGCGTCCCGCCCCCCTCAACAAGAAGAGACTCCCCTGTTAGAACTTCGTAACCTTTCTAAAAAAGGGCAGTATGACCACATCAATCTCCATCTTCACAAAGGGGAAATCCTGGGGATTACCGGCTTGTTAGGTTCAGGACGGACAGAGTTAGCCTTATCAATTTTTGGGCTGAATCCCTATGATTCCGGAGAAATGTATCTTGAGGGCGTTCCGGCTGTCATTTCATCTCCCCGTCATGCCGTCAGCTCAGGGATTGGCTTGCTGCCTGAAGACAGGCATAGTCAGGGGTTGTTTATACAACAGAGCATCGGAGATAATATTATTGCCACCATTCTGAATAAGTTATTGAATTTTCTCCGCCTCATTGTCACATCGAAGAAAACGCAGGCAATTGATCGATGGGCGGCACAACTCCATATTAAAACGCCTTCACTCTCAATCCCTGTTGAGAGTCTTTCAGGTGGAAATCAACAACGGGTCGTGCTGGCAAAATGGCTTGCCACAGATCCAAAATTGTTTATCGTGGATAATCCGACCGCTGGCATTGATATTGGCTCAAAAGCCGACATCCATCAGATGATTCGACAGTTAGCCCTCTCAGCAGAGATGGGGATTATCATGATCTCTGACGAAATTGCTGAAGTGTTTCATAATTGTCACCGTGTCCTTGTCATGAAAGCAGGGCGGATTACGAGTGAAGTGGATACGAGTAAGGTGACAGAAACGGAACTGTTTGCCCTCGTGAACGGCAAAACCGATAACGTGCCCTCTTCAACAGCGTGAAGGGACGCCTGGCAATACTCCCTGTTGTCAGTGGAATACCGGAGAACAGCCCCCCTATCCTCTGACAGGTTGTCAACAATCAAGAGGAATGTTAATTAAGGAACAAGTACATGCTGAGCAAAATATTCAAAAGACACGAAACCTATTTATTACTTATTCTTATTGCCTATTCAGTTCTGGTCACGTCTGTTAATCGTTCTTTTCTGACGTTTGAAAACCTATTTGATATTTTAAGGAGTAGCGCCGGGATGGGGATTCTCGCCATGGGAGTTCTCGTCGTCCTGTTATCAGGAGGCATTGATGTATCGTTTACGGCTGTGGCTATCTCTGGGGGCTATATTGCTGTCAAAGTCGTGATGGCAAGCGGCATAGATAATCTGGCGTTTGCTTTTCTGATTTCCTGTACGATCGGAATTCTCCTGGGGGCAATAAATGGTTGTATTATTTCGGTGTTTAAACTCCCGACCCTGATCGCAACGCTGGGAACGTTGAGTGTTTTTTTCGGGGCGTTGACAACGTTTGTCGGAACGAGATCGGTCAATGCCCGCGAAATGCCGAAATGTTTTATCAGATTTGGTTCGGCAAAACTGCTTCAACTGACGAATGCCCGAGGACATATTTATGGATTATCGTTTTTCGTGATTCCGCTTGTTCTTGTCGTTCTTCTGACCTGGTTCATCCTGAAATATACGATGTTGGGACGCGGAATCTATGCGATTGGGAATAGTGAGGAATCTGCTGTCCGGGCAGGTTTTCATGTGACGAAAATTATATTTTTTGTCTACTGCTATGTGGGCTTGCTGGCTGGAATCATGGGAGTGGTGTATGTGTCCGAAGTCAGATGGGTCAATCCTGTGGATCTCGTTGGACAGGAGTTAACCGTGATTGCGGCAGTCGTCATCGGCGGCGCCAAGTTGGCCGGAGGCTCAGGAACGATTTGGGGAACCATATTAGGGGTCGCCATTATCAGAGTTTTACACTCAACGCTTGTGTTCCTGGGCTTATCCTCATCCTGGAACGATCTGTTTGTCGGATGTATCATCATTATGAGTGTCGGTATTACTTCGTATCAGTATAAACTCGACAATAAAAAACGCTTAAGCTTTAAGGTGTAACGGAGGATGAATGGGGTGATGGGAACCGTTTGCCATCCATAAGCCTCACCCATCCAATCAGAAGGAGGAATAACATGTCATTGGCGTCCGGGAACGCATTGAAAAAAACCGATCCTCATATTACTGTGTTAGCGGTGATTCTATCAGGGATACTCATTGTCTTGGGGTTCCTATTGCAAGGGCAGTTTTTTTCAGTGAGAAATCTACAATCAATCGCCTACCAGTTTCCTGAATTTGGATTCCTGGCTCTGGCGATGATGATTGCGATGATTAGTGGAGGGATCGATTTATCAATTATCTCCAATGCTAATCTCAGTGGAATTTTTGCGGCTTTTCTGTTAACAAAAATGGTTACTCCTGACACAGCAACATCTCAGGTCATCGTGGTGATAGGGCTTGCCATTCTCCTTGGATTAGGGCTATCAGTGCTTGCCGGACTGTTTAACGGATTTTTGATTGCCTGCGTGGGGATTCCTGCCATTCTTGCTACCCTGGGGACCATGATCTTATATACCGGTATCGGCATGGCGATTACCGAAGGGGCTGGAGTCGTCGGATTTCCCGAACAATTTTTGGTGATTGGGGCCGGGAAGATAGGCGGTCTCCCGATACCATTGCTCCTGTTCATGGTTGTGGCGGCGGTTGTTGCGCTTGTCTTACAGAAAACGGTATTCGGACAAAGTTTGTATTTATTCGGAGTAAACCCAATTGCCGCCCTTTTTTCAGGCATTCCGAACACCAGTGTCATTATCAAAGCCTATATGTTTTCCGGGCTGTTGGCAGGATGTTCATCAATTATTATGATTTCGCGCGTGAATTCTGCCAAAGTCGGGTATGGCGATACCTATCTACTGCAAGCGATTCTGGTTGCTGTGTTAGGAGGGGTCGATCCCTACGGAGGGCGCGGAAAAGTGGTAGGAGTTGTCATGGGCATCATTCTCCTGCAATCTTTGCAAAACGCCTTCACGCTGTTTATGTTTACTCCCTATGCAAAGCGACTTATCTGGGGAGGGATGCTCTTGTTTGTCATGATGATTCATTTTATTCACGTCAAATATCAGGAAAAAACAAAAACACTTACAGCAACAGCGTAATTGAGTGTATCAGGGAGGGAAAGAGATGGAGCCTATGGAATTGCACCACATGGCAGAGTTGGCATTACAAGACATTGGAACTGTGTGTTCCAATATATCAGCCGAGATGGCTGACACAATGTGTACGGAAATTTTGGCAGCAGCACGGATTGCCTGCTATGGTGTTGGGCGGGAAGGATTGATGATAAAAGCCTTATGTATGCGTCTGATGCACCTTGGTTTGGATGCCCACGTGGTTGGGGACATGACAACACCACCGGTTGGTAATGGCGATCTGTTGCTCGTCAGCGCAGGGCCGGGACAATTTTCAACGGTATTGGCATTAATGGGGGTTGCCCACGAGGCCGGGGCGCGGACGATGGTCGTAACCGCTCAACCGGAGGGGAAAGCTCCTCAACAAGCAGATGTGGTGATTTATTTGCCGGCCCAGACGATGGCCAATGATCTGGGCGAGAACGTCAGTATTTTACCAATGGGGAGTCTTTACGAAGCTGTCCAGCTCATTTTTTTCGATCTGATTGTCCTGTTACTTAACGACAAAATGCACCAGAGCAACGAAGAAATGCGTCACCGCCATACCAATCTTGAGTAACCCCTTTCCGCTTCCATGAAAAAGTGGTCGGCATCTGATTTACTCCCATGTAACGTGTTGATATAAGTCGAGTGGAGTGTTGCTCTCGTTCCCAAGTTGGAACTTGGGAACGAGAACACGATCCGGTCACTCGAAATACTCGAAGTACTCAAAGTACTCGAAGTACCGTTCTAAGAAACTCCTATTTTCTCCTACTCGCAATTTATGATCGTTTACCTCTCGACAGATGGCGGAAAGAAACGTTTTCCACTTCTGGAAAATGTTTCCAATTTTTTTTCAGTTCCTCTTTTTGTTCTCTGTTATATCCCTCCCTTCCTTCCCTGAAACATTACCTACTCAGGACATCTTTCCTCTCTGAGATGCTATTATACGAGTTGGCATGTGGGTTGCATCTTTTATTTTCTGAAATGATAAGCGGTGCTAGGTGAGTATGGATTCCCGTGAAGGTGGGAATCCATACTCACCTAGCCCGGAAGTTCAAAGAATCAAGTCATCTTTACGTAATGGGGTCATTTATCGGATGGTGAAAAAGATTTCAAGAAAGTGAGGTGGTGCCTGGAGAGTGTGAAAGTAAGAAGACCTATAACATGGATAGCAAAATACTAACAAAGGAAATCTGGGAGGGCAGGCATTTTGTGTGCTCTATGCTCCAGATGAAAATTATTGACAAGGGAGAAAAGCGATGAAAAAATTATTAGCGATTGTGCTCGTTGTCCTCTTTTTAATCCCCACCATGAGTTTTGCAGAGAAAAAAGACTCATATCGTTTCGTGATCGTGCCGAAAGTGGTGCATCCATGGTTCGATCTGGTTCATGAAGGCGCCCTGGATGCGGCAAAAATGCTTGAGGAGTGGACTGGTTCAAAATTTGAAATTGAATATCGAGCCCCCCAAAAAGCTGATGTGGTGGAACAGAATCAGATTTTGGAAAGTACTATTGCGACTCATCCCGACGGGATTACCATTGACTTGTTGGATGAAAAGGGAAATCGGGCTGTGCTTGAAGACGCTCTGGCTCAAGGGATTCAGGTGGTGGTGTTTGATTCCGAACCCCCGGCGGGAATGGAACTCATGAGTGTTGGAAACGATTTTTGTGAACAAGCCCAGATAGCCTCCGAGAGATTGGTGAAACTCTTGGGCGGAAAAGGTGAAGTCGCTATTATGATGGGGGTTCCTACAGCCCCGAATCACATGATTCGTGCTAAGTGCCATGAGGGAGTGTTTAATAAATATCCGGATATTAAGCTCGTGGCCAAAGGCATTGATAATGATGAAATCGAAACTGCTCAGGAACAGGCTGCTACGATTATGCAGGCGAATCCAAATCTCAAAGGTTGGGTTTCCTGTGATGCGGCTGGTCCAATTGGTGTTGGTCAAGCCATTAAAGAAGCCGGAAAAGTGGGCGAGGTGCTCTCAGTCGGCTTAGACGACTTGCCTCAGATGATCGAACTGATTAAAGAGGGTGTTGCAGAATCTTCTTCATCCACAAAACCGAGGATGCAGGGCTACTGGACCGTTCTTGCCTTGTGGCAAGCCACATTAGGGGTCAATATGCCGAAACGGATTGATACAGGGATTGCTGTTATTACCCAGGAGATGACAAAAGATTATAAAGGTTTCTGATTGATGTAATACGGAATGTTACTATCGTGATTGCCGTGAAATCAAGTACCTCCGGTTTCACCGGAGGTACTGATGAGGTCTAGTCGGAGGAAGTCTCATGGCTTTTATTCAGGTGCACGGGATAAGAAAGGAATATCCCGGGGTTGTGGCCTTAAATAATGTGGATTTATCAGTAGAACTCGGCACTATCCATGTGTTGGCCGGTGAAAATGGCGCCGGGAAGTCTACGTTAGTAAAAATCCTGACAGGCGTGGAATCCCCAACGAAAGGCGAGATTTTTATAGACGGGCAGAACCCGCTGGAGCATCATAGTTCGAAGCTTTTTGAAAACCTCGCGTATGTGCCGCAGGAGATCAACCTATTTCTCAATATGACAGTTGCTGAGAATCTGTTTATGCCCTTTGAACGTTCAGAAATCAGGAGAAAAATGCTGAACCGTTCAAGGCTAGCCCAGGCCGCTCAAAAATATATAGACCGTTTCAGGATTCATGCAGAACCGCATCAACTGGTTAAAGATATTATGGTGTCAGACCAGCAACTGCTGCAAATTGCCCGAGCCTCTACAAACAGAAATTTTAAAGTCCTCATTCTGGATGAACCAACCACTTCCCTGACCGTCAGCGAGACAGAAAAGCTGTTTGAAATTATCGCTGAACTGAAGAGCACGAATCATGCCATTATCTTTATTTCTCATAAATTGGAAGAAATGTTTGCGCTCGGAGACGAGGTCACGGTGCTGAGGAACGGAGAAAAGGTCGGATATAGTAAAATGGATGCTATTGATGAGCGAGGCCTGATCAAGTTGATGTCTGGGAAAGAAATTAACTTTGAGGAGAAATATCGTCCGGCGATTGGGAAAAAGAAAAAACCCCTTCTCGAAGTTAAAAATCTGACAGGTCTGCGATTTGAACACGTCTCTTTTACACTGTATGAAGGGGAAGTGTTAGGATTTGCGGGGTTGGTGGGAGCAGGCCGTTCTGAGCTGATGCAGACGATGTTTGGCTACCTCAAAGCTCAGAGCGGTGAAATAAGAGTCGGCGGGGTGCCGTGGAAACTGGGGGATACCAATTTTTCAGTCAGCCAAGGCATGCTCTATCTTTCTGAAGAGCGGAAACAACACGGCATCTTACCTCTTTTAAGCCTCCGGGAAAATATCGGAATCTCCTTGCTTAAGGATACCGTTGTCAGATACATTATTTCAGATGCAAAAGAAAAAACAATCGTCCAGAATGTGATTGATACCTATGACATCAAAACGGATTCTCTGAAGAAAAAAATCATATATTTATCAGGGGGCAATCAGCAAAAATCAATTATCGGGAGAGCCATAGCGTGCCGACCGAAGATATTGATCTTTGACGAACCAACGAAAGGCATAGATGTCAGAACGAAAATCGATATCTACGTGATCATGAAAAAACTCGCTGAAGAAGGCGTGGGGATCATCTTAATTTCCTCTGAAATAGATGAGCTTCAAAAATGTGCCAGTCGAATCATAACCATGTATCATGGCTGCATTAATGGAGAATTTGTCACCGCACACACTGACAATCGTACCCTTGTAGGGGCCATCATCGGGACGCAGGGAGTAGAGCAACAGGGAGGAAACCACTTATTATGATTATGAAACGTTTCGTCGCCAAGATTATGTCACACCAATTAATAGGAGTAGCTTCTATCCTTATCGCTCTTTTTATTGGGTCATGCTTTGCCTCTGAATATTTTCTGACTGCGTACAACATGCTAATTGTGACAAGAACGCTGGCCTTTATCGCTTTGATTACCATCGGTCAGTCGCTGCTCATGATTTTAGGCGAACTCGATTTGTCATTGGGGTCCATATCAGGGTTATGTGGGATTATTGGAGGGATATTGATGGTACAAAAGGGCGTCAACCCATTTGTGGCGTTTTTTTTCTGTCTCCTGTGCGGAATATTATTGGGCTTTGTAAATGGTCTACTCGTGACAAAACTGAAATTATCTTCGCTCGTCTTAACAATCGGGATGACTGGGGTCTATAGCGGGACCATCCTTGTTCTCACAAAAGGTCTTGCGATCACTGGAATCCCCGAAACGATTAGTTTTTTAGGTAAAGGGGTCTATGGGGGAGTTCCAACGCCGTTTATCATTATGCTTGTGCTACTTGTGATCATCACGTTCGTTACACAAAAAACGCCATTTGGCCGATATATTTATGCTATTGGGAATAGTGCCCAAGCGGCTAGGATGCTCGGAATTAAGGTTGATAGAATCCGGGTCGTCTGTTTTATGATCGCCGGGTTTTTAGCCTCCCTCGCCGGCATGCTCATGGTTGCCCGTCTGGGGACATCCCAGCCATCAATCGGCGCAGTCTGGGTGCTGCCGCCGATTGCCGCCGCAGTTATAGGAGGCGTAGCGACCACAGGCGGCGTAGGAACCCCTATAGGTGCGATTATTGGGGCCGCGATTATTGGGATTATCCAAAACATTATTGTGCTGTTCGGTATCTCACCGTACTGGCAATCTGTTGTAAGCGGGGTAATTGTGGTGTGTGCAATATCGTTCGATTCCATCTCCCGACAATATTTTAAAAAAGAGGTTTAGACAAGTATACAGAGGTCATGTCTTGCTAATTGGGGTTACCCGAAATATGCACATTAAACGAACAAGAGGAGCAAAAACATGAAGAAATTTACATTTGGAATAAATTTAGGTTTTGCAGTCAAACGATGGCCTGAACCTCATACCTGGGCTAAAATTGTGACCGAAGACATGGGAGTAAATCTTGTGCAATTTACGTTTGACTTGCTAGACCCCTGGTGGCCGGAATCTCACCGTAAGACGCTGGCTGCTCAGATCAAGTACGCTGCTCAGGAATACGGGGTTACCATCCATAGCGCATTTGCCGGCTTGGCGTATTATACGTATAATGGACTCTTGAATCCTGAGCCTGCAGGCCGGGAAATTATGAAGGAGTGGTGGAAACGGGCCATCGATGTCACGAGAGAAATCGGTGCAGATACATGTGGCGGCCCATTAGGAGGGCTGAGTGTGGCGGATGGACAAAATCCAGCTAAGATGGAACAACTGTATAACGAACAAATAGCATATATCTTAGAACTCTGTGATATTGCAAAACAGGCAGGGTTACGACAATTTTTAATTGAGGCGACCCCACTGAGGCGGGAATTTCCCCATACTGTGGAGCAGGCTCAAAAAATGTCATCAGACTTGGCTGGTGCTGCGATTCCAGTCCGTTTCGTGCTGGATGTTGGACACGCCTTATATCAACCTCTTTATGGTCCTAATACGAATACACAAGAATGGCTGACAGGGCTGGGCGATCAGATTGGGATAATTCATCTCCAAAACACAGATTTCCAGAGTGATTCACATTGGGGATGGCCTAACGAACGGGGACTCTTTGATCTCCCAGGTTTTGCAAATGAGGTAAAAAAGACGAATCTGACAGACATCCCAATTATCCTGGAAGTCCTCTATCCTTTTGAATTAGCGGATGAACAGGTTCTCGATCATATTGTGAAATCTGCCAGATTTTGTCTTCATCATCTTGCCTGACCAGAGGACTCTTGATGGTTGTTTGATCTTCTTGAAAACCTGCCTTTTTAACCTGGGTGTGATTCATGTTTACGGGAAATTTTAGACGAAAAAGCTTGTTATTTTTCTGATGCAGGGGCCTATTGGGTTTGTCAACACACCGATGGCTTTGAACAGCCGATAATGGAATAAATTACCTCTCCCTTCTGAGGGGGTAAGTATGCACGTGACGATCACCCAAAAAATTCTGGCAGGTTTTTTCCTGCTTATTCTTGCCAGCATTATCCTGGTGTCGGGAATGTATTACGCGTTGTTCCGAAACGACATCGAACAGTTTGCCCACCAACAGATAGAAATTGCATTTGAAATGTTGTTTGACAGAATCCGGACACAGATCGCTGATTCGATTCCCCGGATTGAGAGTTTTGTTGAGGATACGATCCGGGGAAATCTCAATGTTGTGTATGCGGTCCAGGAACATTATGATTTCTCTCACAACATGGATGAATCGAAACTCTGGCGGAATTTCCCAAACCTCCTGTCCCGGTACCGGAATGTTGTGTCAGCCGTAGACACGTTCGCGCCGCTATTAGGCATTAATGAGTTGCTCATTTATGATAAACACCAGAAGATCATGTTAGCCTATCGGCAAACCTCTCAGCATGAGGAATTGGGAATCTATTTAGACTATCTTCACAATGGGACTTTTGTGCCGTTTCGGGTTCATCCGGATCGTTTGATCACGTTGCCGGAATTACAGAAAATTTCTAAAACTCCTCTACCCGATGGTATTCCGCTTGTTTATGAGGGAGACATCCCGGATGGAACTATTGCGAGCCTGAGCCAAGTCGAGTCCATGGCGACAATACGATTCATTTCGCCGGTCATGTATAAAAAGAAGCTTTTGGGAGTGTGTGTACTCCACATAGGGCTGCGTCAAAATGAGGTAGAGCGGTATGCGCGGTTTAGCCAGAGCGAAGTCAATATCTTTGCGGGAACGGAATTCAGTGTGGGAACGCTTCTGGAGTATAAGACGCTGTTATTAAAGGATTCACCGACTGTTCACCAATGTGATCTGACTACGATGACTGTTCCTCCCATTATGTTTTCCGAGCAAACCATCGCCGGACGGCAATATTTGCAAGGCAAAGTGCTTATCGGGCATACTCCATCAGACTTTGTGGCGATGGTTGTGAATTTTCCCCGTCAGATTATCGCGCAACGGAGAACCATGCTACTCAAATCAATTGGATGGATTGGTGTGCTCTGTACGTTCGTAGCTTTCATCGTCTCTGGCGTTATAGGGGCCAAGGCAAACCGATTTATTCAACGTTTGGTGAGTTATCTTGATCGCATTGCCAAAGGGGACCTGCCGGCTAAGATTACCGAAATCTATAAAGGAGAGTTTAACGAGATTCGTATCAATCTGAATGCGCTGATTGATGCAATGGATGAGACAACCCGCGTTGCTGAAGCGATTGCCAATGGGAAGCTGGATATTGAGGTTCGTGAGCGATCAGAACATGACCGATTAATGCAGGCGTTGAATCAGATGATCAGACGGCTGAACGAATCCATGCAGCGTATTCTTGAAGAGAATACTGAACGAAAACGGGCGGAAGAAGCCTTACAACAAGCAAAAGACATTGCTGAAGCTGCCAACCAGGCCAAGAGCGAATTCCTGGCTAATATGAGCCATGAACTGCGTACCCCCTTGAATGGTATTCTGGGCTATGCCCAGATTCTTCAGCGAAACAAACGACTCACATCTTTTCAGGAAGTGGGCGAGAGCTTACGTATTATCCAGAAAAATGGAGAATACCTGCTGATGCTCATTAATGATATTTTAGATCTGTCAAAAATCGAAGCCAGAAAATTGGAGCTTTCCCCGGTTGCATTTCATCTTCCTGGCTTCTTAAACAGTATTGTCAATATCATCCGTCCGCGGGCTGAACAGCACAAATTACGATTTGTGTTTATCCCCAAATCTCCATTGCCCTCTCATATCTGCGCTGATGAAAAACGCTTGCGTGAGGTGCTGCTCAATCTTCTGGGAAATGCCATCAAATTCACTGATACAGGGCAGGTGACACTCCGGGTTCGCAGTAATCGTATTGAAACTACGGTTGGCTCTGGAAGGCTCATGGTGAACCTACAATTTGAGGTGGAGGATACGGGGGTTGGAATCACGCCTGCACACGTCGAAAAAATCTTTCAGCCTTTTGAACAGCTTGGCGATAAGAAATACCGGGCAGGAGGAACTGGGTTGGGATTGGCAATCAGTGCCCGTCTTGTGGAGATGATGGAGGGAACATTACAGGTCAGGAGCCAAAGTGGCAAAGGCAGTCTCTTCTGGTTTGACATCGAGGTTCCAGTCGTCACAGGCCTGGAAAGCCAACAACAGACTGACAGCCGTGAAATCATCGGCTATAAAGGTCAGCGGCGAAAAATTTTGGTGGTAGATGATCAACCGGATAATCGTTCTGTACTTGTCAATATGCTGGCATTGCTCGGTTTTGAACTGGAAGAAGCTGAAAATGGGGAACAGGCAATAACACAAGCAGACAATATCCATCCTGATATTATCCTGATGGATATTGTCATGCCAGGAATGACAGGGCTTGAAGCAACCCGGGAGATTCGGCAGATGCCAGGATTGAAGGACGTACTCATCATTGGGGTCTCTGCAAGTGCTTTTGAATCGGACAAACAGCGGGCATGTCAGGCCGGATGTCATGATTTTTTGGTGAAACCGGTGTCCTCTGACAGACTGGTTACTCTGCTTGAGAAGTATTTACACCTGGAATGGATCCACGAAGAATCCACCGGAAATGAAACCGTAGTTCCTGGTGTTGAGCGCACTACTCACGAAAAAAATGATATGCTTCCGCCGCCGTCAGAAAAGATGGAGGTTCTGTATGATTTGGCAATAAGTGGGGATATGCAAGGCATTCAGCAGTATGCCGATGAACTTGAGCAATCTGATCCGAAATATGCTCCTTTTTCCAGACGGTTGAAAGAATTTGCCAAAGGGTTTCAGGATACGGACATCCTGACTCTGGTCGAATATTACATCGGAGAAGGGGCATAAAAATGTTGGGTTGACGGAAGAAAGCTTCCCTTTCTCCCATGTAAAGTGTGTAGGTCGACCTGTCCGGTTCGATTGGAGTACCTGGAGTACCTGGAGTACTTATTCAGGCATACGGTGTGCTTTTCGCGTATTTTGTATATTTCATTGTGGACATCTGCCCATATTGGACGTCTCTGCGGGCAGAAATGGATCATTCATTCGTCTCTACTTAATTTTCATAAAAATTACTTTACAACTATTCGGTGTTTTGTCAGTTTGTCAGAAGGTAAACGTGTACCCTCTGTTACAAATTATCCTAAATTGTTATTTTTATGTAAAGGTGAATCCTATGACACACCAACAAATTGTCGAATATGTTGCAGAAAATAATTTACTGACCGATGATATAAGCCGTATCAAAGTGTTCGATGGAACTCTTCACGCTGGAATCTATCTTTCTTCCTTCCAGAAAAAAGGTAGTGAG